>Ga0209370_1000853_pt1 | contig 32546 bp, 31 predicted proteins | sample AgamicAtPrz_FD_187164 | JGI IMG/M metagenome (GOLD analysis project Ga0209370, IMG submission 187164) | Agave microbial communities from Guanajuato, Mexico - At.P.rz (SPAdes) (version 2) | ecosystem: Host-associated > Plants > Phyllosphere > Phylloplane/Leaf | place: Guanajuato, Mexico...
GGCATGACCACGTCACCAACGAAGGACGAGACGATCTTGCCGAAGGCTGCGCCGATGATGATACCGACCGCCATGTCGACGACATTGCCTTTGACCGCGAAGGCCTTGAACTCACTGATCATGCCCATGTTTGGTTCCTTGTAACAAAAGGTAAGGTTTACGCAGTGTAAGCCACTTAAACGCTTCATGCGTTATATCCAGCGCTTCCGACTGCGGTTAGAACGAATAGTTTTGTCGCACCTCGAGGCGTTCGGGACACGTCCAGCTCGGCTATCATGGCGGTTTTTTCCAGGAGACCCAGCCATGGCCAAGGCCAAGCGCTTGTATGGCTGCACCGAGTGCGGTGCGACCTTCCCCAAATGGGCCGGCCAGTGCGGCGAATGCGGGGCCTGGAACACCCTGGTCGAAACCATGATCGAAAGCGCGGGTGCCGCGCCCGGCAGCGGCCGCACCGGCTGGGCCGGGCAGCAGGCGCAGATCAAGACCCTGGCCGAAGTCAGTGTCGAGGAGATCCCGCGCTTCACCACCAGCAGCACCGAACTGGACCGCGTGCTGGGCGGCGGCCTGGTGGATGGCTCGGTGGTGCTGATCGGTGGCGACCCCGGTATCGGCAAGTCGACCATCCTGCTGCAGACCCTGTGCAACATCGCCGTCGGCATGCCGGCACTGTACGTGACTGGCGAGGAATCGCAGCAGCAGGTGGCGATGCGTTCGCGGCGCCTGGGCCTGCCGCAGGACCAGCTCAAGGTGATGACCGAAACCTGCATCGAAACCATCATCGCCACGGCGCGCCAGGAAAAGCCGCGGGTGATGGTGATCGACTCGATCCAGACCATTTTCACCGAGCAGCTGCAATCGGCACCGGGCGGCGTGGCCCAGGTGCGCGAGAGCACGGCGTTGCTGGTGCGCTACGCCAAACAGAGTGGTACGGCAATCTTCCTGGTGGGCCACGTGACCAAGGAAGGCTCGCTGGCTGGCCCACGGGTTCTCGAGCACATGGTCGACACCGTGCTGTATTTCGAAGGCGAGTCCGATGGCCGCCTGCGCCTGTTGCGGGCGGTGAAGAACCGCTTCGGTGCTGTCAACGAACTGGGCGTGTTCGGCATGACCGACCGCGGCCTGAAGGAAGTGTCCAACCCGTCGGCGATCTTTCTCAACCGCGCCCAGGAAGAAGTGCCGGGTAGCGTGGTGATGGCGACCTGGGAGGGCACCCGGCCGATGCTGGTGGAAGTGCAGGCGCTGGTCGACGACAGCCACCTGGCCAACCCGCGCCGGGTTACCCTGGGCCTGGACCAGAACCGCCTGGCCATGTTGCTGGCGGTTCTGCACCGGCATGGTGGCATTCCAACCCACGACCAGGACGTATTCCTCAACGTGGTGGGCGGGGTGAAGGTACTGGAAACCGCCTCGGACCTGGCGCTGCTGGCGGCGGTGATGTCGAGCCTGCGCAACCGGCCACTGGCCCATGGCTTGCTGGTGTTTGGCGAAATCGGCCTGTCCGGCGAGGTACGGCCGGTGCCCAGCGGTCAGGAACGCTTGAAGGAAGCGGCCAAGCATGGTTTCAAGCGGGCCATCGTGCCCAAGGGCAATGCGCCGAAAGAGGCCCCGGCGGGCCTTCAGGTGATCGCTGTTACCCGTCTGGAGCAGGCGCTGGACGCACTGTTCGAGTAATTCGTAGCCTGTACCGGCAAATAAAAAGGGCCGACGATGCGCATCGGCCCCCACCTCACCGCTCAGTTAGCGGTCAGTGTTCGGCGACCGCCGTGCGCCTGACCGTCTCATTGCCATGCTCGTCCAGTTCCAGCAGCGGCACTTCATTACCCTCGGCATCGAACAGCTTGCCATCCTTGAAGTAGTCGCCATCACGCAGCGCTGAAATGTCCGAGTACTGGATGGTGCGCTCGTAGGCGGCAGCGAACACCGACTGGTTTTCCGAGTTGCCAGCGGTGAAGTGGTTGAAGATCAGGTTCAGCAGGATGGCCATGATTGCCGCCGAGCTGATGCCCGAGTGGAAAATGGTCTCGAACCAGTTCGGGAAGTGATGGTAGAAGGTCGGGGCGGCAATCGGGATCATGCCGAAGCCCAGCGACGCGGCGACGATGATCAGGTTGACGTTGTTCTTGTAGTTGACCTTGGACAGAGTGCGGATACCGCTGGCTGCCACGGTGCCGAACAGCACGATGCCCGCGCCACCCAGTACTGGCGTCGGCACGGCAGCAATCACCCTGCCCATGATCGGCAGCAGGCCGAGCACCACCAGAATCACCCCGCCGGTGGCCACCACGTAGCGGCTCTTGACCCCGGTTACCGCCACCAGGCCTACGTTCTGGGCGAACGCGCTCTGGGTGAACGAACCGAAGATCGGCGCCAGGATGCTCGACGCCATGTCGGCGCGCAGGCCGTTGCCGAGGCGCTTGGAGTCGACCTTGGTGTCGATGATCTCACCCACCGCGAGGATATCGGCCGAGGTTTCCACCAGGGTCACCATGATCACGATGCACATCGACAGGATCGCGGCGATGTGGAATTCCGGCATGCCGAAGTGGAATGGCGTGGGGAAGGCGAACACCGGGCCTTCGGTGACCTTGCTGAAGTCGGTCATGCCCAGCGCCCAGGCGATCAGGGTGCCGACCACCATCGCCAGCAGGATCGACAGGCGCGAGATGGTCGCGCTGCCCAGCTTGCTCAACAGCAGCACGATGGCGAAGGTCAGGCCTGCCAGGCCGATGTTGGCCATGCTGCCGAACTCTGGCGAGGCACTGTTGCCACCCATCACCCAGCGGGCTGCGACGGGCATCAGGGTCAGGCCGATGGTGGTGATGACAATACCGGTCACCAGCGGCGGGAAGAACTTGGTAATGCGCGAGAACACCGGGGTGATGAGAAAGCCGATCAACGACGCAGCCATGACTGCACCCAGCACGCCCGGCAGGCCACCGCCACCCTCGCTGCTGAGAATGGCCCCCATGGTCGCCACGCCAGCGAACGACACGCCCTGCACCAGCGGCAGCTGGCAGCCGAAGAATGGCAGGCCCAGTGTCTGCAGCAGGGTGGCCAGGCCACCGGCAAACAGCGAAGCGGCGATCAGCATGCCGATTTCGGCACCGTTCAGGCCCGCGGCTTGCCCCAGGATCAGGGGTACCGCGACGATCCCTCCATACATGGTCAGCACATGCTGCAGACCATAGGCCAGGTTGGCCCCAAGGCCGAGGTTCTCGTCCTCGGGGCGCTTGGCGGGAGACGTGCTAGGGGACGTAGTCATGGAGCAGGCTCTCTGTTTATTGTTGTGTCGCTACTGTAGACATTTCTGACAAATGAATGCCACAAGAATTGTATACAATTTTTTGATCCGAGCGCGCACACGGGCGCTGGCGCAAGGCACCAGAACCCAATGCAGGAGGCGTACCATGTTGGAAAAGACTGGATTAGAGGGGTGTGTACAAAGTGCCGCGACCCAGGCTGAAAGCTGTCTGGGTAGACAGGAAACACGCGGTGAGGAAAATCTTAGCTAGCTAAGAGATTTCATTATTCGATCAATTCCCGCAGCTCGCGCATCATTTCGGTGCTGTCGGCCAGGTTCAGTTCCACAAGACGGTGCAAATGGCTCATCGACTCGACGTCGATGTACAGGCAGATGAAGCCCAGGCGGGTGGCTTCTTCGTGGCGCAATTCTACCTGCATCTGCACGCGCACATCGCGGTCGAGGTGGATGATCGCATCGAAGTCCTGGGTCAGGTCCGCGTCCCACGGCTCGGGGCGCTTGACCAGAAGGCCTTTCAGCGACACGTCCAGCAGTTTTACCGGCCAGCGGCGGTCGCCCTGGCGCAGTTCGGTGGGGGCGTCGAAATCGATGCGCTGGAAGCGGCGGCGCTCGTCGTGGTCGGTCATGAGAAAGCCCTCGGGTGACATCCTGACTATAGTTAGCTTATCTGTGCATCAGGTTCCGCAATCTGGCCGCAGAGGCTCTAGACCAAAGCAAGTGTGGCAATGCGCGATGACACGCCCTAGACTCGATAGGCGGTCTTTTCCAATCCACCAGCTGGAAGCAAACCATGAACAACAATAATAGCCTGCTACGCCACATTCCGTGGCTGGCGCTGGCAGTCATAGGAGCCTGCGCGCTGGGTGTGGTTGCCCTGCGTCGCGGCGAGGCGATCAATGCCTTGTGGATCGTGGTCGCGGCAGTGGCCATCTACCTGGTCGCCTATCGCTACTACAGCCTGTTCATCGCCACCAAGGTGATGCAACTCGACCCGCGCCGCGCCACCCCGGCGGTGCTCAACAACGACGGCCTGGACTACGTCCCGACCAACAAACACATCCTCTTCGGTCACCACTTTGCCGCCATCGCCGGCGCTGGTCCGCTGGTTGGCCCGGTACTGGCTGCGCAGATGGGCTACCTGCCCGGTACCCTGTGGCTGATCGCCGGCGTGGTGCTGGCCGGTGCGGTGCAGGACTTCATGGTCCTGTTCCTGTCCACCCGTCGCAACGGCCGCTCGCTGGGCGACATGGTGCGCGAGGAGATGGGCCGCATCCCGGGGACCATCGCCCTGTTCGGCTGCTTCCTGATCATGATCATCATCCTTGCGGTGTTGGCGCTGATCGTGGTCAAGGCCCTGGCCGAGAGCCCGTGGGGCATGTTCACGGTGATGGCGACCATCCCGATTGCGATGTTCATGGGCGTCTACATGCGCTACATCCGCCCGGGCCGTATCGGCGAGATCTCGGTGGTGGGCGTGGTCCTGCTGCTGGCCTCGATCTGGCTGGGGGGCCAGATTGCTGCGGATCCGGTGTGGGGCCCGGCGTTCACCTTCACTGGCGTGCAGATTACCTGGATGCTGGTGGGCTACGGCTTTGTCGCCGCCGTGCTGCCGGTGTGGCTGGTGCTGGCGCCGCGTGACTACCTGTCGACCTTCCTCAAGATCGGCACCATCGTTGGCCTGGCCATCGGTATCCTGATCATCGCGCCCGAGCTGAAAATGCCGGCGCTGACCCAGTTCACCGACGGCACCGGCCCGGTGTGGAAGGGCACCCTGTTCCCGTTCCTGTTCATCACCATCGCCTGTGGTGCGGTGTCCGGCTTCCACGCGCTGATCTCCTCGGGGACCACGCCCAAGCTGCTGGACAACGAAACCAACGCCCGCTACATCGGCTACGGCGGCATGCTGATGGAATCGTTCGTCGCCATCATGGCCATGGTCGCTGCCTCGGTGATCGAGCCAGGCGTGTATTTCGCCATGAACAGCCCGGCCGCCGTGGTCGGTGCCGACGTGGCTTCGGTGGCGCAAACGGTCAGCAGCTGGGGCTTCCTGATCACCCCGGAACAACTGGAGGCCACCGCCCGCGACATCGGCGAGCACACCATCCTGGCGCGTGCCGGTGGTGCACCGACGCTGGCGGTGGGTATCGCGCAGATCCTGCACCAGGTGCTGCCGGGTGAGAACACCATGGCCTTCTGGTACCACTTCGCGATCCTGTTCGAGGCGCTGTTCATTCTTACCGCGGTAGACGCCGGTACCCGTGCCGGGCGCTTCATGCTGCAGGACCTGCTGGGCAGCTTCGTGCCGGCGCTCAAGCGCACCGAGTCGTGGAGTGCCAACCTGATCGGCACCGCCGGCTGCGTGGCACTGTGGGGCTACCTGCTGTACCAGGGCGTGATCGACCCCCTCGGTGGCATCAACACGCTGTGGCCGCTGTTCGGTATCTCCAACCAGATGCTGGCCGGTATCGCCCTGATGCTCGGCACCGTGGTGCTGATCAAGATGAAGCGCCAGCGCTATGTCTGGGTCACCTTGCTGCCAGCCGTGTGGCTGCTGATCTGCACCACCACCGCAGGCCTGATCAAGCTGTTCGACCCGAACCCGGCAGTCGGCTTCCTGGCCCTGGCCAAGAAGTACAGCACTGCGCTGGACGCCGGCCAGGTCCTGGCCCCGGCCAAGGACATCGGGCAGATGCAGCACGTGATCTTCAACGCCTACACCAACGCCGGCCTGACCGTGCTGTTCCTGGTGGTGGTGTTCAGTGTGCTGTTCTTTGCCGTCAAGGTCGGTTTCGCCGCCCTCGGCCGCAAGGAGCGCAGCGACAAGGAAACCCCGTTCCAGGCCCTGCCTGACGCTTGAGAGGACTGCTGCGATGTTCAACGACCTGGGTCGACTGGGTAAGTACCTGGGGCAGGCCGCCCGCCTGATGGTCGGCATGCCCGACTACGACAACTATGTCGAGCACATGCAGAAGACGCACCCGGACCAGCCGGTGATGAGCTACGAGGCGTTCTTCCGTGAACGCCAGGAAGCGCGTTACGGTGGCAAGTCCGGGCCCAAGTGCTGCTAGGTCCAGGCTAGCGCAGTACTCTGTGCAGGGGCGGCCTTGTGTCGCGATCGGGCCGCCACGTGGCCCCGGCAATTTTGGCTGCGAAGCTGAAAATCCGGGGCCGCGTGGCGGCCCGATCGCGATACAAGGCCGCTCCTGCAGGGGGCGCGCTCCCCGTCCATTCCACTGCACAGGAGATGTTCTGCGTGCAGACGCCTATTCCCGTAACCGTACTCACCGGCTTCCTCGGTGCCGGCAAGACCACCCTGCTCAAGTACATGCTCAAGGCCGAGCATGGCCTGAAGATCGCCGTGATCGAGAACGAATTCAGCGAGGCCGGCATCGACAGCCAACTGCTCGGCGACGAGCCGGTGCAGGTGATGACCTTGGCCAATGGCTGCGTGTGCTGCAGCATCCATGGCGACCTGACCCGCGCCCTGTACCTGCTGCTCGAACGCCTGGATACAGGCGAGATCACCTTCGACCGCCTGGTGATCGAATGCACTGGCCTGGCCGACCCGGCGCCGGTGGCACAAACCTTCTTCATCGACGAAGAGCTACGTGAGCGCTACATCCTCGACGGCATCATCACCCTGGTCGATGCGGCCCATGCCGAGTTGCACCTGACCCAGGCCATCGCCCAGGCCCAGGTCGGCTTTGCCGACCGTCTGCTGCTGAGCAAGACCGACCTGGTCGAGCCGGCGGTGGTCGAGGCGCTGGGCGAGCGCCTGGCACGCATCAATGGCCGGGCCGAGATTCGCGTGGTCGAGCATGGCCGCATCGACCTGGCGGAGCTGCTGGATGTGCGTGGGTTCAATCTCAACCCCGATCTGGGCGCAAACCTGAAGCCAGTACTGCGCCCGCTGCTCAAGCCCGCGACCCCGGACCGCATCTCCACCTTGGTACTGCGCACACACACCGCTTTGGACATCGACCGCCTCAGCGACTTCATGAACGCACTGCTGGAAACCCACGGCAAGCAGCTGTTGCGCTACAAGGGGGTGCTGAACATTGCCGGTGAGGCGCGCAAGCTGGTGTTCCAGGGCGTGCTCAAGCTCTACGGCTTCGATTGGGATGCCGAATGGGCCGAAGGCGAAACCCGCGAAAGCGTGATGGTATTCATCGCTGACGAATTGCCGGAAGCTACGATTCGGGCTGGGTTCGAGGCGCTGGCTGCGGGCTGAGCTGGCGCGGCGTCTGCGCCTGAAACCATTGCGGCCAGGAGCTGCGGTGGCGTGTCTCGACCTCGATGCACGGGATCAGGCGCTCGCTCAGCAGCGCCGTCTGCCGGGCCGCCTTGGCCGTGCGGTACTTGACGCTGTGGATGCACTCGCGATCGCCGAATTCGCAGCGGTTCAGCGCGGTACCGCCGCAAGGGCCGTTGGCCAGGCCCTTGGGGCAGGTTTCCGGGCAGATGTACAAGGTGTCTTCCAGGCGGCAACGGCCGCAGGTGTCACAGCCTACCAGCGGCCGCTTCACCGCGCGTTCCACCGTGTGCAGCACCTGCGCGCCAAGGCGCGTGGTCCATAACGGCTGACGCACGGCCCAGCCGAATGCCTTGCTCAGGCCATTGCGGCGGCTGAACAGCAGCGTGTGCATGCCGTGCATCAGCTGATAGCGCGCTTGCTCCGTAAACGAGGCCGCGACCCGTGTCTCGCCCTGGCGCCAGGCTGCCTGTGGCGGGTGGAAACTGACCGCCGGCAGGCCAGGCATCTGCCAACTGGCGTGCCAGGCCGGTGCCCAGTGTTCCAGCGTTTCGATTTGTGCTTGCCAGTGCTCGATGCGTGCTTCCAGCGCCAGCAGCTGCTGGAGATCGTGAATCCCTGACAGGTGCACACCGGCGTAGCCCATCAGCTTGACGCCGATGATCTGCAACGCCAGGCGGTCGACGCTACGGGCCTGGGCAAAGGCCTTGGACTGGGCCGCTTCAGCTTCGAGCAGGTCGCGCATGGACGGCGTGACGGTCACCCCGGCGACATGGTCGAGCATCGCCGCCCGTCCATGGGTAAGGCTCATGAGGCAGGCCAGCATTGGCCTGGGTGCGGCCTGGCGGCTCATCCAGCGCATGGCTTCCTGATGTTTGCTGGCATCGAAGCCCAGTTGCAGGGTGAAGAAGTCGGCACCGGCCGCCAGCTTTTTCTCGGCCTTGAAGTACTGGGCGCCGCCTTCTTCCTCACAGTACTTGAACGGGTTGAGGGCCGCGCCGAGCAGCCAGTGCGGGCAGGCCTGCCGGGCGATCTGCAAGGCAGCCACCGACTCCAGGTAGCGCACCGGGCGCTGGCCAGGCTGATGACCGGGCAGGCGGTCGCCGGTCAGTAGCAGCAACTGGTCGAGGCCGGCGGCATCCATGCGTTGTAGCTGGGCGAGCAGGTGATGGCGTTCGCGGTCCTTGCCGGAGAAGTGCGGCAGGGCAGGTAGCGGATTGCTGAAGGAAGCGAGGGCGTCCAGCGGTGACATGTCCAACGGGCTGCCGACGCGGTCGCCGATGGCCACGGTCATTGGCCAGCCGCACAGGTGCGCGCGCGCCAGGATTGCCTCCATGGCAGCGAAACGTTCTGCGGATGGTTTGGGGACGAATTCCATGACGCAGACGAAGGTGTTTTCACGCAGCGCGGTTTTCAGCAGGCTCATGGGGCCGGGCACCTGGTGTGGTCAGGGTGGCATTGTGCGGCAGAAGGCGGGTGGGGTCATGCTCTGAATGAGACATGTGTGTGCCTGTGCTGGCCTCTTCGCGGGCGCGCCCGCTCCCACAGGTGTTGCATGAACCTGGACGCATGTGGGGTCCCTGTGGGAGCGGGCGTGCCCGCGATGGGGCCAGTACAGACAGCACAAATTCACGATCATGAGAAAATCTTGAGTTCATCTCAAATTTAATGAGTTTGTCTCAAGATGCCAGCGCCCGGAAAATCCCCTCATTCATTTTGCATGCTGAGGGACAAGACATGGCACTGGCACACAACCTGGGCTTTCCGCGGATCGGCCACGATCGCGAGCTGAAAAAGGCCCAGGAAGCCTTCTGGAAGGGCGAACTCGACGAAGCCGGCCTGCGCGCCGTGGGGCGGGAGCTGCGTGCCCGGCACTGGCAGGTACAGAAAGACGCCGGCATCGAATTGCTGCCGGTCGGCGACTTCGCCTGGTACGACCAGGTGCTGACCCACTCGCTGACCTTTGGCGTCATCCCCCAACGCTTTGCCAGCAACGACGCTGCCAGGCCCACCCTGCATACCCTGTTCGCCATGGCCCGTGGTGCCGTCGGGGACAGCTGCTGTGGCGGCGCCCACGCCCAGGAAATGACCAAGTGGTTCGACACCAACTACCACTATTTGGTCCCCGAGTTCACCGCCGACCAGCAGTTCGTCCTCAGCTGGGAGCAGCTGTTCGAAGAAGTGCAAGAAGCCCAGGCCCTGGGCCATGCGGTCAAGCCAGTGGTGATCGGCCCGCTGACCTATTTGTGGCTGGGCAAGGCCAAGGGCGGCGATTTCGACAAGCTGGAGCTGCTCGACCGCCTGTTGCCGCTGTATGACCAGATCCTCAACCGCCTGGCTGCCCAAGGTGTGGAATGGGTACAGCTGGACGAGCCGATCCTGGCCCTGAACCTGCCCCAGGACTGGAAGAACGCCTACGAGCGCGTCTACAACATCATTCAGCGCGCGCCGCTGAAGAAACTGATCGCCACCTACTTCGGCGGCCTGGAGGACAACCTTGGTTTGGCCGCCAACCTGCCGGTCGATGGCCTGCACATCGACCTGGTGCGGGCCCCCGAGCAGTACCCGACCATCCTCGACCGTCTGCCGGCCTACAAGGTGCTGTCGCTGGGCCTGGTCAATGGCCGCAATGTCTGGCGCTGCGACCTGGAGAAGGCGCTGGAAATATTGCGCCATGCCCATGAGCGCCTGGGTGAGCGGCTGTGGGTGGCACCGTCCTGCTCGCTGCTGCACAGCCCGGTGGATCTGGCCCGTGAAGACCAGCTGGATGCCGAGCTGCAAAGCTGGCTGGCCTTTGCCGTGCAGAAATGCCAGGAAGTGGCGCTGCTGGCCAAGGCCATCGACGACCCGCAGGCCGCTGACGTCGCCGCTGCCCTGGCGCAGAGCCGGGCCGTGCAGGCCAGCCGCGCTGCCTCGCCGCGCATCCACAAGCCCGCCGTGCAAGCCCGCCTGGCCGCCATCAAGCCCGCCGACAGCCAGCGCCAGTCGGCATTTGCCCAGCGTATCGTCAGGCAGCGTGCAAAGCTCGGCCTGCCAGCGTTCCCGACCACCACCATTGGCTCGTTCCCGCAGACCCCGGCCATTCGCCTGGCGCGCCAGGCCTACAAGCAGGGCAAACTGACCGAGGCCGATTATGTCGAGGCCATGCACAGCGAGATCCGCCATGCGGTGAAAATCCAGGAGGACCTGGGCCTGGATGTGCTGGTACACGGCGAGGCCGAGCGCAACGACATGGTCGAGTACTTCGCCGAGCAGCTCGACGGCTATGCGTTCACCCGTTTCGGCTGGGTGCAGAGCTATGGCTCGCGCTGCGTGAAGCCGGCGGTGATCGTCGGCGACCTGAGCCGGCCGAAGGCCATGACCGTGGAATGGATCAGGTATGCCCAGAGCCTGACCGACAAGGTGATGAAGGGCATGCTGACCGGCCCGGTGACCATGCTGATGTGGTCGTTTCCGCGCGAGGACGTGAGCCGTGAAGTACAGGCGCGGCAGTTGGCACTGGCGATCCGCGACGAAGTGCTCGACCTGGAAGCGGCGGGGATCCGGATCGTACAGATCGACGAAGCGGCCTTCCGCGAAGGCCTGCCGCTGCGCCACGCTGCCTGGGCTCACTACCTGGAGTGGGCCACCGAAGCCTTCCGCCTGTGTGCTTCGGGCGTGCGCGACGACACCCAGATCCATACCCACATGTGCTACAGCGAGTTCAATGACGTGATCGAGTCGATTGCAGCGATGGATGCCGACGTGATCACCATCGAGACTTCGCGTTCGGACATGGAATTGCTGGCGGCGTTCGAGCGGTTTGCCTACCCCAACGAGATCGGCCCGGGGGTGTATGACATTCACTCGCCACGGGTGCCGAGCCGCGAGGAAATGGTCAAGCTGTTGCGCAAGGCTGCCCGGCGCATTCCCGCCGAGCGCCTGTGGGTCAACCCGGATTGCGGGCTGAAGACCCGTGGCTGGCCGGAGACCGAGGCGGCGTTGATCAATATGGTGGCTGCTGCCCGTGAACTGCGTACCAGCGCTTGATCTGTGCTAGCCGGGGCCGGCCTCTTCGCGGTAAACCCGCGGTGAGGCCAGGCCGGCCCAGATCAATCCGTGATCAGCGCTCAATCGCCAAGGCCACGCCTTGGCCGCCACCGATGCACAAGGTGGCCAGGCCTTTCCTGGCATCGCGCTTGATCATTTCGTGCAGCAGGGTCACCAGCACCCGGCACCCGGATGCCCCGATCGGGTGGCCGAGGGCAATTGCCCCACCATTCACGTTGACCCGCGCTGCATCCCACTCCAGCGCCTTGCCCACCGCCAGCGCCTGCGCGGCGAAGGCTTCGTTGGCTTCGATCAGGTCCAGTTCGGCCAGTTGCCAACCGGCTTTGGCCAGGCAGCGCTGGGTCGCCGAAACCGGGCCGATACCCATGATCGCCGGGTCGACACCGGCACTGGCATAGGCTGCGATCCGGGCCAGCACCGGCAAGCCCAGGGCCTTGGCCTTGGCGGCACTCATCAACATCACTGCGGCGGCGCCATCGTTCAGGCTGGAGGCATTGCCGGCAGTGACGCTGCCGTCCTTCTTGAACGCCGGGCGCAGTTTGCCCAGGGACTCGACGGTGGTGTCCTGGCGTGGTTGTTCGTCCCGCGCGAACACCTTGGGCTCACCCTTTTTCTGTGGCAGCACGATCGGCGTGATCTCGTCAGCGAAGCGCCCGGCCTCGATGGCCGCCACGGCCTTGCGCTGCGACTCGGCGGCAAAGGCGTCCTGCTGTTCACGGCTGAGGCCGTATTTGTCCACCAGGTTTTCTGCGGTGATGCCCATGTGATAGTCGTTGAACGCATCCCACAGGCCATCGCTGATCATGCTGTCGATCAGTTGGCCGTGGCCCATGCGCTGGCCGGTGCGGGCCGAAGGCATCACGTAGGGGGCGAGGCTCATGTTTTCCTGGCCGCCGGCGATGACCACCTCGGCGTCACCACAACGGATCGCCTGGGCCGCCAGGTGCAGGGCCTTGAGGCCCGAACCGCAGACCTTGTTCAGGGTCAGTGCCGGTACGCTGTAGGGCAGGCCGGCCTTGATCGCCGCCTGGCGTGCCGGATTCTGCCCGGCGCCTGCGGTCAGCACCTGGCCGAGGATGACCTCATCGACCTGCGCCGGCTCCAGCCCGGTCTGCTCCAGCAGGCGCTTGATCACGGCGGCACCGAGGTCTACCGCAGGTACCGTGGCGAGGGCGCCCTGGAAGCTGCCGATGGCGGTGCGGGTTGCGGCGACGATGACCACGTCGTTCATGTTGTTGTTCTCCGTGCGATGGGCGTAATGGCGCAAGCATCGGTGGCTTTGGCTCATTTGTTAAGTTTGTTTTTCTTTGCGATTGATCTGGAAAGCCAATGAATGGGCGGAAGACACCCTGTACATCTAAACTTGACAGGTTGTACTTCAATTTCGATGGAGGTCATGCTCATGCGCACGCGCGTACTGATAGCCCTGTCCCTGCTGCTCGGCAGCAGCACTGTTTTCGCTGCCACCGAATGCACCACCGCCGACAAGAACACCTGGCAAGACCCGGAAAAGTTCCAGGCCCAGCTCAAGGAGCAGGGCTACAAGATCAACAAGTTCAAGGTCACCAAGGGCAACTGCTACGAAATCTACGGTTTCGACAAGGACGGCAAGAAGGTCGAGATCTACCATGACCCCGTGACGGGCAAGGCAGTCAAGACCGAGTACCACTAATGGACAGCGACGGCACGATACAGCTGTGGGACCCCCTGCTGCGCCTGTGCCACCTGTCGATCGGCGTGGTGTTCTTCGCCAACTACTTCTTCACCGAGGAGGGTGAGGACTGGCATCAGTGGCTGGGCTACTACGCCCTGGCCGTTGTGTTGGTGCGGGTGGTCTGGGGCTTTGTCGGGCCTCGCAGTGCGCGCTGGGCCGACTTCTGGCCAACCCCGGCAAGCCTGGTCGGGCATGCCCGGGCACTGCTGCATGGGGAGCTTGACCATCACATGGGGCATTCGCCGATAGGCGCCCTGGTGATGGTGCTGATGCTGGCCGGCATCGCCGGCCTGGGCCTGACCGGGTGGGCGTCGCAGGAAGTGGATGCGCTGTTTGGTGTCGACTGGCCGATGGACCTGCACAGCTGGCTGGCCAACGCGGTGCTGGTGCTGGTTTGCGTGCATGTGCTGGGCGCCATCTACGAGAGCGTGCGCCTGCGCGAAAACCTGCCGTGGTCGATGATCACCGGTCGCCGTCGGCGCCGCGATTGACTGCGCCGGCCCATTCGCGGGCGTGCCCGCTCCCACAGGTATGGCGCAGCCTTCAGGATTCGCGCCGTCCCGGTGGGGCGGGTGCACCCGCGAAGGGGGCCGGAACAGGCCAACCACCGTTTTGCATCGCTATGTTCACCCCGTAATATGTGTCGGATAACCTGCGAGGGTAGTCTCACCCTCTGATCAATCGGAATCGCCCATGGCGGCGCTTCCTCCGGCATAAACCTGACGAGGTACAGACATTGGCCATCATTCATCCTAAGGTTCGCGGTTTCATCTGCACCACGACTCATCCGAAGGGCTGCGAGCTCAACGTCCGTGACCAGATCGAAGCCACCCGCAAGCTGGGCGTGCGCGAGGATGGCCCGAAGAAGGTCCTGGTCATCGGCGCTTCCAGCGGCTACGGCCTGGCGGCCCGTATCACCGCGGCGTTCGGCTTCAAGGCCGATACCCTGGGCGTGTTCTTCGAAAAGCCTGGCACCGAGACCAAGGCCGGTACCGCTGGCTGGTACAACGCTGCTGCCTTCGACAAGTTTGCCAAGGCCGAGGGCCTGTACAGCAAGTCGATCAACGGCGACGCCTTCTCCGACGAAGCCCGCGCCAAGGTCATCGAGCTGATCAAGAACGAAATGGGTGGCAAGGTCGACCTGGTCATCTACTCGCTGGCCTCGCCTGTGCGCAAGCTGCCGCAGACCGGTGAACTGGTGCGTTCGGCGCTGAAACCGATCGGCCAGCCCTACAAGTCGACCGCCATCGACACCAACAAGGACACCATCATCGAGGCCAGCATCGAGCCGGCCACCGAACAGGAAATCAAGGACACCGTCACCGTCATGGGTGGCCAGGACTGGCAGCTGTGGATCGACGCCCTGGCCGGCGCCAACGTGCTGGCCGAAGGCGCCCGTACCGTGGCCTTCAGCTACATCGGCACCGAAATCACCTGGCCGATCTACTGGCACGGTGCGCTGGGCCAGGCCAAGCAGGACCTCGACGAAACCGCCCTGCGCCTGGACAAGAAACTGGCCGGTGAAATCAAGGGCGGCGCCAACGTGGCGGTACTCAAGTCGGTGGTTACCCAGGCCAGCTCGGCCATTCCGGTGATGCCGCTGTACCTGTCGATGGTGTTCAAGATCATGCAGGAGAAGGGTGTTCACGAAGGTACCCAGGACCAGCTGGACCGCATGTTCCGCGAGCGCATGTACCGCGCCGATGGCGCGCCGGCCGAAGTCGACGAGAAGGGCCGTCTGCGCCTGGACGACTGGGAGCTGCGTGACGACGTGCAGGACGCCTGCAAGGCCATGTGGCCACAGGTAACCACCGAGAACCTGTTCGAGCTGACTGACTATGCCGGTTACAAGAAGCAGTTCCTCAACCTGTTCGGCTTCGAGCGCGCTGACGTCAATTACGACGAAGACGTGGCGACCGATGTGAAGTTCGACTGCATCGAGCTGTAATCGCGGCTGACTTGTACCGGCCCGCTCCTGCGGGTGTTCTCCGCCTGCAGGAATGGGTTTACCCGCGACGAGGCCGGTACAGGCGACGAATCTTTGCTAGCTTTGGCGCACGCCCCCAGGGAATGTGCCATGAGCAGCCTTAACCAACCTGCCACCGCCTTTCGCCACACCGCAGCCGACGGCTACAGCCTCGGCGGCTTTCGCTGGCGCCACGCCCAAGCTGACAGCCAGCGCCCGCTGGTGATCATCAGTGCTGCCACGTCGGTACGCTGTCGCTACTACTCGCGGTTCGCCGACTACCTGTTTGCCCAGGGCTGTAATGTGCTGACCTACGATTACCGCGGTATCGGCGAGTCCCGCCCGCCATCGCTGCGCGGCTTCCAGGCGTCCTGGAGCGACTGGGGCCGGCTGGATTTCGAAGCCATGCTTGCCTATGCCGCAGAGCACTTTCCGGGCCAGCCGGTGGATGTGGTGGGGCACAGCTTCGGCGGCTGTGCGGTGGGCTTGGCGCCGTCCGCGGGCCAGGTCCGCCGGCTGGTGATGGTGGGGGCGCAATTCGCCTACTGGCGCGACTACGCGACCGACCAGCGCTGGCAACTGTTCGGCAAGTGGCACGTGGTGATGCCATTGCTCACCCGGGCGTTCGGTTATTTCCCCGGCAAGCGCCTGGGCTGGCTGGAGGACACGCCAGCCGGCGTGGTGCATGACTGGGCCACCGGTACCCCGCGTTATGAGCAGCGCCCCAGCGGGCGGGCACTGGCGATGCTACCGTTCGCCCAGGTACAGGCGGCGACCCTGGCGATCAGCCTGACCGATGACCCCTTTGGTACCGTGGCGGCGACAGAGCGCCTGCTGGGCTACCTGCAGCAGGCTGAGCGCTGCCATTTGCGCATCGCGCCTGGGGATATCTCGGTCGGGGAAATCGGCCATTTCGCGTTCTTCCATGATCGGTTCCGCGAGAACTTGTGGCCGGTGGCGGTGCAGTGGTTGCAGCGGGGCAGGCTGGCAGCTGGCGTGCCGGGGACAATCATCAGTTGAGGTAATACAGACTTCGGCGGCCGCCTTGCGGCCCATCGCGACACACGCCCGCTGCGGCTGTAGCAGCGGCCTGGTGTCGCGATGGGCTGCAAGGCGGCCCGGGCAATCTCACGCCTTGCGCGAAAGTGGCTGCCCGGCAAACTTCACACCAGCCAGGCCATGCCTGATCAGCGCGCGGATGTTGCCATGGTCGCTGCCGTCCGGCGTGGCCAGCACATCCCGGTAGTGCTCGCCAAAGGCCAGCAGCGCTTCCAGGTCGCTCAGCCCTTCCAGCAGCGCCAGGCCCAGGGTCTTGCATGAGCCTTCGTTCTGCCCGGCCGCATTCGCCACGCCGCCGTTGTCGAACGCCTGTGGCTGGTAGTTGTAGTGGTCGGCAACGAACGCCAGGGTATCGGCAAAGACGTGTTTGCCGCTGGCGAGGCTGGTGCGCAGGGTGTCGAGGTCAGTCACGAGGTTTTCCTTTTTCGAACGCCGCTTGTTGCTCGGCGCTGGCTTCTTTCTGGTATTGGGCCTTCCATTCGGCGTAGGGCATGCCGTACACCGCTTCGCGGGCATCGTCCAGGCTTACGTCGAGCTGGCGCTCGTCAGCCGCCGCCTTGTACCACTTGGACAGGCAGTTGCGGCAGAAACCGGACAGGTTCATCAGGTCGATGTTCTGCACGTCGCTGCGCTTTTGCAGGTGTTCGACCAGGCGCCGGAACGCGGCGGCCTCCAGTTCGAGCTGTTGCTGTGGGGTCATGGGCTTCTCTCAGGACATGCGATTCTTCAGGTGGCGGCCACCGTTGATGACCACCTGGCTGCCGGTGCTGTACTGGCTGGCGAGCAGGTACTTGACCGTCTCGATCAACGGGCCGGCGCCGGGTTCAAACTCCAGCAAGGCCTTCTTCAAGGTTTGCTGGCGATAGGCTTCGTCACCGCCTTCCTTGAGGATCAGCAGACCGGGCAGGATACCGTTCACACGCACCTTGGGCGCATATTTTTCGGCGAACGACAGCACCATGTTCTGCAACGCGGCCTTGGTCGCGGCATAGCCGATATGGCTCTTGCTGCCGCGCGAAGAGGTTTCGTCGCAAATATGAATGATGTCGGCCTTGTCCACCTTCGCCAGCAGCTCGCCCAGCGCCAGGTTGAGGTGGTAGGGCGCTTCGACGTGCAGGCGGAACATGGTCTCGAGGTTGTCGAGACCATCGTCGAGCCACAGCGAGGCATTATGGATGATCGCGCGCAGGCCGTCGTAATGGCCATGCAGGTAGTCGATCAGGGCCTGGCGGTCGGCGGCCTGGCACAGGTCGGCCTGGAACTGCACGATGTTCGGGTGGGCCGCCTGTGGCTGGGCGCTGCGGCTGGCACTGACCACCGTATGGCCGGCCTGGGCCAGTTCAAGGGCCAGGGCCAGCCCGACGCGCTGGCTGGCTCCGGTAACGAGAATTGGGCTGTTCATGTTCGGGCGGTCAACTTGTCTGGTCTGTCGTTGCCGCCCAGCATACCTTAAGAATTTTCCTCTTGTACCGCTGCGCTCAGCGACTGCGCAGTACTGCTGCACCGCGCGGCGCGGGCTGTAGCCAGCTGGCCAGCAGGCGGGTGGACAGCGGGATGAACAGGTAGACCATTACAGGCGTCAGGGCCAGAGTGCTGAGCAGTACCCGAGGCACCAGGCCCAGCGCTGCCAGCCAGTGGCCGAACACCAGGTTGAACACCAGCGAAACCGGGAAAAACGCCAACCAGATGGCCACGGCCTGCTTCCAACGCGGCGGTTTCTGCACCATGTTGGTGCCAAACCAGTCATCAATGCCGCTTACGCGCGCCTCTCTGGGGCGTTCGAACAGGCCGTTGCCGCGTTGCAACCAGGCCCGGCGCGAAGCGGAGTGCTCCCAGGCATGCAGTGTGGGTTCGTCACTGAAGCGGAAGATGATCTGGAACTCGTCGCCATCGTGGGGTGGGGCGAGGATGCCCGAGCCGAGGTAGCCGGGGAAATCGGTGGCCAGCTGCTCGCCTTCATGCAACCAGGCCAGCAGGTCCTGGTAGCGGCCATGGGCGGCGCGGCGTGACACCAGCAAGGTGACGGGTGGGGTAGACATCGTGTATCTCCTGGCAACAGGGCTGGCGGGTAGCTGGCCCTTCTGGCTGAGCCGCCCGGGGTGGTGGGCGACGCAGGCATGCATGCAAGAATCGGGCGCGGATTATCGCGTATCGGCATGCTTCGGCCAATGTCATCCGGCAAACGGTCGATCCCTGTGCCCGTTACGGTCGTAGTAGACTATTGCTCGAACTTCCACAGGGTACCCCGTGCATATGAACGAACAGGGACGTAAGCCAGTGATCGACGCCGGCCTGATGCAGCAGGACCTGTTTCCGATCCGTGAAGTTTCCCGCCTGACCGGCGTCAATGCCGTGACCTTGCGCGCCTGGGAGCGCCGCTATGGTCTGATCCAGCCAACCCGCACCGACAGTGGTCACCGCCTGTATTCGCAGGCCGACATCGATGACGTACGGCGCATCCTCGGCTGGCTGGAGCGCGGTGTGACGGTGAGCAAGGTCGGCAGCATCCTTGCGCGCGACCATGCCCTGGCAGGGCAGGCAGGCGGGGCGACGGATACCTGGGCACGCTGGCAGCAGCAGATTCGCCAGGCACTGCAACGTTTTGATGCAGCAAGCCTGGACCGCCTGTTCGACGAGGTGTTTGCGGCAAGTGCCCTGGACCAGGTATTCAGCGAAGTGTTCATGCCCGTGTGGCATGACCTGGCCGTCGGGCAGGGCGGTTATGGGCAGGCCAGCGAGTGGCTGTTCCTGGACCAGTTCCTGCGTGGCCGGGTGTTCGCCCGCTTGCGGCTTGCCCATGCGCCGCGCAAGCGCACGGTGGTGTTGGCGCCACTTCCGGGGCAGTGCCATGAGCTGGAACTGCTGGTCACCAGCCTGGCTCTGGGCTGCGACGAAGTGGGCGTGACCCTGTTGGCGAACGGGCAGCCGCTGGCGGAGCTGGCGCTGGTTTGCGAGCGCCTGAAACCGGATGCCCTGGTGCTGTTCTCCCACCAGTCCCCCACCGTCGAACTCAGCCGGCGCCTGGCACGCCTGGTGGCCGGGTTGGAGTGCCCGTTGCTACTGGCCGGTGAGGCGGCGGAACTGGCACAGGACAGCCTGGCTGGCAGCCCGATTGCCTGCCTGGGCGCACAAGGTAGTGTGATGCGCCAACGCTTGCGGCAGTTTCTGGCCGGTCAGCTCGATACCTGAGTGTGCAGTTCGGGGTGGGCCCGACGATGGGCCTGAAGAATGTAGTCGCGCAGGCGTTCGGTTTCTTCGGCCGCGCTTTGACTGAGGTCGTAGGCGGCCAGGTCCGGGCCGATGCGCCGGCTCAACACGCCATGCAGTTCGATGGGATTGATGCCGCCAGGCGCGAAGCGCAGCTCGAAGCGGGCTGGCGCTGACGGCAGGCCACGGACTTCAACCAGCGTCCCCTTGAACGAAATATCACGAACCCACAGGCCGCTGACTTGCCCATCGGCATCGAGCAACGCGCTCGGCTGCTCCATCGACAGGCGCCAGGGGCGCAGCATGGGGCCATCTTCGTAGATTTCCGGCGAGCCCAGTTGCAAGTGCAGGGCGTGGAATTCGTCTTCCACCAGTTGCAGCGGGAAGCTGATCTGCTGGTTGTTGAACTGGGCCTGCAAGGTGACCTGCTCGTTGGCCACCAGACGGGTAAGCAAGCTCTGGATGCGGCGGTCGCCATTGACCAGCAAGCTCGACATGGGGTCGGCCAGGTTCAATTGCGGCGAATGCTGCATGTTCTGTATGAAGTCCAGTTCGTCCTGGGTGAGGAGCGCTTCTGCTTGCATGATCGAACTCAAGGGTGGCGTTTTCTTCAACGGGATTGACCGTGGCCGACGTACTTGGTTCAGGTGCGTTCGTCGGGTTTCGGACGAGCGTGTAGTTCCGCCAGCTCGCGTTCCAGTTCGACCTGGCGGCTCACGTCCTTCTGGATACCGATGAAGTAGGTGCGTTGTTCGGCATCGTGCCTCACCGGGGTGATCGACAGCTCGTTCCAGAAGGCGCTGCCATCCTTGCGGTAGTTGCGCAGCACTTCGCGGCACGGGCGGCCTTCGGCCAGCGCCTTGCGAATGCGGGCGCGGCCAAGCTGGTCACGGTCGTCGGCCTGCAGGAAGCGACAATCCTGATAGAGGATCTCGTCACGGCTATAGCCGGTCAGGCGTTCGAAGGCGGCATTCACATAGATCAGGATGGTGTCGTCGCCTTCCTGTTCGGCGACCACGATCCCGTCGTTGGATGCGTCGACCATGGATTGCAGCAATTGGGCGTTGATCATGTTCGGGCCATTGGCGAGGAAGGGCTGAAGATGGCGACTTTGGTAGAGGCGGCCTTTTGCCAGCGCTGGGTGGTAGTATCCTACGATTTCACTCAGTTTCGGAATCCTCTACTTGATGAAAGTCGCCATTATTTCCGGATCGGTCTACGGCACCGCCGAAGAAGTCGCCCGTCACGCTGAAACCCTGCTCAACGCAGCAGGCCTGGAAGCCTGGCATGCTGCACGCGCCACCTTGCAGGACCTTGAAGGTTTTGCGCCTGATGCCCTGGTGGCCGTCACCTCCACCACCGGCATGGGCGAGCTGCCGGACAGCCTCATGCCGCTGTACAGCAGCATCCGCGATGCGCTGCCGGCGGCCTGGCGTGGCCTGCCGGGCGCGGTGATCGGGCTGGGCGATTCCAGCTATGGCGATACCTACTGCGGTGGCGGTGAGCAACTGCGCGAGCTGTTTGCCGAACTGGGCGTGCGCGAAGTGCAGCCGATGCTGCGCCTGGATGCCAGTGAGACGGTAACCCCGGAAGCGGATGCCGAGCCTTGGCTGGCGGAGCTGGCTGCTGCACTGAAAGCCTGACGGGCTGTGTCGCCGGTTCCGGTCTTTTCGCGGGTAAAGCCGCGAAGAGGCCAACGGCGGCAACTCATGCCCTGTTGTCGGGCACAGATCGTTCGCTCACCAACGCCAACCACGCCTGCGCGGCGCGTGACAGGTACGCCCCGCGCCGCCAGATGAAGGCGATGTCCCAACGCAAGTCCTCCGGCGAGCGCAGCGGCAAACGCACTACCCCGGGGCGTTCCAGTGCGCTTGCCACCACACGGGGCAGCAACACCACGCCCTGGCCCGCCGCCACCAGCGCCGCGAGAAAGTCGGCCTGGCCACTGCGCCCGCCTTCCTTCGGGGTAAAGCCTTGCTGCTGGCATGCCTTCAGTAACCGGTCATTGAGCACGAAGCTGCGCTGGTAAAGCAGAAACGGGGTATCGGCCAGTTGCTGCAGGTCCACCCCGTCCTGGCCCGCCAGCCCGTGGCTGGCCGGTAGCAGGGCATCCAGCGGCTCGTTGCAGAACGGTTGATAGTCGAAGGCTTCGTCAGTGGGTGTCAGGCTGCCGCCCAGTTCCAGTTCGCCACTTCTGACCGCCTGTTCGACGCTGCGGCTGCCGCCTTCGAGCAATTGCACGGTAATGTTCGGGTGACGCCGCCGGTACTCGGCGAACAACCCGGCGAACAGCGCGTCACTGCCCAGCATCGGCAAGCCCAGGCGCAACTCGCCGCGGCCCATCTGGCTGAGGTCGTCCAGTTCACTCAGCAGCGCCTGACGCTGGCGCAGCAAGGCTTCGCCACGCTCCAGCACGATGCGCCCGGCCGCGGTCAGGTGCAGCTGTGAAGCCTGGCGTTCCAGTAGCGGCTGGCCCACATCTTGCTCCAGCTGGGCGACCTGTTTGCTTACGGCCGACTGGCTGATGTGCAGGGTTTGCGCCGCCTGGGTGAAGCCACCGCGGTGAACCACTTCGATAAAGCTGCGCAGTTGTTTGAATTCCATGATCGCAATTCCATTCTGGAATGGAGTTCAGTCTAACAATTCGCTTCTGGCCTAGGTAGCCGAATCCTAAAATGAGGGCCTGTTCGAGGAACCGCCCATGAAACCCGCGTTACTGAAAAAAGCCCTGCGCCTGCTGACCGAGCTGGCGACCCTCTGTGCCCTGTTCCTGCTTGGCGGCCAGCTTGCTTCCTGGCTGGGCTGGCCGATTCCGGGTGGGGTGATGGGCCTGGCCATGCTGCTGTTGCTGTTCGCAGCAGGTGTGCTCAAACCGGCCATGCTGCAACTGGGTGCGGGTTGGCTGATGGCCGAAATGCTGCTGTTCTTCATTCCGGCGTTGATGAGCCTGCTCGATTATGGCGCCCTGGTCCGTGACGAAGGCTGGCGCATCTTGTTGGTGATTGCCGTGAGCACCCTGATGGTGATGGTGGTGACCGCATTGACCGTTGAACTGGTGTGCCGCTGGAGGTTGCGCCATGAGCCTTGAACCCATGCCGCTGTTCTGGCTCGCCCTGACGCTGCTGGCCTATCTGGGCAGCCGCTGGTTGTACCGGCGCAGTGGGCGCTACCTGCTGTCGCCGCTGATCCTGGTACCGGTCTTGTTGCTGGCGGTGGCGGTACCGCTGCACACCGCCTATGCCGAGTATGCCCGCAATACCCACTGGCTGATGAGCGTGCTCGGCCCAGTGACCGTGGCATTTGCGGTGCCGATCTGGCAGCAGCGGGCGATGCTTGCACGCCACTGGCCGGCGCTGATGGTGGGCATGGTGGCCGGCAGCAGTGCCTCGATTGCCAGTTCCTGGGGGCTGGCTCACCTGCTCGCACTGGACACTGCGACCAGCCTGTCGCTGGTGCCACGTTCGATCACTACGCCCTTTGCCATGCCGCTGGCGCATGACCTGGGTGGGGTACCGGAGCTGACCGCAGTATTCGTGATGTTCACCGGCGTACTCGGGGCCATGTTCGGCGGCGTGCTGCTGCGCTGGCTGCCGTTGCGTACGCCGCTGGCGCGGGGTGCGCTGTTCGGCGTCGGCGCCCATGGCGCTGGGGTCAGCCGGGCACAGGAGGTGGGCCGCGAAGAAGGCTCGGTGGCGGGCCTGGTGATGGTCCTGACCGGGCTGCTGAACCTGTTCGCGGCACCGCTGCTGACCATGCTGCTCTGACCGTTCGTGCCACTGACTCGCTCAGTCATCAAGCTGGCTGGCAACGCAAGTTCAAGGCCTTGGGCTGCTGGCTAGACTCAGCCTCGACTCAGAGAGCACATGTAAGTGCCGAGGTGACATGCAATGAGCGCAGCCTTGCCCTGTTCAGCCAACACCACTTCACCGGGACCCCGCTGATGCCTATGGCCGAAATTCCATTGTGCGTCTGGCGGACTCGGGGGCAGAGTTTCACCTTCCGGGGCCAGAGCATCCGCTACTGGATTGCAGGGCAGGGCGAGCCCCTGCTGCTGTTGCACGGTTTTCCCACTGCCAGCTGGGATTGGCACTATCTGTGGGGGCCATTGGCCCAGCGCTTCCGGGTGATCGCCTGCGACATGCTCGGCTTTGGCGATTCCGCGAAACCGGTCAATCATCCCTACAGCCTGATGGAGCAGGCCGACCTGCAGCAGGCCTTGCTCGCCGAGCTGCAAGTCGGGCAGCCGGTGCATCTGCTGGCCCACGACTACGGTGGCAGCGTGGCCCAGGAACTGCTGGCGCGGCATCACGAACAGCGCGCCAGTATCGGCAGCTGCGTGTTCCTCAACAGCGGGTTGTTTGCGGAAAGTTGCCGCCTGCTGCTGATCCAGAAACTGCTGCTCAGCCGTGTCGGCTGGCTGGTAGGGCGCTCGTTCGGGCGCGACGATCTGGTGCGCAACGTGACCCAGGTGTACGGGCCCTGCACCCATCCCAGTGAAAGTGCACTGGATGACCTCTGGAGCCTGATCACCGCCAACAACGGCACGCGCGTGTTGCACAAGCTGGTTGGCTACATGCCGGAGCGCAGGCTGCACCGTGATCGCTGGGTCGGTGCCATGCAGCGTGAAGGTGTGCCGCTGCGCCTGATCAACGGCATGGTCGACCCGCTGTCGGGTGCGCACATGGTCGAGCGCTACCGGCAACTGGTACCGGCGCCGGACACGGTCCAACTGCAAGGTATCGGCCACTATCCGCATACCGAAGCGCCCGTTCAGGTATTACGCCATTACCTGGCCTTTCGCGATCGGCCGCTGAGCTATCTGCCCCAGAAGATGGCGTGGTCCTGACCAGGCGTTGCGACCATCGCATTGTGTTATTGCCAGGCATTCAGCCAGCAGGCGCTTGATTGTCCATTCGCCTTCGACGGCAGACACTCGGCTGACCTGAACCTGCCTGGAGCCTTGAACATGAGCGAGCCTGTCCGTCTGCAAGATCGCGTGGTGATCGTCACCGGAGCCGGCGGCGGCCTGGGCCGTGCCCATGCCTTGCTGTTCGCTGCGCGTGGCGCCCGGGTGGTGGTCAATGACCTCGGTGGCTCCACCCATGGTGAGGGTGCCAGCGCCTCGGCCGCTGACCGGGTGGTCGAGGAGATCCGCGCCGCTGGCGGCAGCGCCATCGCCAGCCATGATTCGGTCAGCCAGGGCGCGCGCATCGTCGAACAGGCCCTGGACAGCTTTGGCCGGGTCGATGTGCTGGTGAACAACGCTGGCATCCTGCGTGACAAGACCTTCCACAAGATGGAGGACAGCGACTGGGAGCAGGTCTACCAGGTACATGTCGAAGGGGCCTACAAGGTTACCCGCGCCGCCTGGCCGCACCTGCGCGCGCAGAACTGGGGGCGGGTCATCTTCACCGCCTCCACGTCGGGCATCTACGGTAACTTTGGCCAGGCCAACTACGGCATGGCCAAGCTGGGCCTGTACGGCTTGACCCGGACCCTGGCGATCGAGGGGCGCAAGCATGGCATCCTGGTCAACGCCATCGCCCCGACCGGCGGCACCCGCATGACCGAAGGGCTGATCCCGCCCCAGGTGTTCGAGCGGCTCAAGCCCGAACTGGTCAGCCCGCTGGTGGTGTACCTGGGTAGCGAGCAGTGCCAGGGCAGCGGGGAGCTGTTCGAAGTGGGTGGCGGCTGGGTGGGCAAGGTGCGCTGGGAGCGTAGCCTGGGCGTGGGTTTCGATCCGCGTGAAGGCTTTACCCCGGAGCAGGTGGCGGAGAACTGGGCGCGCATCGGCGACTTCGAGGGGGCGGTACACCCGCAGGACAGCTTGCAGGCCTTGCAGCAGATGATGGCGAACCTGCAGCAATACCCGTTGGGCTGAAACCTTTGCCGGCACAGCCAAAGTTTCATTTTCAGCGCAGATAAAAAAGGCCGCTGCAAGCCGCAGCGGCCAATCGAGACGTCAGATCAAGGAGCTTCAAAATCTACGTCGGTGAACCTCGCAAGCCTGAAAGGCGGGGGGGAGAGCCCTTCATGCCGGCCAGTGAGCTAAGAATAAGCGCTTGATCCTGTAGGAAAAATAGCGGCTTATGACATTCACCTTTACGCCTCGGGCAATAGTGCCGCAGGTGTATAACCCATCCGCCAGCTGGTTTCCCGTGCTGCCGCCAGCAGCCGTTGCGCCGCCGGGCCATGCTCGTCGGCATGGAAGATCGACGTTGGCCCGACCACGGTCATCACCGCCGCGATCTGCCCCATGGCATTGAACACCGGGGCCGACAGCGCATCCACGCCGGGCATCAGCAGCCCGTGTACATGGTGCAGGCCACGTTCGCGAATGCCGACCAGTACTGCCTGGTAATCAGCGGCACTGTGCTGCATGGCGGCCAGTTCCCGGTCGCGCAACTCCACGGTCTCGCGTTCGGGCAGGTAGGCGGCGAACACCAGACCGGTGGATGAGCTGAGCAGCGGCAATACCGAACCGATCTGGGTGACCACGGTGACTGCGCGTACTGCCGGCTCGATGCTGACCACCGTCGCGCCCTGGTTACCCCATACGGCAATGAAGCAGCTCTCGTTGAGTTCATCGCGCAACTGTGACAACGGCAGCGCGGCGATTTTCAGTACATCGATGCTGCCCAGCGCCGCCAACCCTACCCGCAGGGCCTCGCGCCCCAGGCCGTAATGGTTGGTGGCGGCGTCCTGTTCGGCAAAGCCGCTGGCGATCAATGCCTGCAAATAACGGTGCACCTTGCTCGCCGGCATCTGCACATGCTCTGCCAGGCGCGACAGCGAGGTGGCGGGGGAAAGCTCCGCAAGGGCCTTGAGGATGTCGGTGCCGACCTCTGCCGAGCGGACTTTCTGCTTGCCGTTGTCGGCGGGGGAGCTGGCTTTGGTCATGGACATCTGCTTCCGGAGTTTTCGCGTCGCGCCTTTATAGCTTGACGCATTGCCCGGAGCAAATTACGTTATTCGTAATCTGATTACGATAAAAACAACGCAGACGCGCTGCCAACCCGCTCGGGACCGGTAGCCAGCTGCCAGCAACGGCTCGGCCAGAGCCCGGAGGCATCGATGAATCGCGACACGTCACCCGACCTTCACTACCTCAGTGGCTTTGGCAACGAGTTTGCCAGCGAAGCCCTGCCGGGTGCCCTGCCGGTCGGGCAGAACTCGCCGCAAAAGGCCCCTTACGGGCTGTATGCCGAGCTGCTCTCGGGCACGGCGTTCACCATGGCCCGCAGCGAGCTGCGCCGTACCTGGCTGTACCGTATTCGCCCATCCGCGCTGCACCCACGTTTCGAGCGCCTGGCGCGCCAGCCGCTGACCGCCCCGCTGGGCGCCATTACCCCCAACCGGCTGCGCTGGAACCCCCAGCCGATCCCCAGCGAACCGACCGACTTCGTCGAAGGCTGGCTGCCCATGGTGGCCAACTCGGCATCTGACAAACCGGCCGGCGTCAGCATCTACATCTACCGCGCCAACCGCTCGATGGAACGGGTGTTCTTCAACGCCGACGGTGAGTTGCTGCTGGTGCCGGAACAGGGCCGCCTGCGCATCGCCACCGAACTGGGGGTCATGCAGGTAGAACCGCTGGAGATCGCGGTGATTCCGCGCGGCATGAAGTTCCGCGTCGAGCTGCTCGACGGCCAGGCGCGTGGCTACATTGCCGAAAACCACGGCGCACCGCTGCGTATCCCGGACCTGGGCCCGATCGGCAGCAACGGCCTGGCCAACCCGCGTGACTTCCTCACCCCGGTGGCGCATTACGAGGAGGTGGCAGGCCCGGTGCAGCTGGTGCAGAAGTTCCTTGGCGAACACTGGGCCTGCGAACTGCAGCACTCACCGCTGGACGTGGTCGCCTGGCACGGCAGCAACGTGCCGTACAAGTACGACCTGCGGCGCTTCAACACCATCGGCACGGTCAGCTTCGACCACCCGGACCCGTCGATCTTCACGGTACTGACTTCGCCGACCAGTGTGCATGGCATGGCCAACATGGACTTCGTGATCTTCCCGCCACGCTGGATGGTGGCCGAGAACACCTTCCGTCCACCATGGTTCCACCGCAACCTGATGAACGAGTTCATGGGCCTGATCAACGGTGCCTACGACGCCAAGGCCGAAGGTTTCCTGCCCGGCGGTGCCTCGCTGCATGGGGTGATGAGCGCCCATGGTCCCGATGCCGAAACCTGCGAAAAGGCCATTGCCGCCGACCTGGCGCCGCACAAGATCGACAACACCATGGCCTTCATGTTCGAGACCAGCCAGGTGCTGCGCCCGAGCGTGCAGGCCCTCGAAAGCCCGCAATTGCAGGCCGACTACGATAGTTGCTGGGCCACCTTGCCGAGCACCTTCAACCCGAACCGGAGATAACCCATGAACCAGACCGCCATTGCCCGTAGCTGGGTGGAGCACGCCAACGGGCACAGCGACTTCCCGCTGCAGAACCTGCCGTTGGGCATTTTCAGCCGGCCCGGGGAAGCCAGGCGCTGTGGCGTGGCCATCGGCGATGCGATCCTCGATCTCGAGGCAGTGCTGGCTGCCGGCCTGTTCGACGGCGCCGCCAAGGCCGCAGTGGAAGCCACCCGCGGTGGCACTCTGAACGCATTCTTCGCCCTTGGTCGAGGCGCTCGCGTGGCCTTGCGCGAACGCCTGCTGGTGTTGCTGGGCGAGCACAGCGAGCACCAGGCGGCGTTGCAGCCAGCGTTGTATCCGGCCAGCGCCTGCCAACTGCATGTCCCGGCGCAGATCGGTGACTACACCGACTTCTATGTAGGCATCGAACACGCCAGGAACGTCGGCAAGCTGTTCCGCCCCGACAACCCGCTGCTGCCCAACTACAAGTACGTGCCGATCGGTTATCACGGCCGCGCCTCGACCATTCGCCCGTCCGGCACCGACGTGCGCCGTCCCAAGGGCCAGACCCTGCCGGCGGGGCACAGCGAACCGAGCTTCGGCCCCTGTGCGCGCCTGGACTACGAGCTGGAACTGGGCATCTGGATCGGCCAGGGCAATGACATCGGCCAGGCGATCCCGATCGGCGATGCCGCCGAGCACGTCGCCGGCCTGTGCCTGCTCAACGACTGGTCGGCCCGGGATATCCAGGCCTGGGAATACCAGCCGCTGGGCCCGTTCCTGTCGAAAAGCTTCGTTACCACCATCTCTCCGTGGGTAATCACTGCCGAAGCGCTGGAGCCGTTCCGTTGCGCCCAGCCAGCACGCCCGCAAGGCGACCCGCAGCCACTGTCATACCTGCTGGACAAGCGCGACCAGGCCGCCGGTGCGTTCAATATCGAACTCGAGGTGCTGCTGCTGACCGAGCGCATGCGCGAACAGGGCATGGCCCCGCACCGCCTGACCCTGAGCAACACCCGCAGCATGTACTGGACCGTGGCGCAGCTGGTGGCCCACCACAGTGTCAATGGCTGCCAGCTGCAGCCGGGCGACCTGTTCGGTTCGGGCACGCTGTCGGGCGCCACGCCTGGTTCGTTCGGCAGCCTGCTGGAGATTACCGAAGGCGGCAAGCACCCGGTGGAACTGGCCAGTGGCGAGGTACGCAAGTTCCTCGAGGACGGCGACGAGATCATCCTGCGCGGCCGTTGCGTGCGTGATGGCGTGGCCAGCATCGGCTTCGGCGAATGCCGCGGCACGGTCATCGCAGCCAACTGAGGAGGCCGGGGCATGGAGCTGTACACCTATTACCGTTCCACCTCGTCCTATCGGGTGCGCATTGCCCTGGCGTTGAAGGGGCTGGCCTACCAGTCCCTGCCGGTAAACCTGTTGCAGGGTGAGCAACGCGGTGCTGGCTACGTCGCCATCAACCCGCAGGGCCGCGTGCCGGCGTTGCGCACTGACGACGGTGAGCTGCTGGTGCAGTCACCGGCGATCATCGAGTACCTGGAAGAGGTTTATCCACAGCCCGCGCTGCTGCCTGCCACGCCGGCGACGCGTGCCAAGGTGCGCGGTGTGGCTGCGATCATCGGCTGCGATATCCACCCGTTGCACAATGTCAGCGTGCTTAACCGGCTGCGCCAGGCCGGGCATGACCAGACCCAGGTCAACCAGTGGATTGGCCACTGGATCAGCCAGGGGCTGGCGGCGGTGGAGCAACTGATCGGCGACCACGGCTTCTGTTTCGGCGATGAGCCAGGCCTGGCGGATGTCTACCTGATCCCGCAGTTGTATGCGGCCGAACGGTTCAACATCGACCTCGACGGCTTCCCGCGCATCCTGCGGGTGGCCGCCCTGGCAGCCGGGCACCCGGCGTTCGCCAAGGCACACCCCGCCCAGCAGCCGGACTGCCCGGCTCAGTGAATGGACCGGTTCGCCGCCGGAAGCTTGCCGATACGCTCGCACAGCTTCAGGCGCTGGACCGGGTCTTCCGTGAGCAGCAAGGCATGTTCCAGGTCGAAGCGCTCGGCCTGCGGGCAATCCAGATGCTGGTAGAGCGAGGCGCGGGTCACATAGTCGCTGACTTGCGCCGGCCCCAGTTGCATGACCCGTTCGGCATCGATCAGTGCCGCCAGGTGGTTGTCATTGCTGAGGTGCAACTGGCGCAGGTTGCGTGACAGGCGTTGCAATATCTGCGCGGGGCTGGCACTGCGCAGATGCTCGGCGGTCAGTGCTACCTGCGGGCCAAACTGACGCGCCAGCAGTTCGCGACAATCGTTGGGGTACAGGCGTCGGCCGCCGCAGGGGTCGAGGAGGTGATCGGCACCCGGCACGCGCAGCAGGAAATGGCCGGGAAAGCCCACCCCCTCCAGAGGTATGGACAGGCGCCGGGCCAACTCCAGGGCGAGGATGGCCAGGGCCAGCGGTTGGCCACGGCGACGCTGCAGCACCTTGTCCATCAGCGTGGCATGCGGGCGCAGGGGATGATACTCATCCTGCTGGAAACCCAGGGCATTGAGCTGGCGCAACAGTGGCTGGGCCAGTTCGCACAGCGGCAGCATCGGCAGGCTGGCACTGATCTCGCGCTGCAGGTCATGCAGCGTGGCCAGACTGGCCGCCGGCTCGATGCTGCGGTCATGCTCGGCGGCAATCCACAATGCGGCTTCCAGCAGGGCGACGGGCTCGCGTTCCAGGCAGGCCAGGCAGGCTTGACGTGGCTTCATGGGGCTTCTCCACACACGCTTGAGTATTAGCCGCGGCGCGCGGTTTCGTCCAGTGGTCCGGCGGCGGCGTCGGCCCGAGGGCCAAGCCTATACTGGAATGAGCACCTCTCAGGGGAGCCCGTCGATGTTCGCGCTGATGCAAAGCACCCGTACCCAGTCGCTGCACCTGTTCACCGACCCGCCCACCGGCCTCAAGGCCGTGGTGGCGATCCACAGTGAACAGTTGGGGCCGGCCATGGGCGGTTGCCGCTACCTGCCGTATGCCGACGACGAGAGCGCCATGACCGACGCCATTCGCCTGGCCCAGGGCATGAGCTACAAGGCAGCGCTGGCCGGCTTGCCACTGGGTGGCGGCAAGGCAGTGATCATGCGCAACCCGCATGTGGAAAACCGTGCCGCGCTGTTCGAGGCCTTTGGCCGCTTCGTCGATACCTTGCAGGGGCGCTTCATCATTGCCGTGGACAGCGGCACCTCTACCCTGGACATGGACTGCATTGCCCAGAGTACCCCGCATGTGACCAGCACCACGGCCTGCGGCGATCCTTCACCGCACGCGGCGATGGGGGTTTTCGCCGGCATACGTGCAACCACTTCGTTCCGGCTTGGCAGTGATGACCTGCAGGGGCTGCGGGTCGCGGTGCAAGGGCTGGGCAATGTCGGTTATGCGCTGGCCGAGCAACTGCATGCGGCGGGGGCGGACTTGCTGGTGAGCGACCTCGATCCCGGGCGGGTGCGGCTGGCAGTGGAGCAGTTCGATGCCAAGCCGGTTACCAATGATGCGTTGCTCAGCACCCCTTGCGACATCTTTGCGCCCTGCGGCGTGGGCCCGGTGCTGAACGGGCAGAGTGTGATGCAGTTACGTTGCGCAGCGGTGGCGGGGGCGGCGAACAACCAGTTGACTACCTTGCAGGTGGCCGACCAGCTGGAATCGCGCGGAATTCTGTATGCGCCGGACTACGTGATCAATGCCGGTGGGTTGATCTACGTGGCGCTTACCCACCGTGGCGAGGACCTGGGCACCATCACCGCGCACCTGGCGCGGATACCTTCGCGGCTGACCGAAGTGTTCGGCCATGCGCAGGCGGAGAAACGCTCGCCGGCGCGGGTGGCGCAGATGCTGGCGGAGCGGTTGCTCTACGGCTGACGGCCGCTCCTGCAAAGGCCAGCGCAAGTGTTACTCGGCCGCTGGCGCCTCGAGCAACTCGGCCAACGCATCCGGCTGGCTCTTGAACGCACGGGCGAACACATCGCGGTTTCTCGCCATGTAGATGCCGGCTTCCTCGACCTGCTGCTCGGTCAGCGAGGGCACGGCCTTGTGCAGCACGTCGGCCAGGCGCTCGGCCAGTTCGAGCATCTTGTCGTGACGGTCTGCTTCGGCCTTATCCATGAACAAGCGCTCCGGGTCGCGGCTGCTGCGATACACCACTTCGACGGCCATTCATCACCTCTGTGCCTTTTGCTGGTTAGGTTACGATCTACTGTATCCATATACAGTAATGGCATTTGCCATTGCCGCGCAAGCCCATTCTTCAGCCCGTGGGCGCGTGCCTTGCGGCAATCGGTCGCCTTCCAAGGCAAGGGCCTGGCCCTTTAACTGCATGGCACAAGCGTCACACCGGTGGCGCATCATCCTTCAAGACGTATCGGGGAATGGAACAACGTGAACATCAAATGGGCAGAAAAGCTGCGCAAGGGCCTGCATGGCTCGGCCGACTCGCTGGGCAACCTGTGCGTCGAGGCATTCCATTACCTGGCGCTGTTCGGCATTGGCGCGATCACCGCCTATGCGGCAGTGATGACCTTCCTGGACATGCTCGGCAAGGGCGGGGTCAGCGTCGATGACATTCTGCTGCTGTTCATCTACCTGGAGCTGGGGGCGATGGTCGGGATCTACTTCAAGACCAACCACATGCCGATCC
>Ga0209370_1000857_pt1 | contig 32403 bp, 29 predicted proteins | sample AgamicAtPrz_FD_187164 | JGI IMG/M metagenome (GOLD analysis project Ga0209370, IMG submission 187164) | Agave microbial communities from Guanajuato, Mexico - At.P.rz (SPAdes) (version 2) | ecosystem: Host-associated > Plants > Phyllosphere > Phylloplane/Leaf | place: Guanajuato, Mexico...
CTGGGCCTTGCCGGGCCTTGAACTGTTGATGGACGAGCCGCAGCGCAAGGCGGACGTCTGGAAAGCCATGCGCCAGCTGATGGCGCGCTGGAAGAGCGTTGAATGAGTGACTCGATCAGCTTCCGCCGGATGACCGAGGCGGATCTGGATGCCGTACTTAAAATCGAATATGCCGCGTTCAGTCATCCCTGGACCCGTGGGATCTTTCAGGATGCGCTCAAATCCTATGAAGTCTGGCTGATGTTCGACGGCCAGCAGCAAGTAGGGCATGGCGTGATCAACGTGATCATCGATGAGGCGCACCTGCTCAACATCACGGTCAAGCCGGAAAACCAGGGCCGCGGCCTGGGCCTGCGGCTGCTTGAGCACCTGATGGCCCGGGCTTACCAGCTCAATGGCCGCGAGTGCTTCCTGGAGGTGCGTGCCAGCAACCAGTCGGCCTATCGCCTGTACGAGCGCTATGGCTTCAACGAGATCGGCCGCCGTCGCGACTATTACCCGATCGCCGGCGGCCGTGAGGATGCGCTGGTGATGGCCTGTACCCTGCTCGAAGACTGAGCAGGCCTGCACGGGCCCCTTCGCGGGCATGCCCGCTCCCACAGATGGAATGCAAGGCCTGTGGCCTGTGGTTCAGCTGTGGGAGCGAGCGTGCCCGGGAATAGACGGTATGCCGGTCACAAGCCCTGCGGCTGAGCCTCGACCGGCTTGTCCAGCTCGCGCAGGCTGCGGGTCACGCTGGCGGTGTTGCATTTTGCTGCCGCCTGCTCCGGGGTGTACTTGCGCACCGTACGGAAGAACAGTTCACAGGTCTGCTTTTTCTGCGTTACCTGCCACTTGGTCGCGCAGGCATCCAGCGTCAGCTTGGCATCGGCGCGTTGGTTGCGCCCCATTCCCGCTTGCCAGCAGGCCGCTGTCAGGTCCTGGCCCATCATTTTCAGCCCGGCGGCATCGGCGGCGTCCTGGTCGCCGCCGTGGCTGTCCTTGTCCGCTGCATACCAGATGGCACTGGGGTGGTTGGCGCCCAGCACCGGCACCTTGGCCCCGGCCTGCGGGCTGATGCTGACCAGGCCCAGCACATTCAACTGCGGGCCATATTGCTGCTGGATCCAGCTGCGCACCGGCGCGCCGAAGGCAACCATCGGCAGCGGTTTGGCGGGGTTCTGCAGGGTCATCTCGCTGACCATGCGCACCTGGTAGTCCTTGAAGTAGCTGTAGGTGTCCTTCAGCGTTTCACCGGCGCTGGCCGGCGCGGCGATGGGGGCGATGTCGATGATGGTCTGGTACGCCGGGGTCTGGCTGGCGTCGACCCCGTTGAAGGTCAGCAGTTCGGCCCAGCGGTCGGTGGTGTTGGAGCGCAGGTAGTCCTGGGCCTGGGTCAGCGAGTAGTCCGGCGGGAAGTGCAGCAGCTCGATGCTGCGGCGGTTCTGCAGGGCCATGCCCAGTGGCAGGAACAGGTACCAGTCGTAGGACCATTTGCCGTCCTTGTTCAACTGGGTGGCGCCCTGGTAGGCCAGTTCGCCGGTGTCGAGCAGCTTGCCCAGGGGCTTGGCATAGCTGGCGGGTACACCGCTGATGGTCGCCTGCAGGCGGTCGTTGTCGCGGCTTACCTTTACCTGGGCATCGGCATGGCCATCGCGCCGTACGCTCTGGGTCAGGTAGTGTTCGACGGTCTGTTCCAAGGTCCAGTCGCGATAACAGATGACGTGGCAGTTGTTGGGGAAGGCGAACAGGCGGGTAACGCGCTGGGCGTCGCCCAGGTCGATGCGCGCATCGGCCGTGGCCAGGCCGCTGAAGGCGAGGGCGATGAGGCCCGGTAAGGCAATCTTGTGCATGCTTAACTCCTTGTCGTGCGCCGCCGTGTTTGGCAGCGTGCACATACTGGGGCAGGGGGAGCAGGGATGAAAGGGGCAAGATGGCTTCTGCTGGCGCTGGGCATGCTGGGTGCTGCGGCGCACGCTGATGAGCGTGACCTGTGGATGTTCGCGCAATGGGCCGGGGACCATCAGACCCGGCCATTTCGCCAGATGCTGGTGGACGCCCGGCTGTATGGCGTGGTGCCCATCCACCAGTTGCTGCGTTCGGCCTCGGACTGGCGGCTGTGCCGGGCCTCGCCTTTTGCGCTGCCGCCTGCGAGCAACTGGCCGGCGGTGCGGGCCACGCTGGCGCTGCTCAAGGTGCTCGACCAACAAGGCATCCTGCGCCAGTTCGAGGTGGTATCGGCCTACCGTGACCCGGGCCTGAACCGTTGCGCGGGTGGTGCCGTGGGTAGCGCCCATACGCGCGCCTTTGCGGTGGATATCCTGCTGCCGGCGTGGGCCGACCCCAACCCGCTATGCCGTTTCTGGCAGCAATCCGGCCAGGCCTGGAACATGGGGCTCGGGCGCTACCCGAGCGGGCGCATCCACATCGATACCGCTGGTTATCGCACCTGGGGCGGTGACGGCCGTTCGGGTTCGTCGTTCTGCACCAGGCCCAACTGATCCAGGCAGCTGCGGCATTCGTCCATCACCCAGGCGGCGAAGCGCTGGCGCTTGTCGCCGTCGTGCCAAGGTAGTGGGCTGAGCAGGTGGTAGGCCGAGCCATCACGCACAAAGCCGAAGGGGGCTTGCAGCTGCCTGTTGGCGAGTTCGTCGCGCACCATCAGGGCCGAAGCCATGGCCAGGCCCAGGCCAGCGCTGGCGGCCTGGATCGACAGGTAGAAGTGCTCGTAGTCGCTGCGTTCGGCATGCCGGGCCTGCTGCCCGCTCAGGCGCAGCCAGGTGGGCCAGGCAGCGGGGCGGGTGCTGCTGTGCAGCAGGCGCTGGCCGTCGAGACTGGCGCTGGTGGCGGGGTGGCCCACCGGGCCGATCCATTCGTCACAGATCTTCACGCTGTGCAGCTGGTTGCCCCAATGGAAGTCGTCGCGGCGGATTGCCAGGTCGACACCGCTGCGGGTGAAGTCCAGCGGCCCGCCGGCAGCCACCAGGTGCAGCTGCAGGTCGGGGTGGGCGGCATGGAAGCGCGGCAGGCGCGGGATCAGCCAGCGCATGGCGATGGTGGGCTCGCAGGACAGCACCAGTACGTTGTCACGGCCCTGTTGTTGCAGGCGCAGCACAGCGCCTTCAAGCTGCTCGAAAATCGCCTGGGTGGTGTTGTGCAAGGTGCGGCCGGCCGGGGTCAGGAAAATGGCCCGGTTACGGCGCTCGAACAGTTCCACGCCAAGGCTTTCCTCAAGCAGGCGCACCTGGCGGCTGACCGCACCATGGGTGACATGCAGGTGCTCGGCGGCGCGCACGAAGCTTTCGCTGCGGGCGGCGATGTCGAAGTAGCGGAAGGCGTTCAGCAGCGGCAGTTTCATGGCGTCCCTGTTTGCCTGCAGCGGCGAAGACGCCGGCACAGGTTCATGTCATCAGTGAGAAAAACTAGCAGATTTACCTCACGATAAATCGATTTTGCCGAGTGCAGAAGCGCTCGACAATCAGCGTATGTGTGCATTTCCATCGCCTATCGAGAGCCCGTCATGACCGAACTCATCGCCATCGCCCTGTTCACCCTGCTGGCTGTCATCAGCCCCGGCGCGGATTTCGCCATGGTCACCCGCAGCAGTTATGCACAGGGCCGCAAGGCCGGGCTGACTGCCGCCGTGGGCATTGCACTGGGCGTGCAGGTGCATGTGCTGTACACGGTGCTGGGGATTGCCCTCATCATCAGCCATAGCCCGGCATTGTTCCTGGCCATGAAAGTGCTTGGTGCGGGTTACCTGGTCTACCTGGGTTACCGGCTGCTGACCCGCAACAGCCAGGCAAGTGTGGGCGGGGAGGTGGGCCAGGCGGGCTTGCTGGTTGCACTGCGGACCGGTTTCCTGACCAACGCCCTCAACCCCAAGACCATGCTGTTCGTGATCAGCGCCTATACCCAGGTGGTTCAGCCGGGCAGCTCGCTGGCACTGGACTTCGCCTATGGTGGGTTCATGTCAGTCGCTCACTGGGCCTGGTTCAGCCTGGTGGCGGTGTTCTTTTCCAATGCGGTACTGCGCGAGGCGATGCTGGCACGGCAGCAGCTGGTCGACCGGATGATCGGCGTCGCGCTGATCGGCCTGGGCCTGGCCGTGGCGTTCGCCGGGGTGAAGTAAGGGCGACTGTTTTTCTCGCAGGCAAAGAAAAAGGGCTTACCTTGCGGTAAGCCCTTCGTCTTTGTTTGGTGGCTACACAGGGACTTGAACCCCGGACCCCAGCATTATGAATGCTATGCTCTAACCAACTGAGCTATGTAGCCGATGGCGCGCATTATTCTCTTGAACGGCCCCCCTGTCAACACTCATTTCAAAAAAAATTTGCACGCTTTCAAAAACTTAGCGGTCAGGCTGGGTTTCTACCTGGCCTGACGGGATCACGCTGCCGCGACAGCGGGCATTTCGCCCAACGCTGGCGGGGATGTTTGCAGGAAAAGCGCGACTGGGTGGTAAAAAAGGTAGCTAGGTAGCTATCTATTTCCTGATAATCGGATCCCAAACTGCGGACGGAGACTCAGGGACATGGCCACCAGTAGCGCCCCCACAGCATCCACCACGGCGGCGGCGAGCCAAGCCACGCCGCTGGTGATGCGCATCATCGGTTTCTGCGCGCTGGCGCACCTGATCAATGACCTGATCCAGTCGGTGCTGCCGGCGATCTACCCGATGCTCAAGGCCAACTATGACCTGAGTTTCGCCCAGATCGGCATGATTACCCTGACCTTCCAGATCACCGCCTCGTTGCTGCAGCCCTGGGTCGGCTTCTTCACCGACCGCCGGCCCGCACCCAACCTGTTGCCGCTCGGCACGCTGTGCACCTTGGTCGGCATCGTGATGCTGGCCTTCGTCGGCAGCTTCCCGATGATCTTGCTGGCTTCGGCGCTGGTCGGCATCGGCTCCTCGACCTTCCACCCCGAGACTTCACGCATCGCCCGCCTGGCTTCGGGCGGCCGTTTCGGCCTGGCCCAGTCGACTTTCCAGGTGGGGGGCAACAGCGGTTCGGCGCTGGGCCCGCTGCTGGCGGCAGCCATCGTCATTCCGTTCGGCCAGCGCCACGTCGCCTGGTTCGGCCTGGCCGCGCTGTTCTTCCTCTGCGTTACCCTGATGCTGCGCAGTTGGTACAAGGACCACCTCAACCAGGCCAAGGCGCGCAAGGCAGTACAGGCAAGCCACGGCATCTCCCGCACGCGGGTGATCGCAGCGTTGATCGTGCTGGGCTTGCTGGTGTTCTCCAAGTACTTCTACATGGCCAGCTTCACCAGCTACTTCACCTTCTACCTGATCGAGAAGTTCCAGGTGTCGGTGGCCAGCTCGCAGCTGCACCTGTTCCTGTTCCTCGGTGCAGTGGCGGCGGGCACGTTCTTTGGCGGGCCGATCGGTGACCGTATCGGGCGCAAGGCGGTGATCTGGTTCTCGATCCTGGGCGCGGCGCCATTCACCCTGGCACTGCCTTATGCCGACCTGTTCTGGACCACGGTACTGAGCGTGGTGATCGGTTTCATCCTGGCTTCGGCGTTTTCCGCCATCGTGGTCTATGCGCAGGAGCTGGTACCGGGCAGCGTCGGCATGATTGCCGGGATCTTCTTCGGGTTGATGTTCGGTTTCGGCGGCATTGGCGCAGCACTGCTGGGCTATGTGGCGGACCTGCGCGGCATCGAATATGTGTATGGGCTGTGCTCGTTCCTGCCACTGTTCGGAGTGTTGTCGGTGTTCTTGCCGAGTACCGGCAAGCGCTGATATTGGCGGGGCGCGCAACCGCCCCGACGATTGACGACCTGGCCCCCTTGGCCTAGAGTGCCGCCTCTTTTCCCCAATCACCTGCGTAGTAGCCACCGCAATGCGCCGTACCCAGTCCCTGCCACACGCCCGCCAGCCTGCCCTCCAGGCCCTGCGCCGTGCGTGGCCGCGTGACACCGTGCTCAAGCGTCGCCGCAGCGTGCTGTTTGCCTTCACCTTCTCGCCACACCTCGCCTGACCTGATCTGCGCTTTCGCGTCGCGCGCCGCCCTGGCGTGCGCGCCTGTGTCTGCACGTCTTTTCGGTTTGCAAGGAGTGGTACATGAACATGCGTTTGCTGGCGGGCCTGTTGTTCGCCGTCTCGGTGGTGGGTTTCAGCCTGGGGGCCAGCCTGCCGTTGGTGTCGTTGCGCCTGCATGAGGCGGGGGCGAACACGCTGGAGATCGGCATCCTCTCGGCCATCCCGGCTGCGGGCATGATGCTCTCGGCGTTTCTGGTCGATTTCTGCTGTCGCCATTTCACCCGGCGCACCCTCTATCTGCTGTGCTTCAGCCTGTGCACGGTCAGCATCGCCCTGCTCGAATCGGCGTTCGGCTCCCTGTGGCTGCTGGCGCTGCTGCGCCTGGGCCTGGGGCTGGGCATGGGTATCGCCATCATCCTCGGCGAATCATGGGTCAACGAACTGTGCCCGGAACATAACCGCGGCAAGATCATGGCCCTGTACGCCACCAGTTTCACCGGCTTCCAGGTGCTCGGCCCGGCCATGCTGGCCGTGCTGGGTGCCGACAGCCCATGGATCACCGCCGTGGTCACGGCCTGCTATGGCCTGGCATTGCTGTGCATCGTGCTGACCGTGCCGAACGACTATGTCGAACACGAAGAGGGCGAAAAAAGTTTCGGCCTGGCCGGTTTCTTCCGCGTGGCGCCGGCGTTGTGCGTAGCGGTGCTGTTCTTCTCGTTCTTCGATGCAGTCGTGCTGTCGCTGCTGCCGGTCTATGCCAGCAGCCATGGCTTCGCCGTGGGCGTGGCGGCGTTGATGGTGACGGTGGTGTTTGCCGGCGACATGCTGTTCCAGCTACCGCTGGGCTGGTTGGCCGACCGGGTCGAGCGTACCGGGCTGCACCTGGCCTGCGGGCTGGTGGCGATGGCGATCGGTATCGCTTTGCCCTGGCTGCTGAACATGACCTGGCTGCTTTGGCCGCTGCTGGTGCTGCTGGGTGCCGTGGCCGGGGGCATCTACACCTTGGCGCTGGTACTGATCGGGCAGCGCTTCAAGGGCCAGGACCTGGTTACCGCCAACGCCAGCGTGGGCTTGCTGTGGGGTGTCGGCAGCCTGGTCGGGCCGCTGCTGAGCGGCGCGGCGATGGACGTGGCGCCGCATGGCCTGCCAATGGCGCTGGCACTGATGGCCGGCTTGTTCGTGTGCTTTGCCCGGCAGTCGTATCGGCGCGCGGGGCGTTTGCGCGCGTTGGCGGACTGAGGCTGTTCAGGCCGCGCCGATGCTCACCCAATAACGTGTGTGGTAATCGACCCGCACCGGCAGGCTGCGGGTGAGCAACTGCAGGATCTGCCCGGTGTCGTTCAGCTGGTAGGTGCCGGTCACAGCCAGCCCGGCTACCTCTGGGGCGCAGCGCAGCAGGCCCGGGCGGTAGCGGGCCAGTTCGGCGATGAACTCGCCCAACGGCATTTGTTGCACGCTGAGTACGCCGTCGGTCCAGCCCCACGGGTCGCTGCGCAGCGTCACCGCCTGGAAGCTGCCGCTGGGCCAGACCTGCAAGGTCTCGCCAGGCAGCACCCGACGTGGCGAAGCCGAGGCGGGGAACAGCGTGACATCGCCCCGACGCACCGCCAGCAACAAGCCGTGGTCGTTCTCGCGCAGCAGCAGTTGGCCATCGACGGTGGTCATCGCGCCGACGCGAGTATCGATGCGGAATGGGCGGTTGTCGTTGGGGTTGCTGTCCAGGCTTGCCTCGCCGCGCAGCAGATGCAGCCGGCGTTGCCCGGCGTCGTAATGCAGGTCGATGGCGCTGGCGGTGTTGAGCTGGATGCGGCTGCCATCGCTGCCTTGCAGTTGGCGGCGCTCGCCAGTGGCGGTACGGCTGTCGGCCAGCAGCTGAGGCAGGCCCAACGGTTCGCGCGCGGCCCAGCCCAGGCTGCCGCCCACGGCCAGCACGGCCAACAGCTTGAGGTTGTCGCGCCGGCTGCTGCGCTGCCGCTGGCAGGTATCCAGGGTGCGCCGGCTCAGGTCGTTGGGCAGCCCGGCGAGCTCGTCGCCGAGGTGGCTGACCCGCTGCCAGGCCAGGGGGTTATGCGGATGGCTGGCCAGCCATTGCTGGAACTGCCGCTGCAGACGCGGGCTGGGGCGGTCGAAGCGCAGCTTCACCAGCCAATCGATCGCCTGGGCGACATGCGCCTGCGCGGGCGTGCGGTCAGGCGTCGGCATAGCGCAACCGGTAGCAGGCGCCCAGGGCCTTGGCCAGGTCGCGCTCGACCGTGGCCCGCGACACGTTCAGCCGTTGGGCAATGCGCACGATGCTCAACCCGTCGAGCTGGGCCAGCAGGAATGCCTGCCGGGCACGCGGCTTGAGCTGATGCAAGGCCTGGTCGAGGCGTGCCAGGGTATCGAGTATCAGCAGTCGATCTTCTTCGCTGGGCACGTCGGCTTCCGGCAGCTGGGCCAGGCTTTCCTGGAAGGCCCGCTCCAGCGCGCGGCGGCGGAACTGGTCGATCATCAGGCCGCGGGCGATGCTGCTGAGATAGGCGCGCGGCTCCTTCAGTGGCGATACCTGGCGCGCCCGCAACAACCGCACGAAGGTATCCTGGGCCAGGTCGGCGGCCTGTTCGCTGCAACCGACCCGGCTGCGCAGCCAGCTGCGAAGCCAGGAGTGGTGGGCCTGATAGAGCAGAGCAACCTCGGCGGGCTGGAGCATGTCGTTGGTCTGCATCGTGGTGAAGGCCCGGTCCCGTGTGCATGCGATTGTGAATGGTTCTCAATTCTATGCGGGGACGGTGCTGCTGAGCAACGTTCTGCGCGCAATTACCGCGCAAGAATCGGCGTTTGCCCGTGGCGCGGCTGCGCTAAGCTGGACCTGCACTCGACCTGATGGAGCTGTCATGATCCTCGCCGACCATTCGCCTGATGCCTACCGTGAGGCCACCGACTACCTGGCGGCGCTCGACCCGGACTGGGCACGGCACATCGCCGCGACCGGGCCTTGCCTGCATCAGGCCACGCCGGGGCGTGAACCCTATGAAGTGCTGGTGCGGGCGATTGCCTACCAGCAGTTGCATGCGCGTGCCGCCGAAGCCATTCTCGGGCGGTTGCTGGCACTGTTCCCGGACAACGCGTTCCCAGGGCCGGAGCAGTTGTTGGCGGTTGCCCCGGAAACGATGCGCGCCTGTGGCTTTTCGGCGAGCAAGATGGCCACGGTTCAGGGCATCGCCCGGGGCCGGCTGGAGGGCCTGGTACCGACCCGGGAAGAAGCCATGGCCATGCCTGACGAGGCGTTGATCGAGCGGCTGGTGGCGCTGCGCGGGGTGGGGCGGTGGACCGTGGAAATGTTGCTGATCTACAGCCTGGCGCGTGCGGATGTGCTGCCGGTGGACGATTTCGGCGTGCGCGAGGGATACCGGCGGCTGAAGGGGCTGGACAAGGCGCCGACACCGGCGCAGATGCGCTCGCTGGGGGGCGGCTGGCGGCCGTACCGTACCGTGGCGGCCTGGTACCTGTGGCGGGCCTGAAGCAGCGCCTGCACAGGCAACAACCTATCTGGACACTGAACAATGAACTGCTACACCACCCCCGAGCAACGCTGGCAAGCCGTAGAATCGCGTGACAGCGCCGCCAGTGGCCACTTCGTCTACGCCGTACGCACCACCGGCATCTATTGCCAGCCCGGCTGCAAGTCACGCCTGGCCAAGCGCAGCAATGTCGCGTTCTACGATACCCCGGCCGCCGCCGAAGCGGCCGGTTACCGCGCCTGCAAACGTTGCACCGCGACCACCAGCCCCACGCGCCACAGCCAGCTGGTCACCCGCGCCTGCCGCCTGATCGAAGCCTGCGACCCCGCGCCCAGCCTGGACCAGCTCAGCGCCGAGCTGGCCATCAGCCCGTTCCACTTGCACCGGCTGTTCAAGGCCGAAACCGGCCTTACGCCCAAGGCCTACGCCACGGCGTTCCGCGCCCGGCGCCTGCGTGCGCACCTGGCGGACGGCCAGCGTTCGGTCACCGAGGCCATCTACGACGCCGGGTACAACTCCAACAGCCGGTTCTACGAAAGCGCCGAGCAGCGCCTGGGCATGCGCCCGCGGCAATACCGCGCCGGTGGTGCCGGGGCGACCATTCATTTCGCCCTTGGCCAGTGTTCACTGGGCGCGATCCTGGTGGCCCAGAGCGACAAGGGCATCTGCGCGATCCTGCTGGGCGACGACCCCGAGGCCTTGTTGCGCGAGCTGCAGGACCAGTTCCCCAAGGCCCGGCTGATCGGCGGCGATAGCGCCTACGAACAGCTGGTTGCCGAAGTGGTGGGCTTCGTCGAAGCGCCGTCATTGGGCCTGGCCCTGCCGCTGGATGTGCAGGGCACCGCCTTCCAGGAGCGGGTATGGCAGGCCCTGCGCGAGGTACCGGCCGGCAGCCGGGTCAGCTACACCGAGATCGCCGAACGCATCGGTGCGCCCAAGGCGGTACGCGCGGTGGCCATGGCCTGCGCGGCCAACTGCATCGCCGTGGCGATCCCTTGTCATCGGGTGGTGCGCCGCGACGGCGACCTCAGCGGCTACCGCTGGGGGGTGGCGCGCAAAGCGCAACTGCTCAAGCGAGAAACGGCACTCTCCTGATCGCCTGAAGCCGCGTAGAATCCCCCGCCAAATCGAATTGCAAGAGGAATATTCGATGAGGCGTGTCAGCCTTGCCCGTTACTGCCCAGGCCTGATGGTCCTGATGGCCTTTCTGCTGGCGGTTGCCAGCCCCGCCTGGTCGGCCCCGGCCACGCCGTTATCCAACCTGGCAGTCGCCGAAGCGCCGGTGCTGGACGAAAACGCCAGCATCGAGCAACTGAGCGAGCGCCTGGACCAGATCCGCCAGGGCGTTACCAGCGAAGCCAACGATGACCTGCTGTCGCAACTGCGCCTGGGCGCCGTACAGGTGCAACGCCAGGCCGATGCGTTGAGTGCCTTGCGCACTGCGGAGGTGGAGAAACTCGATGACCAGCTCAGAGTCATCGGCCCGCGCCAGCCGGACGAGGCGGCAGCCCTGACCCAGCAGCGCAAAGAGCTGGAAGCTGAAAAAAAAGAACTGGTGGCGCAGCAGGAGCAGGCCATCAAGCTGACCCAGTCGGCCCGCGACCTGTCCACGCAGATCGTCAACCTGCGCCGCAGCCAGTTCAACTCGCAGATCACCAGCCGCGCGGCGTCGCCGCTCAGCCCGGCCTTCTGGCAAAGCATCATTCGTCCTACCCAGGACGACGTGGCGCGCCTGCGTGACCTGCGTGCCGAGGCGGCCGATGCCATTGGCAGCGCCTTCAGTGCCGAGCACCGCTGGTTGTTCATCACCAGCCTGGTTGCCGCCATCCTGGTCTGGACCTTGGTGCGCCGCGTGTTCGAGCGCCTGTTGGCCAGCGCCATGGTCAACTGGCTGCCCGAAGGCCGCCTGCGCCGCAGTTCGTTGGCGCTTGGCGTCAGCCTGGCGACCCTGGGTACCATCGCCGGGTCGGTCTCGCTGCTGCGCTGGGGGTTGGAGAGCAGCGCCGAACTGGGCTCCGATATCGCCAGCCTGGCCAACCATGTGCTCGCCCTGGTGGTGTTCAGTGCCTTCATCACCGGCCTGGGCCGCGCCATGCTGATGCTGCAGCGCCCGTCCTGGCGCCTGCCGCCGATCCATGACGAAGTGGCCAGCGCGCTGGGCTGGTTCCCCAAGGTCCTGGCGCTGGCGCTGATGGTCATGATGACCATGGAGCGCATCAACAGTGTGATCGGCGTCAGCCTGGCATTGACCGTGGCCGTCAACGGCCTGACCGCGCTGGTGGTGGCGTTCACTTTCGCCGGAGCGCTGCTGCGTTACCGCCGTACCTTGCGCAAGCATGACCTGGAGCGCCCCAAAGGCCTGGCCGGGCTGATTCCGTTCGTGATGGTGATCTGGCTGACGCTGATCCTCCTGGCGCTGCTTGCCGGCTACCTGACGCTTGCCTACTTCCTTACCGGCAAGTTGCTGTGGGTCAGCCTGGTCATCACCTGTGCCTACCTGCTCACCACCTTCCTTGGCGACCTGTGCGAAACCCTGTTGTCGCCGCGCCAGCCTGGTGGCCTGGCGCTGGCCTCGACCCTGGGCCTGGCGCCCCGTCATCAGGCCCAGGCCAGCACCATCCTGGCCGGTATCGGCCGCACCGTGGTGCTGTTCCTGGCGCTGCTACTGGCGCTGATGCCGTCGGGCACCAGCCCCAGCGAGTTGCTGCTGAGCCTGGCTGACTGGGACGGCACCGGCGGCAAGCTGCTCGGCAACCTGAACATCGTGCCCCAGGACATCCTGCTGGCGCTGGCGATTTTCTTTGGTGGCCTGTTCGCCATCCGCGTGGTCAAGCGCTGGCTGAGTGAGCGCCTGCTGCCGGAAACCGACATGGACGCCGGCATGCGTGCCTCGTTGGTCACCCTGGTGGGTTACCTGGGCTTCATCTTCCTGGCCATGCTGGTGATGTCGACCTTGCGCATCAACCTCACCAGCCTGACCTGGGTGGTCAGTGCCCTGTCGGTGGGTATCGGTTTCGGCCTGCAGCAGATCGTGCAGAACTTCATCTCCGGCCTGATTTTGCTGACCGAGCGCCCGGTGAAGGTAGGCGACTGGGTCAGCCTGGCCGGTGTCGAAGGCGACATCCGCCGCATCAACGTGCGTGCCACCGAGATCCAGATGTCCGACCGTTCGACGGTGATCGTGCCCAACTCGCAGTTCATTTCCCAGAACGTGCGCAACGTGACCATGGGCAATGCGCTGGGGGTGGTCGGTATCACCCTGACCTTGCCGTTGGAGACCGATGCCAACCGCGTGCGTGAGCTGTTGTTGGCGGCGTACCAGGAGCATGAGGCGATTCTCGACGCACCGGCTACCTCCGTGTCGTTCAAGGACCTGACCAGCAGTGGCATGGTGATCGGCGTGAGTGGTTACGTGGCGGGACCGCGGCAGGTGTCGGGTACCCGCAGCGATCTGCTGTTCACCATCCTTGGGCGTCTGCGTGAGGAGGGCATTGCCCTGTCTTCGCCACAGAGCCTGGTGCTGGTGCAGGATAGCGCACGGCCGGCTGACGAGACGGTGTGAATGCGGGGGCTGCGGTGCAGCCCCATCGCGACGCAAGGCCGCTCCCACAGGTTTCGCGCCACCCGATGGACTGCGCATTACCTGTAGGAGCGGCCCCGGGAATCTAGCCCAAACACCGCGTCACATGCTTCACCGACTGATACGCCGACAACCCCCACGGCCCCAGCTCGCGGCCGATCCCGCTGCCCTTGGTGCCGCCCCAGGAAGTCTCGACGAACACCGCCTGCACCGAGTTGATCCACACGTGGCCCACCTCCAGCGCATCGGCCACCCGCTCGGCGCGCGCCAGGTCGGCAGAGCACACCGTCGCCACCAGCCCGAAACGGCTGTCGTTGGCTTCGGCAATCGCCTGTTCCTCGGTAGCGAAGCGACGCGCGCACAGCACCGGGCCAAAAATCTCCTCGGTCCACAAGCGGCTGTCGTTCGGCACATCGGCATACAACGTCGGGCTGACGAACCAGCCATCGCGGTCCAGCGCCTTGCCACCGGCCAGGCACTGCAAACCTTCTTCCCGCGCCGTGGCAAAGTAGCTGGCCACCTTCAGCCATTGCGCCTGGCTGGTCAGCGGCCCCATGTCGACCTCTTCGGTCAGCGGGTTACCTACCCGCAGCTTTTCCAGTGCCGCCTGCAAACGTGGCAACAGCGCCTCGGCAATACCGTCCTGCACCAGCAGCCGCGACGTGGCCGAACACATCTGCCCGGCATTCCAGGTGATGCCGGCGACAATCCATTCCACCGCCTGGTCGACATCGCAATCATCGAACACCACGATCGCCGACTTGCCGCCCAATTCCAGCGTTACCGGTCGGCATTGCGCCGACGCGCTGCGCATCACCTGGCTACCGACGCTGTTGCTGCCGGTAAAGGACAGCTTGTCCAGGCCAGTGTGGTTGCTCAGGGCGGCACCGGTCTCGGCCTTGCCGTTGACGATGTTCAGCACCCCGGCCGGCAGGCCCAGGCTGTCGGCGATCTGGCCGTAGGCCTGTTCGACTAGCGGGGTGACCTCCGATGGCTTGAGCACCACGGTGCAGCCCGCTGCCAGGGCCGGAGCGAGCTTCCAGGCGCTGGTCACCAGCGGGAAGTTCCACGGCACGATCAGGCCGACCACACCCACCGGCTCCAGGCGGGTGCGCGCGGTGAAGCCAGGGGCGGCCAAGGGCACCTCACGGTTTTTCGACGGCAGTTGCTCGGCCAGTTCGGCGTAGTAGTTGAACGTGGCAATGGCATCATCCAGGTCGATTTCCGCCTCGTGACGCGGCTTGCCGTTGTTGCGCATCTGCATGCTGATCAGCGCTTCGCGGCGCTGCCCCAGTTGTTCGGCAAAGCCGCGCAGGTAGCCAGCGCGCTCGCTGGCGCTGGTGGCTTTCCAGGCGGGCAGGGCACCACGGGCGGCAGCCACGGCCTGGTCGACCTGGGCTGCGCTGGCTGCCATCAGTTCGGCGAACGGTTGCCCCAGCGCAGGGTCATTGACGCTGATGCAGTCGCTGCCCTGGCCTTCGACCCAGCGGCCGGCGATATAGTGGGAAGTGGTCATGGTCGGTTTCCAGTCAGGCCATTTCGGCAGTGGTTACCGGCGTATGCGCGGCGCTTTTGCAACGCACCCAACGCGGGCCCTGGGGGCCATACACGCCAGCAGGTTCGGGGAACAGGTTGAGCAGTACCAGGTACAGCACGCCGGCCAGGCCCAGGGTGACCGGCAGGCTCAGGTCGATGCCACCCGCCAGGTCACCCAGCGGGCCGACGAATTGCCCCGGCAGGTTGACGAAGCACAGGCCGACTGCCGCGCTGGGGATCCACGCCCCCATGCCGCGCCAGTTCCAGCCATGCAGGAACCAGTAGTGGCCGCCACGCTGGCCGCGGGTGAACACCTGCAGGTCGTCGGCATGGTAGAAGCCGCGGCGAGTGACCAGGCCGAGGATCATGATCACCATCCATGGGCTGGTGCAGGTGATGATCAGCACGGCGAAGGTCGACACGCTCTGCACCAGGTTGAAGGTGAAGCGGCCGATGAAGATGAAGCCGATCGCCAGCACCCCGATCAGCAGGGTGGCGCCGGCACGGCTGAGCAGGCGCGGGAACACGCTGGACATGTCCAGGCCGGTGCCATACAGCGCGGTGGTGCCGGTGGACATGCCGCCAATCACGGCAATCAGGCACACCGGCAGGAAGAACCAGCTTGGCGCCACCGCCAGCAGGCCACCGACGTAGTTGTTGGCGGCGATGTAGTCGGGGGCCTGGGTCGCCACCAGCGTGGCGGTACACAGGCCGAACAGGAACGGGATCAGCGTCGCGCCCTGGGCCGCGATCACCGCCAGCATGATGCGCGCCTTGGGCGTTTCCCGCGGGATATAGCGCGACCAGTCGCCGAGGAACGCACCGAACGACACCGGGTTGCTCATGGCCAGGATCGCCGCGCCGACGAATGCCGCCCAGAAGCCCGCCTGGCCGAGGTTGACGCTACCGGTGTAACCGGCGTCGAACGGCCCGGCAAAGGCGACGATGCCGAGCAGGAACAGCAGGCTCGAAGCCCACACGGCCACCTTGTTGACCCACAGCATGAAGCGGAAGCCGAAGATGCACACCACCAGCACCAGTACCGCGAACAGGCCATAGGCCAGGCCCAGGGTCAGGTCCGTTTCCGGCAGGCCGGCCAGGCGCTTGGCACCGCCCACCAGGGCGTCACCGGAGCTCCATACCGACAGCGAGAAGAACGCCACCGCCGTGAGCAGCGACAGGAACGAGCCGACGATGCGCCCGTGCACGCCAAAATGCGCGCCCGACGACACCGCGTTGTTGGTGCCGTTGAGTGCGCCGAACAGGCCCATCGGTGCAAGGATCAGGGCGCCTGCGCCGACGCCAAGCAGGATCGCCCATACCCCGGCCTGGAACGACAGCCCGAACAGTACCGGGAAGCTGCCCAGCACTGCCGTGGCAAAGGTATTGGCACCGCCGAAGATCAGGCGGAACAGGTCCAGCGGGGAGGCGTCGCGTTGATCGTCTGGGATCTGTTCGACGCCGTTGGTCTCGATAGCGGTCGAGTGGCTCATGGTGTTGCTCCAGCGCGGTTGTTGTGGGCCGGCGCGGTGCGCGGGCCTTCTTGTGGGTGCGATGGCAGGGCGGCAAGGCCGCAGGAAAAAACGCAGATCAGCCCGGGGACACGACCGACAGGTGCTCGTGGCAGGCCAGCCATTGGTCACCGTGGCGACGGAAGACGATGGTCTCGCGTTCGCTCAGTTGGTGCTCCTCGCCGGCACTGCGGATGTGCGTGGCCACGTCATGCATGAAGATCGCTACATCGCCTTGCAGGCTGACCTGGACATTGCCTGATTCGCAGGCGAGCACGGCAAAGCCGTCGGCCTGCCACTGCGCCCACAGGTCTTCATAGGCACGGCGTGACAGCAGGGGCTGCGGCAAGGTGTGGAACAGGAAGGTGGCGTCTTCGCTGAAGCAGGCGAAATAACGGGCGGTATCGTTGCTGGCAAACGCGGCAACGAGCTCGGCGGCGGCTTGGCGTACCTGGAGTGTCTGGTCCACGGAAGTGGCCTCACGGTTCTTGTGATTATGGTGAAGCGATTCTGGTGGCGCTCGGCGGACGGAAAAATCGCTATCGGCAAATAATCAGTTCAGGAATTCGTGAAGTGATGGCTGCGTTATCTTTACCCTCGCGCGCGCAGTGGATTAAGGTGGCGCCTGGTTCTAACGGGCTGCAGGCAATGAGCGATTACCAACCACCGTTGACGGTGACACCCCGCATTTTGGCTCTGGTTGCCGAAATCAGTGAGCAGGTGGGGTTTCTGGCGGCTTACCGCGATGCTTCGATGACGCCGCAGCTGCGCCGGGGTAATCGTATTCGTACCATCCAGGCATCGCTTGCCATAGAGAACAACACCCTGAGCGTGGAGCAGGTGACTGCCTTGCTGGAGGGCAAGCGAGTTTTGGGGCTACCACGCGAAATCCAAGAGGTTCGTAACGCGTTCGCCACCTACGACGCGATGTCCGGCTGGCGCGCGGAATCTCAGCGCGATCTCCTCGCTGCGCACGGCATGCTGATGCACGGTCTGATAGACGATGCTGGCTGCTACCGGCGCGGTGGGGTGGGCATCTATCGGGGGGACCGTCTGTTGCATATGGCACCACCGGCCAGCCGGGTGGCGACCTTGGTGCAGAATCTATTGCGTTGGCTCGCGAACAGCGATTGGCATCCGCTAATTGTCAGCTGTGTATTCCATTACGAATTCGAGTTCATCCACCCGTTTGCTGACGGCAATGGGCGGATGGGGCGACTGTGGCAGACGATGCTGCTTAGCCAATGGCGGCCGGTGTTGGCCTATCTGCCAGTAGAAACCGTTATTCGTGAGCAGCAGGATGCTTACTACGCTGCGTTGGCTGCAGCCGATCAGGCTGCTGATGCAACCCCGTTTGTTGAGTACATGCTTGAAGCTTTGTTACAGGCGCTTGTCGAAGCAGCAGGGAGCGACCAAGTAACCGACCAAGTAAGCGACCAAGTAGCGAGTCTCTTGAAGGTGCTGCCTGCGGGTGTCGCTTTGAAGAGCAGTGAGTTGATGCACCAGTTGGGTCTTTCGCACCGCGCCACCTTCCGCGAAAGTTATTTGCATCCAGCCCTTGCTGCCGGGCTGGTGGAGATGACCGACCCTGGATCTCCTCGCAGTCCCAAACAGCGGTATCGGCGGGTTGCGAAATAGGTTGCTTGCCCCGCTCCTGGATCCACTTCAGTTAGCAATTCGTCGGCGGCTGGTGTGGGGGCGCTGGTCGTTTCGCAAGCAGTGCGCGCAGCGCCCTCTGCTCAGTTCGCCTCCCGCACGGCGCTGAGGAATGCCCGGGTCCGCTCCTGTTGCGGGTGCTCGTAGATCTGCGTCGGCGTCCCCTGTTCATGGATCTGCCCCTTGTAGAAGAAGCACACCCGGTCAGCGAACTCGCGGGCGAAGCCCATCTGGTGCGTGACCATCAGCATGGTCAGGTTGTGCTCGCTGCCCAACCGGCGGATCACGTTCAGGACCTCGCCGCACAATTCCGGGTCCAGCGCCGAGGTGACTTCGTCGAACAGCATCACCTTCGGCCGCATCGCCAACGCCCGGGCAATCGCCACGCGCTGTTGCTGGCCGCCGGACAACTGCGAGGGGTAGTGCTCGAACTTGTTGCCCAGGCCAACCATCTCCAACAGCTCGGCAGCCCGCTCGCGTGCTTCGGCCGGCTTGACCCCGAGCACCTGGACCGGGGCCTCGATCACGTTCTGCAAGGCGCTCATGTGCGGGAACAGGTTGAAACTCTGGAACACCATGCCGATCTTCGCCCGCACCTTGCGCACATGGCGCTCGCTGGCGGTGACCAGCGCGCCGTTGCGCCCGGGCATGTGGGTGAGCGCTTCGCCATCGACTTCGATCATGCCCTGGTCGATGCCCTCCAGCGTCATCAGCACGCGCAGCAAGGTCGATTTGCCCGAGCCGCTGGGGCCGATGATCGCCACTTTCTCGCCGGGGGCGACGTCCAGGTTGAGGCCGTCGAGCACGGTGAAGTTGCCGTAGCGTTTGGTCACGTCCCTGAAGCTGACGATGGGCTGGGCGCTGGCCGGCAGGGGCATGGCGGTGTCCAGCGGCAGGGTGGTGGCGGATGCAAGTTGGGTCACAGGGGCGATCATCAGCGGAGCTCCAGGCGCAGTTCAAGGCGCCGAACGAGGTAGGCCAGAGCGACGCTCAAGGCCAGGAAGAACAGGCCGACCAGGGTGATCGGCTCGAGGTAGCGGAAGCTTTCCGAGCCGACGTTCTTGGCCTGCTGCATGATTTCCACCACGGTGATGGCTGACAGCACCGGGGTGTCCTTGAGCATGGCGATCAGGTAATTGCCCAGCGGCGGCAGGATCGGCCGAATCGCCTGGGGCAGGATGACCACGCGGTAGGCGGTCCACGGTGCAAAGTTCAACGCAACCACCGCTTCCCACTGGCTGCGTGCCACCGAATCCAGGCCGCCGCGGTACACCTCGGCCAGGTAGCAGGCGTAGTGCAGGCCGATACCGATGATGCCGGCCTGCATGGCGCTCATGTTGACGCCGTAATTGGGCAGCACGTAGTAGAGGAAGTACACCTGGATCAGCAACGGCGTGCTGCGAATGAACTCGATCAGCACTGCCACCGGCCATGACAGCCAGGCCTGGCGGCTGCGCCGGGCGATCGCCAGGAACAGCCCGAGCACGACCGCGATGAGGAAGCCGGCAACGGTGATGCCCAGGGTTTTCAGCGATGCCTGCAGCAAGTCGGGCAGGATCTGCGCAACATAGTTCCAGTCCCAGACATTCATGACAGGCTCCCCCGCAGGCGACCACGCCCCAGGCGCCGTTCGACCCGGCGCATGAGCAGGTTGATGACCTGCGCCAGGATGAAATACAGCAGCAGGGTGAGGCTGAAGATTTCCAGGGTCTGGAAGGTCGCCTGGTCCAGCTGGCGGGCGCGGAAGCTCAGGTCCGACAGGGTGATCAGCGACACCAGCGAAGTGTTCTTCAGCAGTTCGATCAGCAGGTTGGTACCCGGCGCGATGGCCGCCAGCAAGGCCTGCGGCAGGATGATGCGCCGGAAGCGGGTGGCGGCGGGCATGTTCAGCGCCGTGCAGGCTTCGTACTGCCCCTTGGCCACCGAGCTGATCGCCCCGCGCATCACTTCGGCGCCGTAGGCACCGATATGCAGCCCGAGGCCGACGATGGCCACGGTGTAGGCGCTGAGTTCCAGGTTGAACGGTGGCAATGGCAACACGAAGAACAGCCAGAACAACTGCACCAGCAACGAGGTGCCGCGGAACACTTCGATATAGGTCACGCACAACCAGCGCAATGGCCGCCACGCCGAGCGCCGGCCGAGCGCGGCAAGGATCGCGGCGACGATCGCCAGCAGCGAGCCGAAGAAGGTGACCTGGACGGTGATCCAGGCGCCTTGCAACAACAACGGTATCAATTCACCCATGGTTCGACCTGAATAAGCGGTTTACACAGGGAATGGCACGGCAAGCGCCATGCCACCTCGATTCACTGCTGGGCACACAGCTCGGCGGCAGTCTTGTCCGTCACGTTGTTACGGTCGAAGCCGAACGGCGCGACGGTTTGCAGGTGCTCCTCGCTGCCCAGCCACTTTTTCAGCTCGGCGTTTACCGCATCGCGCAGGTCTTTGTCTTCCGGGCGGAAGGCCAGCGCGCCGTAACCGATATGGGCCGGGTCGTCGCTGAAATCGCTGATCGCCTCGACCTTGTCGCCGCCTTTTTTCGCCAGCCCCTTCATGGTCAGCTGGGTACCGACGGCGGCATCGGCGCGGCCGGCGCGCACGGCCTGCAGCTGGGCGGTGGTATCCGGCACCTGAAGGATCTGCGCGTCCTTGACTCCGGCGTCGCGGGCATAGGCGAGATTGACCGTGCCAGCCATGATCGCCAGCTTCACCTCCGGGTTCCTGGCGATGTCGGCGTAGCTGTGCAGGTTCTTCGGATTACCCTGGGCCACCAACAGGGTGTCGGGCAGGGCGTATTGCGGGTCGGTGAAGATCACCTGCTTGCAGCGCGCCGGGGTGATGTACATGCCGGCGGCAATCACGTCGAAGCGCCCGGCACGCAAGCCGGGAATCAGCGAGCCCCACTCGGTGAGCACGCCATCGACCTGTTGGATGCCCATCCTGGCGAAGATGACCTTGGCGATTTCCGGCGATTCCCCGGTTACCCGGCCATCGGTCTCGGTGAAGGCGAACGGGGTTTCGTTGGCGTAGCCGATGCGGATGTGGCTGCTCGCCTTGATCTGGTCCAGGCTGGCGGCCTGGGCGCTGGTGAGCACGGCGCAGGTGGCGCAGGCCATCAGCAGGCGTTGGAGCGGGCGTGGGAGGTTGAACGGCTGGCTCATCAATGAATCTCCTGTTTGTTATAAAAACCGTCGCCGACGGCTCTGTGTTAGGAGGCAGTGGAGCAAAACAGCGAACGCAGGCTCGGTCGTTTGTTCGAGGCTGCCAGGCAGCGGGTGGTCGACCTTGGGCCGAGCATACAAAAGCTGAAACGGCGGTGGCATTGCACTAGGACAATTGCCCGGGGCGCTTGTCCGGGAGATGCTGTGCCCTGGCCCGGCAAGCGAAGCGAAGATCATGATGCACAGTTGGAAGGCAGCCCTGGATGCCGCCCGCATCGGCGAGTCCAAGTACAAGATTCTGGTGCAGGCGGTTACCGGCGAGATCGAGCGTGGCGTGCTGGTGCACGACCAGCGCCTGCCACCGCAGCGCCAGGTGGCCGACGCCCTGGGTATCAGCGTGCAGACCGTGACCAACGCCTACAAGGAGCTGGAGCGTCAAGGGCTGGTGCGCTGCGAGATCGGCCGTGGCAGTTTCGTCAGCCGGCGCATGAGTGACCGTGTGTCGGATGACATCATCGACCTGCCCGAGCGCACCCTGGTCGACTTCTCCATCACCCGCATCCTGCACACCCAGGTGCATGAGCGCATCTGGCGCGACACTTGCGCCGAGCTGGCCGTGGAGGAGGAGCAGCCGTGGATCCACGCCTACCGGCCGATCGCCGGGTTCGAGAGCCACCGCGAGGCCGCGGTGCGCTGGCTCGACGGCCTGGGCATGCAAGTGGAGCGCGACGATGTGCTGGTCACCAATGGTGCCGCCCACGCTGTTTTCCTGGCCCTGGCCTCACTGGCCGGGCCGGATGACGTGGTGCTCTGCGAAGGGCTGACCGACCACGGCGTGATCGGCAACTCCCAGGTACTCGGGTTTACCTTGAAGGGCCTGGAAATGGACCGCGAAGGTATCAACCCGGAACATTTCGAGGACATCTGCAGCAACGAACGGGTCACTGCGCTGGTGTGCACGCCCAACCTCAACAACCCCACCGTCAGCCTGATGCCCGACAACCGGCGCCAGGAGATTGCCGCAATTGCCCGGCGTTTCGGCGTACACATCATCGAGGATGATGTGTACGGGCCGCTGCTCGGCGGGCGCCATGCACGCCCGCTCAGTGCCTATGCCCCGGAGCTGTCGTTCTATTGCACCAGCATGACCAAGTCGGTGCTCACCGGCCTGCGCGTGGGCTACCTGGTGATGCCCAAGCGCCTGGCGTTGCGCACCGAAAGCATCCTGCGGGTGAACAGCTGGATGGCGACGCCGCTGGTGGCGGAAATCGCTGCGCGCTGGATCAACGACGGGCGCGCCCTGCAGTTGGTGGAATTGCAGCGCGAGTTGCTGGGCAAGCGCCAGGCATTGCTGCGCGAGTATCTGGGCGAGTACCTGCGCGGTCAGCATGCCCATGCCCTGGGGGCGTGGCTGAACATTCCCGAGCGCTGGGAGGTGGACAGCCTGGTGCGCGCCTTGCGCCGCCGGCAGATTGCCGTGACGCCGCCTGAGCCGTTCCTCGTGCGCGGCACGCCGCGGCCGCGGGCCGTGCGCCTGTGTGTAGGCGCCGAGTGTTCCGAGGCCAAGCTGCGCCAGGCCTTGGGCGATATGCGCGAGTTGTTCGGGCAGTATCCGCAGATTCACGAACTGTAACTGTCCTGCTGCGGCCTCTTCGCGGGCATGCCCGCTCCCAGCTTTGTCGCCGGTTCAGGAAATGCGCGTTTCCTGCGGGAGCGGGCGCGCCCGCGAAGAGGCCAGTGCAGGCAAAAACAAATTCCCCGGCAAATTGCCCTAGTACATTCATCACGACAATTTTCGCCTCATACACTCCGCCCAACATCAGCTCACTGGTTGGGTCCCGGTCATGTCAGCGCTCTCGCTCCACGATATCTACCTTGCTCGCCAACGTATCCATGGTCTGGTGCGCAACACGCCGCTGGAGCTTTCACCCAGCCTGTCACGCCACCTGGGCGCGCCGGTGTACCTGAAACTCGAAGCGCTGCAGACCACCGGCAGCTTCAAGCTGCGCGGCGCCAGCAATGCCATTGCTGCGCTCGATGCCGAACAACGCGCCTGCGGCGTGGTTACCGCGTCCACTGGTAATCACGGCCGGGCAGTGGCCCATGCGGCAGCTCAACTGGGCGTGAAGGCGACCGTATTTCTTTCGCAACGGGTACCGGGCAACAAGGTCCAGGCCGTCCGTGACCTGGGGGCCGAAGTGTGCATCGTCGGCCATTCCCAGGACGACGCCCAGCACGCCGCGCAGCAGTATGCCGAACGACAGGGCGCAACCCTGGTTCCGCCCTTCGACCACCCCCAGGTCATCGCCGGCCAAGGCACCTTGGGCGTGGAAATCATCGAGCAGTTGCCCGAGGTGGCGCAGGTGCTGGTGCCGCTCTCCGGTGGCGGCCTGTTCGCCGGTGTGGCGCTGGCCCTGAAAAGCCTCAACCCGGCAATTACCACCCATGGCATCAGCATGCAGCGCGGCGCCGCGATGCACGCCAGCCTGCAAGCCGGCAGGCCGGTCGAGCTCGAGGAGCTGCCGACCCTGGCCGACTCGCTCGGCGGCGGTATCGGCCTGGGCAACCAGCACACCCTGAGCATGACCCAACGGCTGCTCGACCAGCTGCACCTGTTGCCGGAAGGGTCGATCGCCAATGCCATGCGCCACGCCTACCAGCACGAACGCCTGGTACTCGAAGGCGCCGGCGCAGTCGGTATCGCAGCGCTGCTCGACGGCCTGGTGCCGGCCCGTGGCTCGGTCGTGGTGGTGGTCAGCGGGCGCAACGTCGACAGCGCACAACATCTGCGCGTGCTCAATGGCGGCGACGCCTGAAACCCACGTTTCCCTTCCCTGGAGGTATTCGAATGCCGGCCATCACCTTGCTCAGCGAAGCCGACCTGCGTAGCTGCATCACCCTCGATCGCGCCGCGGTCGATGCCATCGAACAGGCCTTTGCCCTGCTCGCCACGGCCAAGGTGGCAATGCCGCCGATCCTGCGCCTGGATGTACCCGAGCACAATGGCGAAGTGGACGTGAAGACCGCCTACCTGCCGGGGCTGGAGCGCTTCGCGATCAAGGTCAGCCCGGGTTTCTTCGACAACCCCAGGCTTGGCCTGCCCAGCCTCAACGGCATGATGATGTTGTTGTCGGCGCGTACTGGCCTGCTCGATGCCTTGCTTCTCGACAACGGTTACCTCACCGCCGTGCGCACCGCTGCAGCCGGTGCGGTGGCCGCTCGCTGGCTGTCGCGGCCAGACAGCCGCAGCGTGGCCCTGATCGGCAGTGGCGAACAGGCCCGCCTGCAATTGCAGGCACTGCGCCTGGTGCGGCCGATCGCGCGGGTCAGGGTGTGGGGCCGCGATGCGCAGAAGACCGCAGCCTTGTGTGATGACCTGGGGCGCGACGGGCAGTTGCACGTGCAGGCCTGCGCCAGTGTCGACCAGGCCATGCAGGCAGTGGACATCGCCATTACCTGCACGCCCAGCCGCGAGCCGCTGATCCAGCCGCAGCACCTGCAACCGGGGCTGCACATCACCGCCATGGGCTCGGATGCCGAGCACAAGAACGAAATCGCGCCAAGCGCACTGGCCCTGGTCGATCGCTACGTCGCCGACCGCCTGAGCCAGACCCGCGTCCTGGGCGAGCTGCACCACGCCTTGCGCGCCGGCATGCTCGACGACCAGGCCATGCTTGCCGAACTGGGCAAGGTCATCGCCGGCCTGCAAGCGGGCCGCGTGCACGCCGAAGAGGTCACCCTGTGCGACCTGACCGGCACCGGGGCCCAGGACACCGCCATCGCCAACCTTGCCTTCGAACGCGCAGTCGCTGCCAACAAAGGCCTGGCGTTTTACAGCTGACACCTTTCGCAACCCACTCACAAGAAGGGCACCCGTATGTCACAGACAGTGGTCAACCTGCCGTTCAGCCGGCAGGAGTACGCCAAGCGCCTGGCCAGGACCCGCAGCGCCATGCAGGCGCAGGGCCTGGAGCTGTTGCTGGTCACCGATCCCTCGAACATGGCCTGGCTTACCGGCTATGACGGCTGGTCGTTCTACGTGCACCAGTGCGTGCTGCTGGCGCTCGACGGCGAGCCGATCTGGTTCGGCCGCGGGCAGGACGCCAACGGTGCCAAGCGCACGGTGTTCATGCAGCACGACAACATCGTTGGCTACCCGGACATCTACGTGCAGTCACGCGAGCGCCACCCGATGGACTACCTGTGCCAGGAAGTGATTCTGGCCAAGGGCTGGGGCGGCCTGAGCATTGGCGTGGAAATGGACAACTACTACTTCAGCGCGGCGGCCTACCAGGCCCTGTGCAAGCACTTGCCGCAGGCGCGTTTCAGCGATGCCGCCGGGTTGGTCAACTGGCAACGGGCGGTCAAGTCGCCGCAGGAAATCCAGTACATGCGCATTGCCGCGCGTATCGTCGAGAAGATGCACGGGTGCATCCTCGAACGTATCGAGCCCGGCATGCGCAAGAACGAGCTGGTGGCCGAGATCTACCGCAGCGGCATCCTCGGTGCCGACGGCCATGGCGGCGACTACCCAGCCATCGTGCCGTTGCTGCCGACCGGCGCGGACGCCAGTGCGCCGCACCTGACCTGGGACGATTCACCCTTTGCACGGGGCGCCGGTACCTTCTTCGAGATCGCCGGCTGCTACAAGCGCTACCACTGCCCGCTGTCGCGCACGGTTTACCTGGGCAAGCCGCCGCAGCATTTCCTCGACGGCGAAAAAGCGGTGGTCGAAGGCATTGCGGCCGGCCTCGATGCCGCACGGCCGGGCAACACCACCGGTGACATCGCCCGGGCGTTCTTCGGCGTGCTGGAGAAGTTCGGCATCCACAAGGACAGCCGCTGTGGCTACCCGATCGGTATCAGCTACCCGCCAGACTGGGGCGAGCGGACCATGAGCCTGCGCCCGAGCGACACCAGCGTGTTGCAGCCGGGCATGACCTTCCACTTCATGCCAGGGCTGTGGATGGACGACTGGGGCCTGGAAATCACCGAAAGCATCCTCATCACCGAGACCGGGGTCGAGACCCTGTGCAACGTGCCGCGCCAGCTGTTCGTGAAGGACTGACCCATGAATGCGATCGCACAGGCTGCCACCACGGTGGCCAATCCCATCAGCTGTACCCTCGACTTCGAGCAGGACGGCGTGCAGCACGGCTTTCTCAAGCTGCCGTACTCGCGTGACGACTCGGCCTGGGGCGCGGTGATGATCCCGCTCACGGTGGTCCGCAACGGCGGCGGCCCGACTGCCTTGCTCACCGGCGGCAACCACGGTGACGAATACGAAGGCCCGGTGGCGCTGAGCAAGCTGGCCCAGCAGCTGCAGCCCGGGCAGGTGCGCGGGCGGGTGATCATCGTGCCGTTCATGAACACGCCGGCGTTCCACGCCGGTACCCGCACCTCGCCGATCGACCGCGGCAACCTCAACCGCAGCTTCCCGGGCCGCGCGGATGGCAGCGTGACGGAAAAGATCGCCGACTACTTCCGCCGCACCTTGCTGCCGTTGGCCGATGTCGTGCTGGACATCCATTCCGGTGGCCGCACCCTCGACTTCCTGCCGTTCGCCGCTTGCCATGTACTGCCCGACAAGGCCCAGCAGGCCCGCTGTGAAGCCGCCATGCTGGCCTTCGCCGCGCCCTACAGCATGCGCATGCTCGAGCTGGATGCGCAGGCCATGTACGACACCGCGGCGGAGGAGCAGGGCAAGGTGTTCGTCACCACCGAGCTGGGCGGTGGCGGCACCTCCACGGCAAAAAGCGTGGCCCTGGCCGAACGCGGTGTGCGCAACCTGCTGATTCAGGCCGGTATCCTCGTGGGCGAAAGGGAGCAGGGCGAGACCACCCTGCTCGACATGCCCGATGGCGATTGCTTCATCACCAGCGAGCACGACGGCCTGCTGGAAATGTGCCGCGACCTGGGCGAAACGGTCAGCCAGGGCGAGGTTATTGCGCGAATCCATGACATCCGCCGCACCGGCAACGCCCCGGTCGAATATCGCGCCAGGCGTACCGGCCTGCTCGCCGCCCGGCACTTCCCCGGCCTGGTGCAGTGTGGCGACACCCTGGCGGTGATCGCCGACGTACTGGCCTGAAGCGGGCGCCACGACAACGAGGTATGGAGAACAGTCATGTCACACCACTACCCATTCAACAGTCTGTGCTACGTCGATGGCCAATGGCTGCACAGCAATAGCGGCAACAGCATCGCCGTGCATGACCCGGCCAGCCGCCAGGTCATCGGCCACGTGCCGCTGCTCGAGCACGAACAGATCGTCGCCGCGGTGGATGCCGCCCAGCAGGCCTTTGCCGCCTGGCGCCAGCAGAGCCTGGATAGCCGCGCCGCGCTGTTGCGGCGCTGGGCCGAGCTGATGCTGGAGCATCAGGAAGCGCTGGCGCGCATCCTCAGTGCCGAGCAGGGCAAGCCGCTGGCCGAAGCACGCGGCGAGATCGCCTATGCGGCAAGTTTCATCCCCTGGTTCGCCGAAGAGGCCCGGCGCCTCAACGGGCAGACCATCCCCAGCCATATTCCTGGCGCGCAGCTGAGCACAGTGAAGGAGCCTGTCGGGGTCTGCGCACTGCTTACTCCCTGGAACTTCCCCAGTGCCATGATCACCCGCAAGGCGGCTGCGGCGCTGGCAGCCGGTTGCACCGTGGTGGTCAAGCCGGCCCATGAAACACCGTTTTCGGCGCTGGCCCTGGCCCAGCTGGCGGAGGACGCCGGCTTCCCGCCGGGGGTGTTCAACGTGGTCATCGGCGAGCCGCAGATGGTCATGGAAACCCTGGTCCGCGACAGCCGGGTGCGGGCGGTCAGCTTCACCGGCTCGACCCGGGTCGGCAAGCTGGTGCTGCAGGCCGCGGCGCAGGATGTGAAGAAGGTGGCGCTGGAACTGGGCGGCAATGCACCGTTCATCGTCTGCGCCGATGCCGACCTCGAACTGGCCGTGCGGGTGGCCGTGGCGGCCAAGTTCCAGACCTCTGGCCAGGACTGCTGCGCTGCCAACCGGATCATGGTGCAACGGCCACTGTACGAAGCCTTCCTGGCGCGCTTCGCCGAAGCGGTACGGGCGCTGAAGGTTGGCCCGGCCATGGTCGATGGCCAGGCAACGGCGGCAGAGGTCGGCCCGCTGATGCACCAGGCCGCCTTCGATGCCACCCAGGCCCGGGTCGAGGACGCTCTGCAGCGTGGCGCGCGGCGCCTGGTCGGCGGCGAGGGGCATGCGCTGGGAGGCTGGTTCTTCCAACCGACCGTGCTGGCCGATGTGACCCCGGCGATGCGTATCTACCAAGAAGAGAATTTTGCACCGATTGCCGGGGTCATGCCGTTCGACACGCTGGAGCAGGCCATCACCCTGGCCAACGACACCGAGTACGGCCTGGCCGCCTACATCGTCGGCAATCGCCTCGATGTGGTGCACCCGCTGGTGCGCCGCCTCGACCACGCGATGGTGGCGATCAACGGCGTCAAGTTCACCGGCCACCCCATCCCGTTCGGCGGCATGAAGGCTTCCGGCCTGGGCCGCGAGGGCGGTAGCGAAGGCTTCGAGCCCTTTGTCGAGACCAAATACGTTTGCCTGCACCACCACGGTCAGTTCTGAGGAGTGTTTGCCATGAGCCAAGATTTCAGCCAGCTGTTCGCACAGGACCGCGCCCACTTCATGCACCCTTCGACCCACGCCCACGATCACGCCAGCGGCGCGCTCAAGGGCCGGATCATCACCGGTGCCGAGGGCATCCGCCTGCGTGACCATGAAGGCCGCGAGTTGATCGACGCCTTCGCCGGGCTGTATTGCGTGAATATCGGCTACGGCCGTACCGAGGTCGCCGACGCCATCCACCGCCAGGCCACGGAGCTGGCGTACTACCACACCTACGTCGGCCACTCGACCGAGGCGATCATCGAGCTTTCCAGGCGCATCATCGACTGGGCGCCGGCTGGCATGAAGAAGGTCTACTACGGCCTGTCGGGTTCCGATGCCAACGAGACCCAGGTCAAGCTGGTGCGTTACTACAACAACATCCTCGGTCGCCCAGGCAAGAAGAAGATCATCTCCCGCGACCGCGGCTACCACGGCTCGGGGATCATGACCGGCAGCCTCACCGGCCTGCCCAGCTTTCACCAGCATTTCGACCTGCCGGTGGAGGGCGTCCGGCACACGGTCTGCCCGCACTGGTACCGCAAGGCACCGGCCGGCATGGACGAACAGGCGTTCGTGCAGTACTGCGCCGATCAGCTGGAGCAGTTGATCCTCGCCGAAGGCCCTGACACCGTCGCCGCGTTCATTGGCGAGCCGCTGATGGGCACCGGTGGCATCATCGTGCCGCCCAAGGGTTACTGGAAGGCGATCCAGGCCGTGCTCGATCGCTACGATGTGCTGCTGATCGCCGATGAAGTGGTCTGCGCCTTCGGCCGCCTGGGTTCGAAGATGGGCAGCCAGCGTTACGACATCCGCCCGGACCTGATCACCACCGCCAAGGGCTTGACCAGCGCCTATGCGCCGCTGTCGGCGGTGATCGTTGGCGAGAAGGTGTGGAACGTGATCGATGAAGGTTCGCGGAAGGCCGGCCCCATGGGCCATGGCTGGACCTACTCGGGGCACCCGATCTGCGCGGCGGCGGCGCTGGCCAACCTGGATATTCTCGAACGCGAGAACCTGACCGGGAATGCCGAAGTGGTGGGCGCGTACCTCAATCGGCGCATGCGCGAAACCTTCGAAGGCCACCCGCTGGTCGGTGAAGTGCGCGGTGACGGCATGCTCTGCGCGGTCGAGTTCATGGCTGATCGCGATGCCCGCACGGCGTTCGACCCGGCGCTGAAAGTCGGGCCGCAGGTGTCGGCAGCATGCCTTGAGCGCGGCATGATCGCACGGGCCATGCCACATGGCGACATCCTCGGCTTTGCCCCACCGTTGGTGCTGACCCAGGCGGATGCCGAGCAGATCGTTGCCATTACCAAGGCGGCGGTCGACGAGGTATCTGCCAAGCTGCTTGGCTGAAGCCGTGCCGGGGCCGCGCGCTGCGGCCCCGTTGCCGGCCCCCGGGCAAACCGACTGGCGGTATTCCCTGCGGCTGAAGCTTGCCTACGCTGATAGTCCCAACCTGCCGAAGCAAGGAGATCCGTCATGGCCTTCCAATACAAGCGTCTGGACAAGAACAACGCCGCCGTGCTGCTGGTCGATCACCAGACCGGCCTGCTCTCGCTGGTGAGGGACATCGACCCGGACCGCTTCAAGAACAATGTGCTGGCCCTGTCGGACCTGGCCAAGTACTTCAAGCTGCCGACCATTCTCACCACCAGTTTCGAAACCGGCCCCAACGGCCCGCTGGTGCCGGAGCTGAAAGAACAGTTCCCCGACGCCCCGTACATTGCCCGGCCCGGCAACATCAATGCCTGGGACAACGAGGACTTCGTCAAGGCGGTCAAGGCCACCGGCAAGAAGCAGTTGCTGATCGCCGGCGTGGTCACCGAAGTGTGCGTGGCCTTCCCGGCACTGTCGGCGCTGGAGGAGGGCTTCGAAGTGTTCGTCGTCACCGACGCCTCCGGGACCTTCAACGAACTGACCCGTGACTCGGCCTGGCGGCGCATGGAGGCAGCCGGGGCGCAGTTGATGACCTGGTTCGGCGTGGCCTGCGAGCTGCACCGCGACTGGCGCAACGACATCGAAGGCCTGGGCACCTTGTTCTCCAACCATATTCCGGACTACCGCAACCTGATGACCAGCTACAACAAGCTGGCCAAGTAAACCGGCCTCGAGGCCAAACCCTACTCTGTGGGAGCGGCTAAACCCGCTCCCACAGTCAGCCCAACACTCAGCCAATCAATCAGCTGGAGGCAAAACCTGAGATAACAACAAGCGAAGCGGTAAATCGCCATGGATCGACCATACTGACTCCTCAATCGCCTCAGGAGAGCGCCATGTCGAAGCCGTCCAGGAACAAGACCACCCTCGAACAACCGGAAAAACTGGGCAGCAAGGCATACGAGAAGGAACTCAAGCGCCTGCATGTGGAACTGGTGAAACTGCAGGAGTGGGTGGTGGCCAAGGGCCTGAAGGTGTGCATTGTCTTCGAAGGCCGCGACGGCGCTGGCAAGGGCGGCACCATCAAGGCCATCACCGAGCGCGTCAGCCCGCGGGTATTCCGTGTGGTGGCGCTGCCGGCACCGACCGAGCGGGAAAAGACCCAGATGTACCTGCAGCGCTATGTCGGCCATCTGCCGGCCGCAGGCGAGGTAGTGATCTTCGATCGCAGCTGGTACAACCGTGCCGGGGTCGAACGGGTGATGGGCTTCTGCTCGAACGAACAGGCCGACCGGTTCCTCGCTGGCGTGCCGCTGTTCGAAAAGGTCATGGTCGAGTCGGGCATCATCCTCATCAAGTACTGGCTCGAGGTCAGCGCCGAGGAGCAGACCCGGCGCCTGCAGGACCGCATCAATGACGGCCGCAAGCTGTGGAAGCTGTCGCCCATGGACCTCAAGTCGTACACCCGCTGGGATGACTACACCCAGGCCCGTGATGAGATGTTTGCCGCATCGGATACCGCCTGGGCGCCCTGGTTCATGGCTCACTCCAACGACAAGCGGCGTGCCCGGCTGAACATCATCAGCCACATGCTCGGCCGCATCCCCTACAAGGACATTACCCAGGAGCAGACGGTGAAGCTGCCCAAGCGCGGCAAGATCGGCAAGTACAAGGCCGTTGCCTACCCGTTCAAAGTGGTCGAAGAGCGTTTCTGATCCCTTCACTGCGGGGAGCCGCGAGGGTGCAAACCTATGCCACATGACGGCAGCCTGCTACAGGCGACGGTGGTGTTCCTGCTGGCCGTGGTGCTTCTGGTACCGCTGGCGCAGCGTCTGAAAATGGGTGCGGTGCCGGGCTATCTGCTGGCCGGCATCCTCATCGGCCCTTCCGTGCTCGGGTTGCTCGACAACCCCGAGAACGTGGCCCGGCTGTCGGAAATGGGCGTGGTCATGCTGCTGTTCGTCATTGGCCTGGAGCTGTCACCGCAGCGCCTGTGGACCATGCGCCGGGCATTGTTTGGCGTCGGTTCGCTGCAGGTTGGGCTGACCGCCGTCGTGCTGGGCCTGCTGGCGTATTTTGCATTCGGCCAGTCGAAGGCGGCCGCCATCGTGCTCGGCCTCGGGTTGGCGTTGTCGTCGACCGCCTTCGGCCTGCAGGTGCTGGCCGAGCGCAAGGACCTTGCCAAGCCACACGGGCGCCTGGCCGTGGCCATCCTGCTGTTGCAGGACATCGCTGCCATTCCACTGATCGCCGTGGTGCCCCTGCTTGGTGGCAACGTCAGCACCGCCGACGAAGGCGCCTGGCCGCTGCTGGCGGTGGTGCTCGGCCTTGGCACGTTGATCGTCTTTGGCCGCTATCTGTTGAGCCCGGTGTTCAAGTGGACGGTCGGTTCCGGCTTGCCGGAGCTGTCGACCGCTACTGCCTTGCTGGTGGTGCTGGGCACGGCCTGGGTGATGGAGCATGTGGGCGTGT
>Ga0209370_1000858_pt1 | contig 32398 bp, 25 predicted proteins | sample AgamicAtPrz_FD_187164 | JGI IMG/M metagenome (GOLD analysis project Ga0209370, IMG submission 187164) | Agave microbial communities from Guanajuato, Mexico - At.P.rz (SPAdes) (version 2) | ecosystem: Host-associated > Plants > Phyllosphere > Phylloplane/Leaf | place: Guanajuato, Mexico...
GATGGGCTGCGCCAGCATCCCCATGCAGGACGGCGGCGTGCAGGCCCACGCGATCATGCAGCGCCTGCGCGAACGCTACCTGTGCACCGAGCACCTGCGTGCCGAACCGAAGAACCCGCTGCCAAGCCTGCCGCTGCCGAACAACGTCATCGCCGAAATGCCCCCGCTGCTCAAGGCGTACATGCGCCTGGGCGCGAAGATCTGCGGCGAGCCGTGCTGGGACGAAGACTTCCAGGTTGCCGACGTGTTCATCCTGCTCAAGCGCGACGACCTCTGCCCGCGCTACGCCCGTCACTTCAAGGCGGCGGTCTGATGCCGCGCCTGCGGGCCGCTGCCCGCCTGCTGCGGCTGTTCCTGGTGTTGACCCTGGGGCTGGCCATGGCCAGTGTCATCGCCCTGGGCGAGCGTCTTGGACTGGACGCCTCGATAGAACAGCGCCAGCGCTGGACTCGGATGTTCATGGTGCGCCTGGTCGCCGCCCTGCCCTTCGAGGTAGAGGTCAGGGGCGAGCTGCCGCAACAACCAATGCTGTGGGTCTGCAACCATGTGTCGTGGACCGACATCCCGCTGCTCGGCATGCTTACCCCATTGTCGTTCCTGTCCAAGGCCGAGGTGCGCCACTGGCCGCTGGCCGGCTGGCTGGCCGAGAAAGCGGGTACCCTGTTCATTCGCCGTGGCGGTGGCGATGCCCAGCGCCTGCGCGAGCAAATCAGCGAACAATTGGGCGAACAACGTCCCCTGTTGATCTTCCCCGAAGGCACCACCACGGACGGTCGCAGCCTGCGTACCTTCCATGGGCGCCTGCTGGCCGGGGCGATCGACCAGAATGCGCCACTGCAGCCGGTGGCAATCCAGTACCTGCGCGCGGGCCAGACCGATCAGATCGCGCCGTTCATTGGCGAGGACGACTTGGTTTCCCACTTGATGCGGCTGTTCGCGCAGGACCGCGGACAAGTGCTGATCCACCTGTTGCCGCCAATCGGCAGCGCGGGCAAGGAACGCGCGGTACTGGCTTTCGAAGCGCAACAGGCGGTCCATCTGGCGCTTTTCGGCGCAGAGAACGTCGAGGTGGCGCCGAGGCGACAGGCTCGGGCAGCCTGATGCGCGATTGCCGACTCAGGCCGATTGCTGTGCCCGGGCAAATGCCTGCAATTGCGGATAGAACTCGCGAAAGTCCTCCAGCAAAGGCTCGTACAATCGCTCCAGTTCCACCATCACCCCTGCCATCCCCTCAGGTCGCGACAGGCGCCGGGCAATTCCGGCGAACACCTGCTCCAGAGTGGCGAAATCGCCATACGCCCCCAGCCAGTCGTCCGCCGCCATCAACGGCGCGATGCGCGCCAACCGCCCCGGCAACTCCGGCTCGGCTAGCAATACCTTGTAGAAATCGTCGGTGAACTGCGCCAGCGGCTGCTCGGCATACGCCGCCCAGTGCCGCGCCAGGCAGTGGTCGAAGAACACATCCAGGACGATGCCGGCGAACCGCCGCCGCTCGCGCGGGAAACGCGCCAGCGCCGCCAGCACCAGCGGGTGGCTGTCGGTGTAGCGATCGATGTGTCGGTGTAGCCGAATCGAAGCCTCCAACGCAGGCGGGAAGCGCCCCGCGAGCTCGCCCTTGACGAAGTCGCCGTACAGGCTTCCAAGCAGTTGCTGCGGCGCGGAGCCGCCCAGATGAAGGTGCGCGAGATAGTTCATGGCGGCAGTCTAGCACCGCTCCCCTATATATCGTCACAAGACGATATAGCCAATGCTGCCTGCCTTATGAACTCTTCATATTTGTATATCGTGATAAAGCGATTTATATTTCGCTCCATCGCGATATACCGATGCACAGCACGAGCCCAACCATGCCTCTCGATCTCGACGAAATAATAAAAGCCCTGGCCCACCCGGTCCGACGAGACATCCTCAACTGGCTGAAAAACCCGGCCACGCAGTTCCCCGACCAGCACCACAGCACCGAACACGGCGTGTGTGCCGGGCAGATCGACCAACGTTGCGGCCTTTCGCAGTCGACCGTGTCCGCTCACCTGGCCACCCTGCAGCGCGCCGGCCTGATCAGCAGCCAGAAGATCGGCCAGTGGCATTTCTTCAAACGCAACGAGGCGACCATCAAGGCGTTCCTCGAGCAAATGAGCCAAGAGCTCTGACCTGATCCAAGCGAGGCTTCGCACATGACTACGTTGTTCGACCCGATCACCCTGGGCGACCTGGAACTGCCCAACCGCATCATCATGGCCCCGCTGACTCGCTGCCGCGCCGACGAAGGCCGCGTGCCCAACGCGCTGATGGCCGAATACTACGTGCAGCGCGCCAGTGCCGGCCTGATCCTCAGCGAAGCGACCTCGGTCACGCCAATGGGCGTCGGCTATCCGGATACTCCAGGCATCTGGAACGACCAGCAAGTGCGTGGCTGGCACAACGTGACCAAGGCCATCCACGGTGCGGGCGGGCGCATCTTCCTGCAGCTGTGGCACGTCGGCCGCATCTCCCACCCGTCGTACCTCAACGGCGAACTGCCAGTGGCCCCCAGCGCGATCCAGCCCAAAGGCCATGTCAGTCTGGTGCGCCCGCTCAGTGACTACCCTACCCCGCGGACGCTTGAAACCGAAGAGATCGCCGACATCGTCGAGGCCTACCGCAGCGGCGCCGAAAACGCCAAGGCCGCCGGCTTCGACGGCGTGGAGATCCACGGCGCCAACGGCTACCTGCTCGACCAGTTCCTGCAAAGCAGCACCAACCTGCGCACCGACCGTTATGGCGGCTCGCTGGAAAACCGCGCGCGGTTACTGCTGGAAGTGACCGATGCCGCCATTGAGGTATGGGGCCCGGGCCGTGTTGGCGTGCACCTGGCGCCACGCGCCGATGCCCACGACATGGGCGACGCCGACCGTGCCGAGACCTTCACCTACGTGGCACGGGAGCTGGGCAAGCGTGGCATCGCCTTCATCTGCTCGCGGGAGAAGGAAGCCGACGACAGTATCGGTCCGCTGATCAAGGCGGCGTTCGGCGGCCCCTACATCGTCAACGAACGCTTCGACAAGGCCAGCGCCAACGCAGCTCTGGCCAGCGGCAAGGCCGATGCGGTGGCCTTCGGCATCCCGTTCATCGCCAACCCCGACCTGCCCGCGCGCCTGGCCGCCGATGCGCCGCTCAATGCACCGCGTCCGGAGACGTTCTACGCCAAGGGGCCGGTGGGGTATATCGATTATCCGCGGATGTAGCCTGTTGCAGGCCCTCCAGGAGCGGGCTTGTCGCGCTCCTGCAGAGGTGGGTACCTGCCAAGCGGTTCAGAAGTTGTAGCGCAGGCCCAGGTTGACCCCATACGGCTGTTCGATGTGCTTGCCGTTGCTGTACTGGAACTCGCCATGCAGCTGCAGCACCTCGGATAGCTGGGCGGCCAAACCCACGGCAAACTCGCCCCGCGTGCCGGACAGGTCGTTGGTGAAGTGGTTGTCGTTGACCTTCACCTTGTTGCTCTTGATGAACTCGTGAGCCGCCGCGACTTTCAGATAGGGCTGCAGGACACTGCCGTTGTCCAGCGCCAGGCTGCGCCCGACCTGGGCACCGACCTTGCCGAGCACCGAGTTGGCGCCATCGCTCTGGGCGCGCATGCCGTTGTCCAAGGTGTAGCTGTCATCATCGACCCAGAGCGCGGATAACTGGGTGAACGGCTCGACATACCAACCATCATGCAGCTTGAAGTGCCGGCCAAGCTCCACAGAGGCACCCAGGCCGTCATTGTGGTATTCGCCCTTGGTACGACGGCCATCGCTCATCACCACGTCGTTGCTGTTACGCAAGCGATTGTACTTGAGCACCGCGTCGACGTAGTAGCCGCTGTCGGCCATCCAGGTGCTGTAGGCACCGACATAGTAGCTCTTGACCTTGCCGGATGAGCCGAGGCTGAAGTCCAGGTCTGACTCGCTGTAACCCCCCATCACCCCGAGCAGCCAGCGCCCGTCATGGCCCGGAACCGCGCCGTCGGCACCGAAGCTAACGCCGTTCTGATCCTGCTGGTAGGCCACGGCGTTGCCCGCCGAGAGGTTGTAGCGATTACCGTAGCTGCGCATCCAGATGCCCTGGCCATGCCCCAGGCGCAGTTCACCCATGCGGCTGCGCAACGAAGACAACTCGCCATACCAGACGGTGGGCGCGGCGCTGAACATCCCCAGCACCGCGCGGGCGCCGGGCGTCACGATCGGGTTGCCGCTGTCGTCGATTTTCTGCACCAGGTACCAGTTGTCTTCGCCCTCGCCTTTTTCCAGGGTGTAGGTGTAGGTGCCGAAATCGATATCATGCAGCAGGCCGAAGGTTGCATCGCCGCCGCCGGTTTCGACGATCCGGTGCGGAGCCTGCCCCTCCACAGGGTCGGCGCCGGTACTGGCGATGCTCAACTGGTGGTTGCCCTCGGCGGCGCCGGTGACCTTCAACAGATCACCCGTGCCACTGGCCAGGTCGATGTCCATCACGAAAATGCCCGAGCCCTTGAGGCTGTCTACGGTCAGGGTCTTGAAGCCCGCCACCGTGTCCCGGTCAGTGAAGTCGACCGTGCCGTTGTCCAGCGCCAAGTCGCGCACCTGGGCATCCTGGGTCATGGTCCAGCGACCACCGCTCTCCAGCGTCAGGCTCTTCACGTTCACCAGGTTGCCCCTGAGCGAAGCCCCGTTGCGAAACAGCAGGTTGGCGGTACTGGCGTCATCGACAACCACATCGCCGGACAACTGGCTGTTGTCTGCCGTGAAGTCGGCGATCATGCCACGGGTGACCTCGAGGATGTTGCCGTTGCCACCGATGAGCTGGCTGTTGCTGCCCACGAGAATGTTCACCGTGCCCTTGTTGCCGTCCGTGGAGTCGCGCACGAGGATGGCACTCCCCGTCTTCCCTTCGACGGTCGAGCCGTCCAGGGTCATGCGCGTGTCACCACCGCCCGTGGCCGTGGTGCCCTGACGCATTTGCACCCCCTCGGTCTGGCCAGTGATGACCGAGCCTTGCGACGCGCTCAGTGTGGCACCGAGCATGAAGGCACCGACCCCGGTCCTGGCGGTAACAGCCGTACCGGAAAGGCTCAGGGTACTGCCCCCCGTGAACGAGGCGCCATTGTTGCCCATGATGGTGCCGCCTCGCACCTGCATGCTCGACTTGGTGTTGCCCGACACGCCGAACGTTCCAACGGATACGGTCGCATCCAACAGGGTCGCAGTGCTTTCGCCAGACAGGGCGACCCCAACCTGGGCGCCCTGCCCGGCTACTTCCCCGCCATTGACGATGAGCGTCGATCGGCTGCGCAGATCAATGCCTTCGGTACTCCCCGTGGCGGTTACTTCCAAGGCCCCACGGTTTTGCACGACGTAATCGTCCGCCACCGGACCGCTGACCACCTCGGAACGGTTGTCGATCACCTGCACCGCCTCGACCAGCCCGGCGCTTCCCATGACCGCCAGGCCGACGGCGATGCTCAGGGGTAATCTTGCACGCGTTACCTTCATGTTGTTCTCCCGCTCTCATCACTCACCAGAGCTACCGAAAGGTTCGCAGTTGAAATCGGTCGCCAGGCTGTAGCCAATTGGCCGCAGTCTCGACAAAAGAAACAAAAACTTATGTAGGAGAATTCTTGCCGCGCCACGGGCAATTACTGCTCTTTGCTCGAAGGCCCAGCGCATCGCCGACGAGACCGATGTCAGTCAGGTTGAAATGACGTCACTTGGGAATACAGCCTTGAACCGTCCACTTGGATGGAGTAGTTGGCGAACACTTTCTTGCGCCGGTCGGCCTGGGACCAGGTTGAATCTACTTTGACCAGATACGATTGCCCGTCCTTGTACACATCGAGCGTGGCCTCGCGCAGGGTAGATTCAAGTGCCGGATCCACCTCCCAGCGAATCGAGACTTTGTCGCCGTCCTTGATATTGGGATATCGCAGGTTGAACCTTGGATTGTCTCCCCCGGAGGACATGTACCTGGGTGCCGGAAGCTCCAGCTCCTGGGCAAGCACGGTCAACGCCAGGGCCTCCGACGTTGCCTCGGGCGGCTCACCACCACGCATGACGAGGTACTTGACTTCGACCGTTGTTCCGATCGCGTCCAGCAACACCAGCCGTGGCAACTGGAACACCACATCCCCAGGGGTTGTGATCCCTTGCCACGGCATTTGGTAGGGGAAGTTCGGGCCGGTCCAGACCACCGCCACCTTGTCGCCAGCCGCCATGCCGGAGTATCGCGGAACCGTAACTTTCACATGCGACGCATCGGCAAAATCCTGATGGAAATCGAGCTGGTCATTGTTGTCCCCGCTAGTCTTCTCCACCGCGGGGCGCCGCAAGTCGACCGGCACCACCAGCTCGCACTTGGCGGACTCGGACTCGGCGCCCCCCTTGGCGGTCAGTGTGTAGAACAACTCGAGCGTCCCGCCCACCAACTCGAGCACCAGGTCCTTCTCGACGAGGTGCTCGATATCGCCGACGCGCTTCACGGGCAACGTCCAATCATGGTCGTGGGACGCGTCATCCGCAGCAGTGCCTTGCCACCACAACGACACTTCGTCACCCACGGCCATATGCGCGTAGGCGGCGATGCGAATGGTTACACCGTCGTCCGGCACATCATGCGGGTCAAGCACCCCGCCACTGGCCTCCTCCACGCTGGGCGCGTCGAGCTCAAGGCTGCCTGATACAGTGACTTCCAGTACCAGCGACTTGCGCCCTACCTGGTCGTTGACCTGGTACTCCAGCAGCGCCCCACCTTGCAATGCCGCGGTGGCCAAGTCATTTCCCACCTCAAGCACAATGCCATCGGTGACTTCCTGCTGGGTCACGGTATGGATTTGGTCTACAGGGTCCAGGCGCTCCTGGTTGGCATTGACACCCGTCCAGGTAAGCTTCAGCCGATCGCCGTCCGCAATATCGCGGTAAGGTTCGATCCTGACCCTGAGCGACGCACCCTCCAGGGCGTTGAAATCGATGTCGCCGTCCTCGTCGGCATCCAAGGCCACCGGCGCGTCCAGGGTTCGTTCGGAAAGATCCACCTCGGCGTTGGCCTCTGGCGACCATAGCGAGCGGTTGTTAACCTCGTCGCGAATCTCATAGACCACGATCACCTTTTTGGCACTACCGACCTTTTCGATGATGTCCTGGCCGACCGTGACTGTGAAATCATCCGAGCCTGCAGGAACCGGTCCCTTGATGGATTCGCCATGCCATTGGAGCTCGTAGCGATCGTTCGGCCCGCGGTTGGGGTAGCCACCCATGATGATGGCCTCCACGCCCTTGGTAGCCTGGTCAGCGTCGATGAAAGGCGGGATGCCTCCCGGCTTGTCCAGGTTGTCGTTGTATGGTGTGTTGGGATTGGGGTCGGTACCGCCAGGCAAGCTGCGCTTGACCATGACATCAAGCCTCAACGACTCATCTTCCTGCCCCCCTACATCGTCTTTCCATTTGTACCAGACCTTGCCAGCATCCTCGGGAACCTTCGACGGCGGCACATCGAAATCGATATAGATACTGGATTCGATACCAAGTGCCTGTGCCTTGCGCACTCGCTTGACCACCGACGAGCTCACCGTCTTGCTATCTATATAGTCGTCGTTCCAATACAACGTGACGAGGTCGTTCGGTTGCATGTGGATCGCCAGCACCTGGACCTTAAGTGGCGACTGTTCATCCTCCAGCAAGCGCAAGCCAATCCCCCTGCCCTCAAAGGCAGCAGGGATCACAGGTTCGGGTGGTGGCGCGGCGTGTTTACCGACAGCGGCGCGATTGCGCGACAGTTCTGCGGACATGGCATCCGTCTCCCAGGAGTGCGGCCTCAGTAGCGTTGGGTGGGAATGGGGCAGCTATCCTCACCCGCCTCACGCACGGAGACGGGTGTGGGTTGATACACCGCAGGCACCAAGCCGAAACCGTTCCTGGCGGTGTAGCTCACGTGCAGGTGACCTCGACAAACCATGTAGGCATATTGGCGCTTGAGCGCCAGTACCACCTCACCGTCATCGATATGGTGCTGCTCGATGCGGAACGACGGCTCGCTCACCGGGAAGCCGGGAATCGGATCGTCTGGCATCCCAAGGCCGCGCTTGCCATCGACCGTGATCACGATCTCATCGCCGAGCGCAATGCCTTTGTACGCAGCTATGCGCACCGGCAGCTCGCGTTTTGCCTCCTCCCGGCCAATGGCACCGTTGCCGTTTAGCTTGGTGAACGCCAGCGAAGGCAGTGGGTCCCCTTGCCCCGGCAACTCGTCGGCACGCAGGACCTCGACCTCCTTTGGGGGTGAGAACGAGGTGTTTTCCGGCCCCCCGGGTTCGGTTTCCCGGGTGACGGCATAGACCATCAGCACTTGGCCACTGGGCTCGGTACCTAACAACGTTGCTGGCACGGCACGGACGACAGGCTGCTTGTCGATCGCTTCCTGCGCAGTGACCGGATCGAGCGGATGAGGCGGCTGGTTTCCCCACAACAGTCCGAGTTTGTCCCCCTCGGCCAGGACTTCCTTAGCACTGCCCCCTATCCAGTCAATGGTCACCTTGGCGCCTGCCGCGACATCCTCGGGGTCCAGCTTGTCGTCCTGGCCAGTGCTATCACCGGTGATCGTGGCAGGCACCAGGTCGTCATGCTCGGGCGTTCCCGGATCTGGGTCGGGGCCGCCGGGCACCCGCAGATCGACCTGCACGGTCGCGGCGCCATCCGATGTGCCGATCAACGAACCGGCCCGCCACAGTTCATAGGTGACGGCCACCGGGCCGTGCTCTGTTTCCGCGATGATCAGGGGGTAGGGCAACTTGAGCACCATCAGTGGATCCGGCGGTGCTGAAATTCGCTCGACCGTCTGCGGGTTGTCACGTTGCGTGCCCCACAGCACGACAATCTCGTCCCCCAGCGCGACATTGTTGATCTGCGGAATATGCACATCCACCCCCGCCCGGGCATCCGCCTCAAGAATGGGTGGATCGCCCACACCATCGAAACCGGGCACGTCGGGAACCGGCAGCAGGTCCGGGATATCCGTCAACAGCAACTCGAGCGTGTTGTGCGGGACCGAGACCGGCGACACGTTACCCGCCCGGTCGGTCGACTGGTAGGTGAAGGTGATGGGCTTTCGGTCAGCCAGCTTCTGCAACTCGACCAACGGCAATGGCACGACAGTGGGATCAGTTGCGCTGTATACGGTGATCGGCCCGATCGGAACACTCGAAGTGCCGTCGGTCATGGTGACGATGATCTGGTCACCCACCTGCTGCGACACATATCCCTTGATCTCGGTGTTCAACACGCCGGCAACGAAGTCGCTCGGCAGAATGCGCCTGCGCTCCTCCACCACCTTGGGAAACTCCATCATGGCCAAGGCACCATCGCTGCCACCCGGAGCCTCCCGGTCGATGCGCACAAAACGACGGGGCCCTACGTCCCAGGTGTCATCCGGGAACGGTTGGACGTCATAGCCCAGACGAAACCGCGCATCCTGTCCATCTGCAACCGAGTCCCAATAGGCGACAGGCACGCTGAGTTGAAAAATGAAATCAGGGTCCGCCTTTTCTGCCGCAGTTATGGAGTGGAAAGCGCCAGGAATGTTGTCGAGACGCGCATCCCCCCAAGTCAGTGCGATGATGTAGTCAACCTCGGATTCCGGCCAGTTCTTTATCTTTACCAGCAGTGGATCCCCTTGCTTGGCTTTGGGCAGCAACTCAGGCACCGGGTCGATACCGTCATCCAGCAAATCGTCGACGATGGGGTCGCCCATCACCAACTTCGGAAAGACCAGCGTCGAAGTCTTCCCCACTTTTGCGCTGTCGATCGACGGATGAGCAGGCGTATTCATGACAACCTCCCCTTGCATTGGCGTGTTCAGGTTTGTGCTGTTGCGAGCGTGAATTGCGCGGTACCTGAACGCGGGCACCACCACCTTGTCATTGGCCCGGATGATGTTCAGCACCGGATGACGGGTGCCGAGATCGTGATCGCGGCCGCCACCGTCAGGGTGAAGTAGTAATAACAAAGTCCATACAGGCCCACACCTGACAGAAATGCTAGGTGCGCAGGGCCCCAGGCCTGAGCGCAGACGCGGTTTCACCCAGGTTCGCGAGAACCTTCGGAGTGCAAGTCAGCTATCTGAAAACGTTGCCCGCCAACAACGAGGAGGCCCCGGGCGCTGGCCACGCACGGGGCTTTGGAAACCGCAGTGATGCTACGAACGAGGGCGCAAGAACGCGGTCAAGGGCGGGCGTTGATCTGCTGTTGCAGGTTCTGGATCTGGCTCTGCAAGGTGCTGATATTGCGGGTCACCTGCCCACGGAAGGCATCGAATTCCTGTACCGAGGCACCGCCGGCCGCCGCCGGGCGATTGTCCACCTGGCTCTTGAGCACCAGCACATCCTGCTCCAGGCTCTCGATCGCCGCGCTCGGATTGCCCTGCTTCTTCAGCGCCGCCACCTCGCTGCTCAGGCTCTTGAGCTGGCCATCCAGCTTGCCGCCGTCCACCTGGCCCGATTTGAGCGCCGCCAGCTCGGCGTTGACTGCCTTGAGCTGCGCCTGCAGCTGGCCCTGCAATTCGGTCACCGTCTTCTGCTGCTCGCGTGTGTCGGCCAGCACCTGCTCCAGGCGCTTGCCCAGGTCCCCCGCCTGCCCGGCGACGCCCTGCTGCTGCTTGCCCTGCTCGGCCAGCGAGGCCTGCAATTGACGGATCTGCAGCTTCAACGCCTCGCTGCCGGTACTGCTGCTGGACTCGCTGGCATCGACCTTGCCGCTGATCGCCTGCAGGCGCCCGGCCGCTTCCTCGCTGATGCGAGCAAAGCTCTCCTGGGTCGCCACCAATTGCTGCTCCATCAAGGTGATCTGCTGGAAGCTCCACCAGCCAAGTCCGCCCAAGGCGATGAACGAGGCACCCAGCAAGGCCCACAACGGGCCGTTGCTGCGCGGGCGCACCGCTTTCTGGCGGCTGCGGGCCACATGGGCGGGCAACAGTTCGTCGTCATCGGGGGTGCCGGCACGCAGGGTGGGCACATCGTCGAAATCATCGTGGGCGTCGTTACGCATGGGTGCATTCAACCGCGGTGGTAGCAAAGAGGCATGAGTATAAACCGCCTGGGCGGCGCACTGATGACCATCATCTCGCGCACGGGTTCAGCGTTGTCCCGTCTGCGCCTGCCACCAGGCACAGAATTCATCCAGCGCGGACCACACATCGGCCTGGGGTCGGTAGTCCAGGTACTGACGGGCGCGGCTGATATCGAGGGTGAAATCGGTGCTCATCACCCGCACCGCCGTGCGGCTCAAGGTCGGTTGCGGGCGCCCAGGCCAAAGCATGCAAGCAGCCTCGTTGAGCGCCGCCAGGCCATAGACCAGGCCTGGGGAGCGGTAGCGGGTGACCTGCGGCAGTTGCATGCGGCGCATCACGTAGTTAACCACGTCCCATAGCGGCAACGGCTGGCCGTTACTGATGTTGTAGGCCTGGCCAAGGGCCTGCTCCTCGGCGAAAAGGGCACCGAGCAACGCCTCGTTGAGATTGTGCACACTGGTAAAGTCGACCTTGTTCAGGCCATTGCCGACGATCGCCACGCGCCCCTTGGCCTGCATTCGCATCAGCCGTGGAAAAATGCTCGCATCGCCGGCACCGGTGACGAAACGCGGGCGCAGCGCCAGCACTTCCAAGCCGAACTCCTGGGCGCCGAACACCTTCTGCTCGGCCAGGTGCTTGGTCAGTGCGTAATGGTCATGGAAGCGACGCGGTACCTGGTCCTCGCGGATGTCCAGGCGCGAACGGCCAGTGAAGTAGATCGACGGCGACGACAGGTGCACCAGGCGCCGTACATGCTCCTTGATGCACCCCTCGACCACGTTCTCGGTCAACACCACGTTGCCCTGGTGGAAATCCTGGTAGCGGCCCCAGGTCCCCACGGCACCGGCACAGTGCACCACCGCGTCCACGCCCTGGCACAGGCGCCGGGCCAGCTCGGTATCGCCCAGATCGCCCGGAATGAACTGCGCCCCGCGCTTGACCAGGTGCTCCACGCCCTCCGCCCGCCGGCCGTTGACCCGCACCTCCAGGCCCTGCTCCAGGGCGAAGCGCGCAAAGCGCCCACCGATGAAGCCGCTCGCGCCAGTGACCAGAATTCGCATGTAAGACTCCGCCTTGCCCTATTTCGGATGCAACTGACGCTTGAAGTGCCTACAAGGGCACCAGCCAGTCCCGCGCCGAATGGCGCAGGTGGTCGGTCAGTTGGGCAAGCAGTTGCCCGCCGTTGCGCCAATGATGCCAGTACAGAGGCACATCGATGGGGGTATCGGCGCAGATTTCCACCAGCTCGCCACGGGCCAGTTGTTCGGCCACTTGCCGCTCCGGCACCAACCCCCAGCCAAGGCCGGCCTCGGTCATGCGCAGGAAACCTTCGGACGAGGGACACAGGTGATGCAGGAAACCCTCCTGCACACCCAACGACGCCAGGTAGCGATGCTGCAGGAAATCGTCTGGCCCGAACACCACCGCCGGGGCACGGGCCAGGCGCTCGACCGCGAACCCGTTGGGAAAGTAACGCGCCATGAAGGTAGGGCTGGCCAGCGCCCGATAGCGCATCGAGCCCAACGGCAGACTGCGCGCTCCGGCCACCGGGCGTTCGCTGCCACACAGGCAGGCGGCGACCTCGCCGGCGCGCATGCGCTTGAGGCCGACTTCCTGGTCCTCGACCACCAGGTCGAGCAGCACCTGCTGCTCGGCGCAGAACGGGCCCACCGCCCCGGCCCACCAGGTCGCCAGGCTGTCGGCGTTAAGGGCGATGCGCAGGCGCTCGGGCATGCCTTCCTCGTCCAGTGCCGGCACCTGGCGTTGGAGGTCGCGCTCGAGCAGGCGCACCTGCTGCACATGGTTGAGCAACTGGCGCCCGACTTCCGTCGGGCTCGGTGGCGTGGCGCGCACCAGCACCGGCTGGCCAACCCGCGCTTCGAGCAGCTTGACGCGTTGCGAGATGGCCGATTGCGACAACCCCAGCACCTGGGCCGCGCGCTCGAAACCACCTTGCTCGATCACCGCGGCGAGGGCTGCGAGCAGTTTGTAATCGAACATCGATTTCTCTAATGACTGATCAGCTCTATTTGTTTTTCTTATACAGCCACAGCAGCCACAATAGCCACATCTTTCTTGGCAATCCGCGCCGATCTCGCATCGGCGCCAGTGGAGTGTTCCCGCTATGTGGCAAAGCTATCTCAACGGCATGCTGGTGGCCTTCGGCCTGATCATGGCCATCGGCGCGCAGAACGCCTTCGTCCTGGCACAAAGTCTGCGCCGTGAACACCACCTGCCAGTGGCGGCACTGTGCATCGTCTGCGATGCGCTGCTGGTCGCCGCCGGGGTGTTCGGCCTGGCCACGGTGCTGGCGCACAACCCTACTCTATTGGCCGTGGCCCGCTGGGGCGGTGCGCTGTTCCTGATCTGGTACGGCGCCAAGGCCCTGCGCAGCGCCTGTTCGAAACAGAGCCTGCAGCATCAGGAAGGCCAGGGCATGCGGTCGCGCCGCGCGGTGCTGCTCAGCGCCCTGGCGGTGACCCTGCTCAATCCGCACGTCTACCTCGATACCGTGTTGCTGATCGGCTCCCTCGGCGCCCAGCAGACCGTGCCCGGCGCCTACGTGGCCGGCGCCGCCAGCGCCTCGCTGGTGTGGTTCTCGACCCTGGCGATCGGCGCCGCCTGGCTGGCGCCATGGCTGGCACGCCCGGCGACCTGGCGCATGCTGGACCTGATGGTGGCGGTGATGATGTTCGCGGTGGCGGCGCAGTTGATCTTCAACTGACGCTGCGCAGAAACCGGGTATCCCACGCTGAGCCGCGACAATCACGCAGCCCACCTGTCGGCCCCAGCCAACCGCTCTGGAACCTCTATTCCCTATAGATGTTGCGTGGTTAAGCGCCGAGGCCGGTGCTATGATCCAGCCCTTGCGTCGCAAAGAGTACAAACTCGCCGACGCTCACCGGGCCGCCCGTGATCGGCCTTGCGCATACCGCGAACAGACCTGAATCAGGAGATCCACCATGGCTTTTGAATTGCCGCCGCTGCCATACGCCCACGATGCCCTGCAGCCGCACATCTCCAAGGAAACCCTGGAGTATCACCACGACAAGCACCACAACACCTATGTCGTGAACCTGAACAACCTGGTCCCAGGCACCGAATTCGAAGGCAAGACCCTGGAAGAGATCGTCAAGAGCTCTTCGGGCGGCATCTTCAACAACGCCGCTCAAGTCTGGAACCACACCTTCTACTGGAACTGCCTGGCACCAAACGCCGGTGGCCAGCCGACCGGTGCCCTGGCTGACGCCATCAACGCCGCTTTCGGTTCCTTCGACAAGTTCAAGGAAGAGTTCACCAAGACTTCGGTTGGCACCTTCGGTTCCGGCTGGGGCTGGCTGGTGAAGAAGGCTGACGGTTCCCTGGCCCTGGCCAGCACCATCGGCGCCGGCTGCCCGCTGACCAGCGGCGACACCCCGCTGCTGACCTGCGACGTCTGGGAACACGCCTACTACATCGACTACCGCAACCTGCGTCCGAAGTACGTCGAGGCGTTCTGGAACCTGGTCAACTGGGCCTTCGTTGCCGAACAGTTCGAAGGCAAGACCTTCAAGGCCTGAGTCATTCAGCCCTGAACGAAAAACCCGGCCCGGTGCCGGGTTTTTTTATGCCTGTACCGGCCTCTTCGCGGGTGAACCCGCTCCCACAGGTTCGGCGCCGCTTGCGGACTTGATGTGATCCCTGTGGGAGCGGGTTTACCCGCGAAAAAGCCAGCACGGTTTTGCTTGCTCAGCCCGCATAGCACGCTAACATCAAACCTCTGGAAGATTGATACAGCGCACTCAAGTTGCGGGGTCAGGCAACCGATACACTACTGATGGTCGGCCGATAGTGTATCGTCATCGTTGATGGCAAAATGATGCCATGCGCATGGATTAAGGAAACCCCATTGAAGCTGGAATTGCGGAACAGCTTGTCGGTCAAGTTGCTCAGGGTCGTGCTGCTGTCGGCGCTAGCGGTCGGTGTCGTGCTCAGCTGTGCGCAAATCGTCTACGACACCTACAAGACCCGCCAGGCCGTGAACAACGATGCCCAGCGCATCCTCGACATGTTCCGCGACCCCTCGACCCAGGCGGTATACAGCCTCGACCGCGAAATGGGCATGCAGGTGATGGAAGGCCTGTTCCAGGACGAATCGGTACGCATGGCCTCCATCGGCCACCCCAACGAAACCATGCTGGCGGAAAAGTCCCGCCCGCTGCAGGACATGTCCATGCGCTGGCTGACCGACCTGATCCTCGGCCAGGAACGTACCTACACCACGCAACTGGTCGGCCGCGGCCCCTACAGCGAATACTACGGCGACCTGAGCATCACCCTGGACACCTCGTCCTACGGCGAAGACTTCCTGATCAACGCCGTGATCATCTTCATCTCCGGTGTGCTGCGGGCCCTGGCCATGGGCCTGGTGCTGTACCTGGTCTACCACTGGCTGCTGACCAAACCGCTGTCGAAGATCATCGAGCACCTCACCCAGATCAACCCCGACCGCCCAAGCCAGCACCAGCTGCCGCTGCTCAAGGGCCACGAGAAGAACGAGCTGGGCCTGTGGGTAAATACCGCCAACCAGCTGCTGGCCTCGATCGAGCGCAACACCCATCTGCGCCACGAGGCGGAAAACAGCCTGCAACGCATGGCCCAGTACGACTTCCTCACCGGCCTGCCCAACCGCCAGCAGCTGCAGCAGCAACTGGACAAGATCCTCGTCGACGGCGGCCGCCTGCAACACCGCGTGGCGGTACTGTGCGTAGGCCTGGACGACTTCAAGGGCATCAACGAGCAGTTCAGCTACCAGGTCGGCGACCAGCTGCTGCTGGCCCTGGCCGACCGCCTGCGCGCCCACAGTGGCCGCCTGGGCGCCCTGGCACGCCTGGGTGGTGACCAGTTCGCCCTGGTGCAGGCCAATATCGAGCAGCCCTACGAGGCGGCCGAACTGGCGCAGAGTATCCTCGACGACCTGGAAGTGCCGTTCGACCTCGACCACCACCAGCAGATCCGCCTGCGCGCCACCATCGGCATCACCCTGTTCCCGGAAGACGGCGACAGCACCGAGAAGCTGCTGCAGAAAGCCGAACAGACCATGACCCTGGCCAAGGCCCGTTCGCGCAACCGCTACCAGTTCTACATCGCCAGCGTCGACAGCGAGATGCGCCGCCGTCGCGAGCTGGAAAAGGACCTGCGCGAAGCCCTGCCGCGCAACCAGCTGTACCTGGTGTACCAGCCGCAGATCAGCTACCGCGACCACCGCGTGGTCGGTGTCGAAGCACTGCTGCGCTGGCAGCACCCGGAGCTGGGCATGGTGCCGCCAGACCAGTTCATCCCCCTGGCCGAACAGAACGGCAGCATCATCAGCATCGGCGAATGGGTGCTCGACCAGGCCTGCCGGCAACTGCGCGAATGGCACGACATGGGCTTCAGTGACCTGCGCATGGCGGTCAACCTGTCCACCGTGCAACTGCACCACAACGAACTGCCGCGGGTGGTCAACAACCTGCTGCAGGCCTACCGCCTGCCACCACGCAGCCTGGAGCTGGAAGTCACCGAGACCGGCCTGATGGAAGACATCAGCACCGCCGCCCAGCACCTGCTGAGCCTGCGCCGCTCCGGAGCACTGATTGCCATCGACGACTTCGGCACCGGCTACTCGTCGCTCAGCTACCTGAAATCGCTGCCGCTGGACAAGATCAAGATCGACAAGAGCTTCGTCCAGGACCTGCTGGACGACGATGACGACGCCACCATCGTTCGCGCCATCATCCAGCTGGGCAAGAGCCTGGGAATGCAGGTGATCGCCGAAGGCGTGGAAACCGCCGAACAGGAAACCTACATCGTCGCCCAGGGTTGCCATGAGGGCCAGGGCTACCACTACAGCAAGCCGCTGTCGGCCCGTGAGCTGACCAACTTCCTCAAACAGGCGCAGCGGAATCAGGTTTCGATGCTCTGAGCCGCCTGACCGGTTACAGGCCATGACTGGCATTTACACGAATTGCACGCCCGCCCCCTTTACAGCAAATGCAAATCTTTCGCATGATGTTGCCGTTTCGCGTGCCACGGCGCACGGTCCACCCCTTGGTCCAACCACACGACGCAGGAAAACCAATAATGATTCGAATGCCTCTGGCCTCCGCCAGTCTGCTGGCCATTGCCATCGCTCTCGCCGGTTGCGGTGAAGGCAAGGACGACAAGGCCGCCGCGCCGCAAGCCCAGGCACCGGCTGCCGCCAGCACCACCGCTGCGGCGCCCGGGGCTGTCGACGAAGCCGCCGGCAAAGCCGTGGTCAAGCATTACGCCGAGCTGGTCTACGCCGTGTACAGCGATTCGCTGAGCACCGCCAAGACCCTGCAGACCGCAGTCGACGCGTTCCTGGCCAAGCCCAACGACGAAACCCTGAAGGCAGCCAAAGAAGCCTGGGTCGCCTCGCGCGTACCGTACCTGCAGAGCGAAGCCTTCCGCTTCGGCAACACCATCATCGACGACTGGGAAGGCCAGGTGAACGCCTGGCCGCTGGACGAAGGCCTGATCGACTACGTCGACAAGAGCTATGAGCACGCCCTGGGCAACCCGGCGGCCAACGCCAACATCATCGCCAACACCGAGATCCAGGTGGGCGAAGAGAAGATCGACGTCAAGGACATCACCCCCGAGAAGCTGGCCAGCCTGAACGAACTGGGCGGCTCCGAGGCCAACGTCGCCACCGGCTACCACGCCATCGAGTTCCTGCTCTGGGGCCAGGACCTGAACGGCACCGGCCCGGGCGCGGGCAACCGTCCGGCGTCGGATTACCTCGAAGGCAAGGGCGCCACCGGTGGCCACAACGACCGCCGCCGTGCCTACCTGAAAGCGGTCACCGACCTGCTGGTCAAGGACCTCGAAGAGATGGTCGGCAACTGGGCACCGAACGTCGCCGACAACTACCGCGCCAAGCTGGAAGCCGAGTCGGTCAATGACGGCCTGCGCAAGATGCTGTTCGGCATGGGCAGCCTGTCGCTGGGCGAACTGGCTGGCGAACGCATGAAGGTTTCGCTGGAGGCCAACTCGCCGGAAGACGAGCACGACTGCTTCAGCGACAACACCCACTACTCGCACTTCTACGACGCCAAGGGCATCCGCAACGTCTACCTGGGCGAGTACACCCGCCCGGACGGCAGCAAGGTGACCGGCCCGAGCCTGTCATCGCTGGTGGCCAAGGTAGACCCGGCCGTCGACGCCACCCTCAAGGCCGACCTGGAAGCCACCGAAGCCAAGATCCAGGTGATCGTCGACCACGCCCTCAAGGGCGAGCACTACGACCAACTGATCGCTGCCGACAACGCAGCCGGCAACCAGATCGTGCGTGACGCCATCGCCTCCCTGGTCAAGCAGACCGGTGCGATCGAGCAGGCCGCGGGCAAGCTGGGCATTGCCAACCTGAACCCGGATACCGCGGATCACGAGTTCTGATCCTGCTGTAGCGGTTCTGAAAGAGGCGGCCTTCGGGTCGCCTTTTTTGCTTCCGGCCCTATCGCCGGCAAGCCAGCTCCCACAGGTACCCCACAGGGCTCAAGGGCTGTGAAGTACCTGTGGGAGCTGGCTTGCCGGCGATAGGGCCCGACCAGGCAACCACAGACCATGGCCAACTGACACCGATTTCATCCAGCAATTGCAAATTGCTCTTATTCAAACTCCCTCACCCTGCTAAGCTTGCACGCCGGTTTTTCGCTCACGCCCAGGATTCTCGATGTCCTTGTCGCTGTTCCGACTCTCCCCCCTGCTGCTGGCCTTTGCCCTCGCCGCCTGTGACGACGCCCCGCGTTTCACCCAGGCCGAGCCCGGCGAAGCGTTGTCGGGCGGCAAAGCCACCGTGCAGCGCACTGACCGCAATGCCTATTCCCTGCCCTCGGCCAACCTCTCGCCCGAGCGGCGCCTGGACTTCGCCGTAGGCAACAGCTTCTTCCGCAACCCCTGGGTGATCGCCCCGTCCACCACCACCGCCCGTGACGGCCTGGGCCCGCTGTTCAATACCAATGCCTGCCAGAACTGCCACGTGCGCGACGGCCGCGGCCACCCGCCAGAGCCGGGCGACAGCAACGCCGTATCGATGCTGGTACGCCTGTCGATCCCCGACCAGCCCTACCTGGCCAAGGTGGTCGAACGCCTCGGCGTGGTGCCGGAGCCGGTCTATGGCACCCAGCTGCAGGACATGGCCATCCCCGGCGTGACGCCGGAAGGCAAGGTGCGGGTGAGCTACACCAGCGAAACGGTGTCGTTCGAGGACGGCCACCAGGTCGAGCTGCGCAAGCCGGCCCTGCAGATCACCCAGCTCGGCTATGGCGTGATGCACCCCGACACGCGCTTTTCGGCCCGGGTGGCGCCGCCAATGATCGGCCTGGGCCTGCTCGAAGCCATCCCCGAAGCCGACCTGCTGGCCAACGAAGACCCGGATGACCACAACCGCGACGGCATCCGCGGCCGGGCCAACCGGGTGTGGGACGACGCCCAGGGCAAGACCGTGGTCGGCCGCTTCGGCTGGAAGGCCGGGCAGCCCAACGTCAACCAGCAGAACGTGCACGCCTTTGCCGGCGACATGGGCCTGACCACCACCCTGCTGCCCAACGACGACTGTACCCCGGCGCAGGCCGACTGCCTGGCCGCGCCCAACGGCGACGGCGCCAATGGCGAGAAGGAAGTCAGCGACAACATCCTGCGCCTGGTCACCTTCTACACCCGCAACCTGGCCGTGCCGGCCCGCCGCGACGTGGGCTCGCCACAGGTGCTGGCGGGCAAGAACCTGTTCTACCAGGCTGGCTGCCAGGGCTGCCATACACCGCAGTTCACCACCGCCGCCAATGCCGCCGAGCCGGAGCTGGCCAACCAGCTGATCCGTCCCTACAGCGACCTGCTGTTGCATGACATGGGCCCGGGCCTGGCCGACGAGCGCACCGAATTTGCCGCCAACGGCCAGGACTGGCGCACCCCGCCACTGTGGGGCATCGGCCTGAGCGAAACGGTCAGTGGCCACAGCCAGTTCCTGCACGACGGCCGCGCCCGCAACCTGCTCGAAGCCGTGCTCTGGCACGGTGGCGAGGCCGAGGCGGCACGCAATTTCGTACTCACTTTCAATGGCGAGCAGCGTGCCGCGTTGCTGGCTTTCCTGAACTCACTTTAAAAAGCGCAAAGGAGCCGGGCATGTTCCGACCCAAACTGTTGTTCACCAGCCTCGCCGCACTCGCCCTCGGCGCCTGCTCGCCGCAGGACCCGCAAGCCGTGACCTCCGCTGCCATCGCCAAGCAGGTGATCCTGCCCACCTACAGCCGCTGGGTCGAAGCCGACCGCACGCTGGCCGCCAGCGCCCTGGCCTACTGCGAAGGCAAGGAAAGCCTGGACAAGGCCCGTGCCGACTTCCTCAACGCGCAAAAGGCCTGGGCCGAACTGCAACCGCTGCTGGTCGGCCCGCTGGCCGAAGGCAACCGCGCCTGGCAGGTACAGTTCTGGCCCGACAAGAAGAACCTGGTCGGCCGCCAGGTCGAGCAACTGGTCAACGCCGACCAACCGGTCGATGCCGCGGCCCTGGGCAAGGCCAGCGTGGTGGTACGTGGCCTGTCGGCCTACGAGTACATCCTGTTCGACAGCAAGCCGGACATCGCCACAGCCGAGCAGAAAGCCCGCTACTGCCCGTTGCTGGTGGCCATTGGTGAACACCAGAAGGCCCTGGCCGAAGAGATCCTCAAGGGCTGGAACAGCACCGACGGCATGCTCTCGCAGATGACCAAGTTCCCCAACCAGCGCTACGCCGACTCCCACGAGGCCATCGCCGACCTGCTGCGCGCCCAGGTCACCGCCCTGGACAGCCTGAAGAAAAAGCTCGGTGCACCGATGGGCCGCCAGAGCAAGGGTATCCCGCAGCCACTGCAGGCCGAAGCCTGGCGCAGCCACAGCTCGCTGAAGAGCCTGGAGGCCAGCCTCAAGGCCGCCGAAGCGGTCTGGCTCGGGGTCGACAACCAAGGCCTGCGCGGCTTGCTGTCCAGCGACCAGAAAGCCCTGGCAGAGAAGATCGACGCCGCCTACGCTGCCTCGCTCAAGCTGCTGGCCGACAACCAGAAGACCCTGGGCGAGCTGCTGGCCGACGACGCTGGCCAGCAAACCCTGAACCAGATCTACGACAGCCTCAACGTCGTCCACCGCCTGCACGAAGGCGAGCTGGCCAAGGCGTTGAACATCCAGCTGGGCTTCAATGCCAACGACGGTGACTGATCATGCTGCGACGCCAGGCCCTCAAACTCGGTAGCGTATTGCTCAGCGCCCTAACCCTGGGCGGCTGGAGCCTGTTCCTCAACAAAGGCAGCGAGCCCCTGCTGCTGTCGGCGCGTGACGACGGCGACGGCAAGCACTATGCGGTCGGGTTCCGCCTGGACGGCACCCAGGTGTTCAGCACCCAGGTCGCCCAACGCTGCCATGCCATCATCCATCACCCGGACCTGCCGATCGCCCTGTTCGTCGCCCGCCGTCCCGGCACCGAAAGCTACCTGGTCGACCTGCGCGACGGGCGCCTGCTGCAGACCGTCACCTCGCAGCCGAACCGGCACTTCTACGGCCACGCGGTCATCCACAAAGGTGGCGAATGGCTGTATGCCACCGAGAACGACACCACCGACCCGGGGCGTGGCGTACTCGGTGTGTATCGTTTCGAAGGCGAGCGCCTGGTGCACAGCGGGGAGATTCCGACCCACGGCATCGGCCCGCACGAAGTGGCCTGGCTGCCGGACGGCGAAACGCTGATCGTGGCCAACGGCGGTATCCGCACCGAAGCCGAAAGCCGGGTGGAGATGAACCTCGACGCCATGGAGCCGAGCCTGGTGCTGATGCAGCGCGACGGTACCCTGCTGAGCAAGGAAACCCTGGCCCAGCAGATGAACAGCGTGCGCCACCTGGCGGTAGGCAGCGATGGCACCATCGCCGCCTGCCAACAGTTCATGGGTGATGCCGATGAAACCGCAGAGCTGCTGGCGATCAAGCGCCCGGGCGAGCCGTTCAAGGCCTTCCCGGTGCCGGAGCGGCAGTTGCAGGCCATGGCCCAGTACACCGCCAGCGTGGCTATTCACAGCGAGCTTCGGCTGGTGGCGCTGACCGCGCCACGGGCCAACCGCCTGTTCGTCTGGGACCTGGACAGCGGCGCGGTGCGGCTGGATGCGCCAATGCCCGATTGCGCGGGGGTAGGCGCGGTACAGGACGGCTTTGTCGTCACCTCCGGGCAGGGCCGTTGCCGGTTCTATGATTGCCGCAAGGCCGAGCTGGTCGGGCAACCGATGAACCTGCCGTCCGGTTTCTGGGACAACCACCTGCATCTCGTCTGATTTTCGGGTTGGCTGTACTGGCCCCTTCGCGGCTAAAGCCGCTCCCACATGAATAGCGCAACCCGCTGACTGCGCGGTCCCTGTGGGAGCGGCTTCAGCCGCGAAGGGGCCGGCCCAGGCATTCCACTCCCCTTCCCCACAAAAACAGTCAATACTACCCCCATCCACACGTGGGCAGGATCGCCCGTTGTCGTGTCTAAGCGAATAACAACCGCATCCAAGGAACCGGACCTATGCTGCGCCGCCGCATGCTCATCATGTTGGCCGTGGTTCTGCTGATCGTGCTGGCCCTGGGGGGCTACAAAGCCTTTTCGATCTACCAGCAGATCCAGATGTTCACTGCCCCCAAGCCGCCCATCACCGTGGCGGCCGCCTTGGCCGAACAGCGCCCGTGGCAAGAGCGCCTGCCCGCCGTCGGCAGCCTCAAGGCGCTACAGGGCGTGGAGCTGAGCCTGGAGGTGGAAGGCATCGTCAAGGCCCTGCATTTCGACTCGGGCCAGCAGGTCAAGGCCGGGCAACTGTTGCTGCAACTCAACGACGACCAGGAAACCGCCCTGCTCGGCACCGCCCAGGCCGACCTGGGCCTGGCCAAGGTAGATTTCGGCCGTGGCAGCCAGCTGGTCGGCGACTCGGCCATCTCCCGCGGCGAGTTCGACCGCCTCACCGCCCAGTACCGGCGCAACCAGGCGGTGGTCGACCAGCTCAAGGCATCGAAGACCAAGAAGAGCATCAGCGCCCCGTTCAGCGGCACCATCGGCATTCGCCAGGTGGACGTCGGCGACTACCTGGCCGCCGGCACGGTGATCGCCACCCTGCAGGACACATCCAGCCTCTACGTCGACTTCAACGTACCGGAACAGGCCCTGCCGCAGCTCAGCCTGGGCCAGCAGGTGCTGGTGCAGGTGGCCGCCTACCCGGGCCACACCTTCCCAGCCAGCCTCAGCGCCATCAACCCCAAGGTCGAGGAAACCACGCGCAACCTGCTGGTGCGCGCGACCATGGCCAACCCGGACGGCAAGCTGCTGCCTGGCATGTTCGCCAGCCTGCTGATCCTGCTACCCAACCCGCAGCCACAAGTGGTAGTGCCGGAAAGCGCCATCACCTACACCCTGTATGGCAACTCGGTGTACGTCGCCACGCCGAAAAAGGACAAGGACGGCAAGCCGGAAAACGACGACAAGGGCCAGCCGCAGCTCACCGCCGAGCAGCGCACGGTGCAGACCGGCGAGCGCCGTGACGGCGTGGTGGTGGTCAGCAAGGGCCTGCAGGCCGGGGAACAGGTGGTCACCGCCGGCCAACTGAAGCTCACCCCCGGCGCCGCGATCCGCATCGGCCAGGACAAAGCCCTCAAGCCCGCCCAGGGCGCGCCGGGCAAGGACTGACAGGAGGCTGGCATGGCGTTCACCGACCCGTTCATCCGCCGCCCGGTGCTGGCCAGCGTGGTCAGCCTGCTGATCCTGCTGCTGGGCTTCCAGGCCTGGAACAAGCTGCAGATCCGCCAGTACCCGCAAATGGAAAACGCCCTGATCACGGTGACCACCGCCTACCCCGGCGCCAACGCCGAGACCATCCAGGGCTATATCACCCAGCCGCTGCAGCAAAGCCTGGCCAGCGCCGAAGGCATCGACTACATGACCTCGGTGAGCCGGCAGAACTTCTCGATCATTTCCATCTACGCACGCATCGGCGCCGACAGCGACCGGTTGTTCACCGAACTGCTGGCCAAGGCCAACGAAGTGCGCAACAAGCTGCCCCAGGACTCGGAAGACCCGGTCCTGAGCAAGGAAGCCGCCGATGCCTCGGCGCTGATGTACATCAGTTTCTACAGCAAGGAGATGAGCAACCCGCAAATCACCGACTACCTGTCGCGGGTGATCCAGCCCAAGCTGGCTACCCTGCCGGGCATGGCCGAAGCGGAAATCCTCGGCAACCAGGTGTTCGCCATGCGCATCTGGATCGACCCGGTGAAACTGGCAGGCTATGGCCTGTCGGCCACCGACGTGACCAATGCCGTGCGCCGCTACAACTTCCTTTCCGCGGCCGGCGAGGTGAAGGGTGAATACGTGGTCACCAGCATCAACGCCAGCACCGAGCTGAAGTCGGCCGAGGCGTTCGCCGCCCTGCCGGTCAAGACCAGTGGCGACAGCCGCGTGCTGCTGGGCGATGTGGCACGGGTCGAGATGGGGGCGGAAAACTACGACACGGTCAGCTCGTTCGACGGCACCCCATCGGTGTACATCGGCATCAAGGCCACACCGGCCGCCAACCCGCTGGACGTCATCAAGGAAGTGCGGCGCATCATGCCCGAGCTGGAAAGCCAGCTACCCTCGGCGCTGAAGGTATCGATCGCCTACGACGCCACGCTGTTCATCCAGGCCTCCATCGATGAAGTGATCAAGACCCTCGGCGAAGCGGTACTGATCGTCATCGTGGTGGTGTTCCTGTTCCTCGGTGCCCTGCGTTCGGTGCTGATCCCGGTGGTAACCATTCCGCTGTCGATGATCGGTGTGCTGTTCTTCATGCAGATGATGGGCTACTCGCTCAACCTGCTGACCCTGCTGGCCATGGTGCTGGCCATCGGCCTGGTGGTAGACGATGCAATTGTCGTGGTGGAGAACATCCACCGGCACATGGAAGAAGGCAAGTCGCCGTTCGACGCCGCCCTCGAGGGCGCCCGCGAAATCGCCATGCCGGTGGTGTCGATGACCATCACCCTGGCGGCGGTGTATGCACCGATCGGCTTCCTTACCGGGCTCACCGGCGCGCTGTTCAAGGAGTTTGCCCTGACCCTGGCCGGTGCGGTGATCATCTCCGGCATCGTTGCCCTCACCCTGTCACCGATGATGTGCGCCCTGCTGCTGCGCCAGGAACAGAACCCCAGCGGCCTGGCCCACCGCCTGGACGTGCTGTTCGAACGCCTGAAGGTGCGCTACCAGCGCCTGCTGCACACCACCCTCGACAGCCGGCCTGTCGTGCTGGTGTTTGCCGTGATCATCCTGTGCCTGATTCCGGTACTGCTGAAGTTCACCCAGAACGAACTGGCGCCCAACGAGGACCAGGGGGTGATCTTCATGATGAGCAGTTCGCCGCAGCCGGCCAACCTTGATTACCTCAACGCCTATACCGACGAATTCACCCCGCTGTTCAAGGCTTTCCCCGAGTATTACTCGTCGTTCCAGATCAACGGTTTCAATGGCGTGCAGACCGGCATCGGCGGCTTCCTGCTCAAGCCCTGGAACGAGCGCGAGCGCACGCAGATGGAACTGCTGCCGCTGGTGCAGAGCAAGCTCGAGGAAATCAGTGGCCTGCAGATCTTCGGCTTCAACCTGCCGTCGCTGCCCGGCACCGGCGAGGGCCTGCCATTCCAGTTCGTCATCAACAGCGCTGGCGACTACCCGGCACTGCTGGATGTGGCCCAGCGCATCAAGGCCCGCGCCCAAGAATCCGGCAAGTTCGCCTTCCTCGACATCGACCTGGCCTTCGACAAGCCCGAGGTGGTGGTGGATATCGACCGGGCCAAGGCAGCGCAGATGGGGGTATCGATGGACACCTTGGGCAGCACCCTTGCGACCTTGCTGGGCGAGGCGGAAATCAACCGCTTCACCCTCGAAGGCCGCAGCTACAAGGTGATTGCCCAGGTCGAGCGGCCGTACCGCGACAACCCCGGCTGGCTGAACAACTACTACGTGAAGAACGACCAGGGGCAGCTGCTGCCACTATCCACCCTCATCACCCTCACCGACCGTGCCCGCCCGCGCCAGCTCAACCAGTTCCAGCAGCTGAACTCGGCGATCATCCAGGGCGTGCCCATGGTCAGCCTGGGCGAGGCGCTGCAGACCGTGCAGGGCATCGCCCGCGAAGAGGCTCCGGAAGGCTTCGCCTTCGACTATGCCGGCGTGGCGCGGCAGTACGTGCAGGAAGGCAGCGCGCTGTGGGTGACCTTCGGCCTGGCGTTGGCGATCATCTTCCTGGTGCTGGCGGCGCAGTTCGAAAGCTTCCGCGACCCGCTGGTGATTCTGGTGACGGTACCGTTGTCGATCTGTGGCGCGCTGCTGCCGCTGTTCCTGGGCGTATCGAGCATGAACATCTACACCCAGGTCGGGCTGGTGACGCTGATCGGGCTGATCAGCAAGCACGGCATCCTCATTGTCGAGTTTGCCAACCAGTTGCGTGAGGAGCGCGGCCTGAGCGTGCGCGAGGCGATCGAGGAAGCCGCGGCGATTCGCCTGCGGCCGGTGCTGATGACCACGGCGGCGATGGTGTTCGGCATGGTGCCGCTGATCCTGGCGACCGGGGCGGGGGCGGTCAGCCGCTTCGACATCGGTACGGTGATTGCCACCGGGATGTCGATCGGAACGCTGTTTACCCTGTTCGTGTTGCCTTGTATCTACACCCTGCTGGCGCACAAAGAGGTGGCCAGAGCGACATCGGTTGCCTGAACCGGCCTCTTCGCGGGTAAACCCGCTCCCACAGGTACGGCACCGGATCCGGAATGGGTGCAGTACCTGTGGGAGCGGGTTCACCCGCGAAGAGGCCGGCAAGGCAGTTGCAAAAATGCCAGAGGCCCCGCAATCGCGAGGCCTCTGGCATTTCCATTTACCACCGGGTTCAACCGAACGGCCGCAACCCCTGGCGCATGCCGAACAGGAACAGCAACAGGTCCTGATCCGGCGCGGCCTCGGCCTGTTGCTGCGGTTTCACATCCCGCGGCAACGCGCACTGGTCGGCCAGCTCGGCCTTGCTGAACACTGTCGGCCTCGGCTCTTCCCACGCGGCCACCGCCGCGGTGGTCACCGCCAGGCCAGCTACCAGGAACAAAGCTCGAGCTATTTCTAGTTTCATTGCCCTAACCCTTTGACAGCGCTGCCAAACGCCATCTGGTAAAAGTAGAGCAGTGTTTGCCATTCCGCGTCATTGATCGACGAATGGCGGCGCAGTTGGCGCAGGTCATTGCCCGCCGCGCGCTGGCAACTGATGCGCCGCCGGCATTTTTCCAGGTCCAACAGGGCGACCTCGACGCGGGCCTGCTCGCCCTCGCCAATCACCTTGATGAACACATGCTTGCCATACAGGCAGCCGTGCTGCCAATGCCCCAGATGCATGCGCGCCAGGTTGTCCGCCAGGTCCTTGAGCATGCGCTCATGCACCACCTGCGGGTAACGCTCGCGGGCACCTTCGGCATGCCAGGTGTCGAGTTCGACGAAGCCGTCGAGTGCTTCGCTCACCAGCAGCGCACGCCACTGGTGGTCGGCACCACGCTCGGCGCCACAGAAGACGATGCGCGGTACACGCACGCCCAGTTGCTCGAAGCTGTTCAACGCATCGAGCTCACGCAATACGGTCGGCCGGCCGAAAGGGTGCAGCACGCTGCGGTAGATATGCCCGACCTGGCGCTTGGCATACAGCAGCTTGCCATTGCCATCGTCGAGGCGTTGCACACCACTCTCGCCACCACGGCGCTGGTTAGGCTCCTCGACCCACTCGCCCTGCTGGCGCCAGTAAAAATCGAACCGCGACTCCCCTCTCTGGGCTACAGCCATCAAACACTACCCCTTACGCAATACATATACCCGCCACATGGCATAGAACGGCAGGAAGTCGAGGCGTTCCTGGATTCTGAAGCCGGCGGCTCGGAATTCTTCTTCGACCGTGTCGGCCGGTAACACAAAACGGTTCTGGTAATTGTCCTGGTCGCCCTTCCTGGCGCTGCGACGCTGTTCCAGTTTTTTCCGGCGCCAGGCCTTGAAGTTACCATCCACCCACAATGACAGGATCACACTATCACGGCTAACCCGTTGAAATTCCGAAAGAATGGTCTTTCTGTGCGCCGCTTCGCCAATGTGGTGGAACAAGCGCATGCAGAAAATGCTGTCCACCGAGTTGTCCGGCAAGTCGATGGCAAATGCCGAAGTCTGCAAAGGCCGTACCCGTGCCACCACCTCTGGCGCTTGCGCGGTACAGGCTGTCTCGATCATCGCTTCGGAGTTGTCGGCGCCGATGATCACCCGGTTGGGCTTTTCTGCCAGCAACGGCCAGAAGCGGCCGGCACCGCATGGCAGGTCGAGGACTAGCCCAGGCTCACCAGCCAATGCCAAGGCGCGACGCGCCAGTTGCTCATCACGCTTGTGGGAAAGGCGTCGCGCCAGGCCATCCTGGTGCTTGAGAAAGTACTCGCGCGCATGTTCTTTGTCGTACTTCTCGGAAAATTCAAGCTTGATGGGGCTACGCATTGGGCATCTCCTGACTCCATTCCACCCACATTAGGTAAGCAAGCGTAGGAATCAGGTCATGCCGATGTGAAAAATATGTTGAGCGCCGAATGACCTGTTACAACAGATTACTCGACCAAAGCCTCCGGGTCGCCCTTGGCCGCGGTATTGCTCAGGTCCACCATGAAACGGCAGCCGTGCGGCAAGGTCGAGGTCAGGGTGACATGCCAGCCCTGGTCGTCGCAGATCCGCTGTACCAACGACAGGCCCAGGCCCAGGCCCTCGCCGCGCCGCTCGTCGCCGCGCACGAACGGCCGGAACATCGCCTCGCGCTGCTCCTCCGGGATACCTACGCCGCTGTCCTCCACGCTGAAGCCGTTGGCTTCCAGGCTAAGCCGGATATAGCCGCTATCGGTGTAGTGCGCGGCATTGCGCAGCAGATTGCCCATCACCGACTGCAGGAAGGTGGCGTTGTACAGCACCGGGCTGGCACTGACGCGACCATCGAAATACAGGGCCAGGCCCTTTTGCTCGATGGTGTCGCGCCAGACCCCGACCAGTTCGTCCGCCACTTCCCGCAGGGTGGCCCGCGAAGCCACGGCGCCCTCGTCGCGCTGTGCCCGGGCCAGCATCAGGAAGGTCTTGACCAGCTCGCGCATTTCTTCCGTGGCCCGCGCCACGCGCTCCACCTGGCTGCGCGAGCGGGCGTCCAGCGTCGGGTTTTCCATCAGCAGTTCGCATGAGGTGGCCAGCACCATCAAGGGCGTGCGCAGTTCATGGCTGACGTCGCTGGTGAACAACCGTTCGCGGGTCAGCGCATCGCGCAGGCGGCCCAGGGTATCGTCGAAGGCTACCGCCAGCTGGCCGACTTCGTCCGCGGCATAGTCCGGCGCCAGCGGCGGGGCCAGGCCCAGCAACTGATCACGGTGGCGTACCTGGCGCGCCAGGCGGATCACCGGCGCCATCACTCGGCGCGCCACCAGCCAGCCGAGGATGACCGCCAGCACCAGGCTGAGCAGGAAGCCCACCACCACCACCGCGAACAGCACGCGCTCGCGTTCCTCGAAGTCGCTCTGGTCCTGCAGCAGCACATAGCGGCGGCCATCGACGATCTCGACCATGGCGTGGTACGACAGCTGATCGCGAAATACCTCGTGGAAGCCGCGGTCGAGGTGGCGCAGGTCCTTGGGCAGCTCGAAGTCGTCACGCCCGCCGCTGAAGTAGAACAGCTGGTCGGGACGTGGCCGGTGGCTCCAGTCGCTGACGCTGTCCATGCGCAGCAGGCGTTGCAGGTCACCGCCCAGCACCGAGGAAATCAGCCGCTCTTCGACCAGGTGCACGGTGCCGACGATGCCGAAGGCGAAGGCCCCGGCCACCAGCGCGCTCATCAGGGCAAAGGCGATGATGATGCGCTGGGCAAGGCTTTGCTTAAACTCCATCACGGCCCTCGGCGAGGCGATAGCCGACGCCATGGACGGTATGCAGCAGCGGTTTTTCAAACGGCTTGTCGATCACCTGGCGCAGCTGGTGCACGTGGCTGCGCAGGCTGTCGCTGTCAGGGCAGTCATCGCCCCACAGGGCTTCTTCCAGCACTTCGCGACGCAATACGTGCGGGCTCTTCTGCATCAGCACCGCCAGCAGCTTGAGGCCGACCGGGTTGAGCTTGAGCAAGCGGCCCTGGCGGGTGACTTCGAGGGTGTCGAGGTCATAGCTGAGGTCGGCCACCTGCAAGGTGCGGCGCCCGCCGCCCTGGGCCCGGCGCAGCACCGCCTCTATGCGAGCGGCCAGCTCCGACAGGGCGAAGGGCTTGAGCAGGTAATCGTCGGCACCGGAGCGGAAGCCTTGCAGGCGATCGTCCAGTTGGTCGCGGGCGGTGAGCATGATCACCGGCGTATCGCGGCGGGCGTCTTCGCGCAGGCGCTTGCACAGGGTGTAGCCGTCGATGCCCGGCAACATGATGTCGAGCACGATCAGGTCGTAGTGCTCGGTGGCAGCCAGGTGCAGGCCGGACAGGCCATCCTGGGCGCAGTCGACGGTGTAGCCCTTCATGCCCAGGTAATCGGCCAGGTTGGCCAGGATATCGCGGTTGTCTTCAACCAAAAGAATGCGCATCGGTTTCTCCTGTGCGGCGCTTCTCGCTGTGGTGCGCGGCAGGCGCAGCTTAAGGCCTATGCCTGCAGGGTGCCAGCCCCAGGGAAAATTCAGCGCACTTGACGGTTTTTTCACTGATCCTTCACGGACACAGGATAGCGGGCGGCCGACAATGCCCGATCTTTTTCGCGCCCTGGAGCCGTCATGCAGCAACCAACCCGCCCTCGCCCGATCAATTTCTGGCTGTACCTTGGGCTACCCCTGGCGACCGCGCTTGGCCTGATCCTGCTGGAACTGACCTCGGTCGACATGGACATTGCCAACCTGTTCTTCGACCCTGCTGCCGGGCAATTCATCGGCCGCCACAGCTATTTGCTGGAGAACATCCTGCATGACCGGGTCAAACAGGGGGTGATCCTGCTGGGCGTGATGTCACTGGTGACCTTTGCTGCCAGCTTCTTCTGGAAGCGCCTGTTCGGCTGGCGCCGTGAGCTGGGCTGCCTGGTACTGGCACTGGGCCTGTCCACGGCGTTTGTCACACCGCTGAAGAAAGTGACTCAGGTGCAATGCCCGTGGAGCCTGACCCAGTTTGGCGGCAAGGAAACCTACAGCAAGCTGCTGGAGCCGCGGCCGGCGACCGACAAGCCCGGGCTGTGCTGGCCGGGCGGGCATGCCGCCACCGGGTTCTGCCTGTTCGGGCTGTTCTTCATGTTGCGTGATCGCAAGCCAAGGCTGGCGCGAGTGGCGTTGACGGTGGCCTTAGTGGCCGGGTCGGTGCTTTCGCTGGGGCGGATGATGCAAGGGGCGCACTTCCTTTCGCACAACGTGTGGACGGCGGTGTTCTGCTGGTTGATCGGCTTGGGGTCGTATTACCTGGTTCTGTATCGTCGGGGAATGGCTGAGGTGCCTGCTGCCGAGCGTAGCGTCGCCTGACTCAGGGGCCGCTCTGCGGCCCTTTCGCCGGCAAGCCAGCTCCCACAGGTACAGCGCAAGTCCCAGTGTTGGCGCAATCCTGTAGGAGCGGCCTTGTGTCGCGATGGGCTGCAAAGCAACCCCAATGGCCCTCACAGGAAAACAAAAAAGCCCCGACTCTCGCGAACCGGGGCTTTCTGATGGTGCAGGGGGTAAGGCTGGCTTACTGCATGCCAGCATGCCTGCAGCATCGCCTGAACCAGGGGCCGCTTTGCGGCCCTTTCGCCGGCAAGCCAGCTCCCACAGGTACAGCGCAAGTCCCAGTGTTGGCACAATCCTGTGGGAGCTGGCTTGCCGGCGATGGGCTGCACAGCAGCCCCAATGGCCCTCACTGGCAAACGAAAAAGCCCCGACTCTCGCGAACCGGGGCTTTCTGATGGTGCAGGGGGTAAGGCTGGCTTACTGCATGCCAGCATGCCTGCAGCATCGCCTGAACCAAGGGCCGCTTTGCGGCCCTTTCGCCGGCAAGCCAGCTCCCACAGGTACAGCGCAAGTCCCAGTGTTGGCGCAATCCTGTAGGAGCGGCCTTGTGTCGCGATGGGCTGCAAAGCAGCCCCAATGGCCCTCACAGGAAAACAAAAAAGCCCCGGTTCTCGCGAACCGGGGCTTTTCATGGTGCAGGGGGTAAGGCTGGCTTACATCATGCCGCCCATGCCACCCATGCCGCCCATGTCAGGCATGCCAGCAGCTGGCTTGTCTTCCGGCAGGTCGGCAACCATGGCTTCGGTGGTGATCATCAGACCGCCG
>Ga0209370_1000862_pt1 | contig 32194 bp, 23 predicted proteins | sample AgamicAtPrz_FD_187164 | JGI IMG/M metagenome (GOLD analysis project Ga0209370, IMG submission 187164) | Agave microbial communities from Guanajuato, Mexico - At.P.rz (SPAdes) (version 2) | ecosystem: Host-associated > Plants > Phyllosphere > Phylloplane/Leaf | place: Guanajuato, Mexico...
TGGCCCAGCAGCGCATCGGTGCGCGCCTGCAGGCCTTCGTTGAGCAGCTTCAGGTATTCGCCCGCCCTGAGCGGCACGACGAGCTGCGTCATGTGCTGCCCGGCAAAACGCAGCAGCGCCGCGCTGTACACGTAGCCGATCATCTGCCGGGCGCCGATGGAAGCCGTTACTGGGCGCGCGATCGTCCCCTGGATGCTACATCCTCCATGCCGACTGGGATCAGCCTGATCTCTACGGCTGATCGATACTGTCGACCTCATGGGGCGCATCCTTCTCGATATTGGGAGTTTGACTTTGGATCTTGGGTCGACGTTTAGAGACACGGGGTTTTCTCTCCGGTCGCTTGCCAGGGCGTATGGCCCAGAGGTAGGCGTTTTCCCGCAGCCTCTCCTGGATATGGGGTGGGTAATCATCAACGGTGGTCACTGCCGGGACGGGTTTTCCCGGCAGGCCGGCTTCACGGATGATTTTGGGCCAGCGAGGTTTCCAGCACAGCAGGAGACTCGCCCAGTGGCCTGTTCCGATGATCAGGAAGGCAGGAGACAGCAGCAGCAGGCCGCATTTGAGGACGCGGGAGGAATTGCGGAAGTAGTGGGTCAGGCCTTCGAATTGAGGCGTGAAGGCTTGCCAAGGCCAAGGGAAGTGCGAGGTGATGTGGGGGCGCGGTAGCCCCTCTGGGCCCTCATCCATGAAGCGACGGATGAACTCCCATTCGGCTTGAAGCTCCGCGAAATTGTTGGCGGATTTGCCTACCCAGACCAATTCCGGACGCAGCGTGCCGGTGAACGCGGGTGACCATATGAGCGCTAGGGGGATACCCACACCACTTGCTATGGAAGATTTTTTATCAGAACCACTGGACGATACGCCGCTCCACGGAAGCGTGACGACTCCACCGCAGTAGGCAGGGCGGTGGAGGTAAACCTGTTGGGCGGTGCGGTTGAAACGTATCAACAAATGGCGTGACGTGAACATTTCCAAGCGTGAGAAGCGAAGACCATACTTTAGGTAGGGCAATGAGAGGGTTAAAGCGATTCCAAGAAAAAAAAGACTCATAAATAGTTGTTCGCCATATGGCTTGCCATGAGACGTTAGGTGTATGATTTTTTCTATGCCTCCAATGGCTATCCATAAATTAAATACTGCTGAAAGTATAATGGCCAGGGAAAGTATGGAGATTAACCCGCGCTTGTCCTCCCACATGCCGCAGCGCATTTCGAGCACATGCTCGTTATATATATAAATCGGGCCGCGGCTCTTGGGTGAGTCGCTTGCTGATTTTTTGGCGGCCTCAATGAGCTCCTCTTCTTCATTTTCATAAACCCCTCTGTTCTTGATTGTCTTGTTGTGTTTTTCAAAAGCATCGCGCTCTTCTTTAGAGTCAGTGGCGGCTAGCCATGCAAACCATTCAATAAGATACACTACATAACCTCGCTCATGGCGTTGAACAAGGCTTCGAGTTCTTCGGTGTCCTTTATGTATCCTTTGTTGGATGATTTAAGGCGGAAGCAACATTTGCTGCACCACTTCTCCAGTGCGTCATCATCGATGATGAGTAAGGTTATGGTGGTGCTGAGTACAATGGCGCCGCCTATCCAGCTCAAGCGGCTCAGAAACATCATTGCTGCACGGTTCGCTGCCAGTTTTGCCGAGAGTCTGGAGAAAGTAGCGAGTAAGCTGCTTGGCCAGGCATGACTAGCACTTATTGACAGCCACTGAAAAAGCGCACTCGCCTGTGAAAACGCTATTCCTCCCTGTCCCAGAAGTAGGGCGATGGTTGCGCTTCCTCTAAGTCCGTAGGCTGCTGCAAGCGTTGGTTTGGATCTAGCTTCTGCTTCCTTGGCGTCGGAGAAGTCCCAGGCAATGCTGACAAGCCCCCCCACCGTCGCCAATCCCGCCCCCCACAGCCGATAACGCCCCAGGCTGATGTCCGCTCCCCGCGCAATCGCGCTGTTCCGCCCGACGCCCAGCAGGGTCTGTTCCGTGCCCACCGCCAGTAGCTCGAACCCCGCCGCCGCACTGGCCAGTCCAGCGGCCACTACCTCGCTCCAGAAGCGCCGGCCCTTGTCATCCCGCTGCCCCTGCAACAGGAGCAGTCCCGCCTCCAGCAGGAGCAGGCCACTGGCCAGCCGAAGCCGATAGAACGAATGAGCATGAGCGCCCTGCAATGTCTCCACATAGGCGCGATCAAGGCGTCGGACCATGGGGGCCGCCACCCGTCCTCGCGAGGGGGTGTCACCCTCGAGTGCGTGTTCACTCAGGCGCAGGTTGATGGCTTGCTCGCCCAGCGAGGCAATGAGGTAGGTGCCCAGGCGCCGGTACAGCAGGCGATCCATGTTGCCGGGGGCGCCGGCCTGCAGGCTCTGGCGCCCCAGTTGACCCAGCCAGGCCAAGGCGCCGGCGGTGTTGAGGGCGCTGTGCTGGGCCAGCTGGTCGAGGTGGCCGTCCACCCGGCTGAACTGCGAGGCGAGTTCCTTGGCGTATTTGAGCGAGGTGTCCACCTGCTGCCAGTGATCGTATTCCGGTGGCAGTGCTTGCAGTGCCTGGCGTGTCTGCTCCAGAACCTCGGCAATGGCGCGCTGGTTGAAGACGAACGAGCGCAGGGCCAGGTTGTCGGGCGTCAGCGTGTCGGCATGCCACCACTGGGCGAGCAGCCGTGCCCCGGCCAACACGCCCTCCATGCCGACCACGCTGAGCCCGGTCTGGTGAGCGAAGCACAGGCCGCTGCGCAGGTCGTTCTCGTCGTAGTAGGCCAGGGCCGCGAGCAGTTGCTCAGATTGCAGCCAGGCGAGATGGTCGTCGGCCCGCACGTCGGCCAGGCGCTGCGCTTCGAGGCCGTGGGATTCGAACCAGGCAAGCTGGTCATGCATGGCCTTGAGGTCGACGTGTGGCAGGTAACGCGTTTCGAACTGCCGGGCGAACTCGCCGTCGTTCGCCCGGGCCTCAAGGTCCTGGCGCCTGAGTGCGCCTGCGGTATCTAGAATGCCTTCCTTGGCCTGCGCCCACCAGGCGGCCATCTGCGGGTTGGCGCCCTGATCGGCACCGGCGAGATGGGCGCGCATGGCCTCTTTGTGACGGTCGACCAGCGCAGCGACCTTGCGCTCACTGAATTGCTGATGCAGTTCGGTGAAGGCCTGGGCGACCAGCACCTTGCGCTCGTTGCTGGGGCCGGGTTTTCCCGCGGCCGCCTCCGAGGCTTGCAGCCAATCCTTCAGGTGTTCCATGCCCGCGTTGCGCCAGGCATTGAGTTGCTGGGTGATGCCGATGGCATCCTCGACCACCACCGCGATGCCACGGGCCTCGGGTTTGCCGGCAACCGGGCCCAGCATGTACCGGGCCGCCGTTAGCGAGTGGACGCTGGTTTCACTGAACAGCTGGTTGTCCAGCAGCTTGCGCAATGAGCTGTCGGTTTCCGCAGCGAAATCGGCGACCAGGTCCAGTTGGTCATGGCGCAGCACATAAGGCCTGGGCGTCGGGCAGCCAAGGCCGGTGAAGGCGGCGACATCCACGGCCGGCAGCCTGTCGCGTCGACGCAGCAGTTGCTGCTGGGCCGCTTCGGTCAACGGGTCGGGGCTGTAGAACAGGCGCAGCTCAGCCAGGTCTTCGAGGTCATGGACGTTGAACGCCAAGGCCGTGTTGCGAATCATGTCGCGCAGGGTGTGGCCGTCTGTGGCGTCCGGCTCGGACTGCCCGGGGGCAACCAGCGACAATGAACCGTTCGCCGCAATGCGATAGGGCGGGTGGAGGCTGTGCTGCCCGCTGCGCTTGCGTTTCTCCATGACGTACAGGAAGCCTTGGCGCAGTGGCCGAATGGCATAGTCGGCATGCTGGAGCGTGGCAACGCTGTAGGGATGGCGCAGGTGATCGGGCAGGGTTGGCAAGCGCAGGCGCTGGCCGGTAGTGCCGCCAACGGCCGCATAGCGCAGGGGCAGGATGGTGAAGGTGCGCGTGCAATGGACGGCGGGCCCGCTGGCGAAGGGGGCTTCCAGGGCCTCGCAGTTCTGCCGAGTGATTTCGAGCAATTTGTTGAAGTCGAACATCCGATGTCCTCAGCGAAGCTGTTCATGCAGGTGGGTTTGTACCGACTCGACGAGCGACGTTTGCTTGTCGAGGGCGTCATTGATGGCGGCTTGCCAGACGGGATCGCTCGTCAAGCCCTCACCCAGCAGCGCCATGAAGGTCACATAGGTGATCTGGTCTTCCTGCCGTATGAGGCCTGATTCACGTGCAAAGGCCAGGAGCCTCTGCACGAGGCCCAGGCGAACAACATGACATTGTTCAGGTTTGCCGCTCGCGCGCAGGTTGTGCTTGAGTCGGTCAGCAAGCTGATACGCCAGTGCATCTCCTGCCAGCGACTGCCAACAGGCCTGATCAAGCCTGAGGCCATCGAGCGCTCTGACCTCAGGCCGGTCGCCGCCGGAAAAGTCGTACCATAGTTGTCGGGCGGCATCGGGGTAGGGCACCCACCAGGTATGGATAGGGGCTAGCCAGTCGAGGATGTCGGGCAGATCCTGACGAGCGTGCAGCGCACGCAGGCCCTGCTCGGTGTGATAGCGCAACAGGTAGCGATGACCGTCTGGGGCCAGAAGGGTGTTGGCCTGTGCCAGATGTGCGGCCAGGTCCTTGGCCGGCAGCGCGCTGACGATCCAGCCACAGATGGCATCCTTGCACAGGTCGGTGAGCTGCCAGAAAAAGTCGGACTGGCCCTGCAAACGGGTGCTGGCGTTTGCAGCGCACAGGACCGTACCGACCTGCTGCAAATGGCTGAGCGCCTTCTGCGGCATCAGTGAGTGCAACACCTCTTTTCGCTGTCCGAGCTTCTCCAGCTGTTCGTCGTCCAGCCGTGACAGTTCGAGGAGGGCGGATAGCCGATAGCGCTCCGATTGATACAAGGGAGCCAATAACCGGTCGTAGAAGGTACCTTTCATTCGCCTTCCCCTTCCATGCGAACGACATTCCGACCCTCTGCGATGGCCTTGAGTAAACAGCTGACGCAGATGGCTTCCCCCGGCTCCGGGGTCGCGTTGATCGCCAGTTGGCGTGAACCGCCCACCCCTGTCTGGGCTACCGGGCCTTTGATGTTTATCGCGATGGCGTCGAGCGTCATGCCGCTTGCGTCGAGACGTAGCGTCGCTCCTGGCGCTTTGATCACAAGGCTTTGCGATACGTTGAGTTCGATGACCTGGGTTTCATGGCGAATGGCTTGTCCGGCCATTAGCGCGACATGACCGGCCACCTGTTGCTCCAGATTTCCGCCAACCTCTACCGAGTGATTTGCGGTGGTCTTGTCATGGCGATGATTGCCGACCTGTTCGGTGCGATCCTGGCCGGTGATGACGGTGCAGTGGCGACCGACCTCCAGCGTGTCATCCTGGCCAATTTGCTCATGACGATCTCTGCCGATTACCAGATGCTCGTCATTACCCACTTCCTCGCTACGGTTGCGGCCGAGAGTGATCTGTTCATCTCGCCCGACTCGTTCAGAGCGATCATTGCCAACCTGCGTGGTTTCATCATGCTTGACCACGTTGTTCTGATCCCGCTGGGCATGGATGAACACCTCTTCCTGCCCCAGCTCATCCTCGAAGCGCAGCTCGTTGAAACCTTGCCCCTTGTGGGTCTTGCTCTTGATGGTCATGCGTGTGCGGTGCTTGGGCAGTTCGTAGGGCGGCCGCTGGTTGCCGCAGTAGGTGCGGCCGGTGATCATCGGCTGGTCGGGATCGGCGTTGACGTACTGGATGACCACGTCCTGGCCGATCCGCGGGATGGCCATGGCGCCCCAGCCGCCGCCGGCCCAGCCCTGGGAGACCCGCACCCAGCAGGAGCTGTACTCGTTGTCGCGGCTCTCGCGGTCCCAGGGGAAGCTGACCTTGACCCGGCCCCACTCGTCGCAAAAGATCTCCTCGCCCTCGGGGCCGACCACCGTGGCCATGTGCGGGCCGTCGATGCGCGGCTTGGGCGGCGCCTCGGGGCGCCACTCGATGCGCCCGGGCACCAGCAGGGCCTTTTGCGTGTAGCGCGTGCCTTGCTCGGCGCCGGCGGCTTCCTCCTGCAGGCTGGTGAACTGCGCGCCTTCGTGGCGCACGCTGGCCACCCGCCAATGGATGTTGAGGTCTGCGCGGGGGTGTTCGACCAGGTTGAAGCTCAGGCCCGGCTGCAGACGCACGTCGTCGCCCTCGACCTCGGCGATGCGCGCATCGTGGCGCAGGGCGGTGAGGCGGGTGCGGGTGAAGGGGATGCCGACCTCGTCGCGCTTGTAGCGGCCGGGGTAGTCGAAGCGCTCGTAGTCGTCGGCCTGGTGCTGCAGGTCGCTGGCGTTGAACTCCTGCTGCAGGTGGTAGGCCGGGTGGGTGAAGGAGTAGTCGCGTTGCACCTGACGGGCCGTGCGCACCTGCTCGCGGTAGTGCAGGCGGCGCAGGCAGGGGCGGGCCTGGTCGCCGCCGCTGTTGGCGTGGTAGAGCACGGCGAGCGGGTCGGGGTAGTCGTCGTCGATGAAGCCTTCGTCGTCGTCATCGTCTTCGGGCTTGACCAGGCTGGAGCTGATCATGCCCAGGGTCAGCACGCGGTCGCTGACGAGCAGGCGGTGGCCCTTGGCGCTGTGGACGAAGCGGTAGATGAAGCCTTCCTCGGCGGCCAGGCGGGTGATGAAGTCGAGGTCGGTTTCGCCGGCCTGGACGCAGAACTCGCGGGGGGCGTGGGGGAAGCTGTGGCCCAGCTCGAAGTCGGTGATGCGCTGGGCCTTGAACAGGGTTTCGAGGATCTGCGGCACGCTTTGTTGCTGGAAGATGCGCCAGTTCGAGCGCAGCCCGGCGCGGGCCAGCTTGGGCTCGATCACGGCCTGGTAGCGGGTGCGGCAGAAACCAGTGTCGCCCTGGCTGAAGGCGCTGATCAGGCCGTGTACGTAGCGCATCGGGCGCTGGCCGCGCAGGATGGTGAACAGCGCGGGTTTGTCGAGCAGGTGGGCGAAGTCGACGTTGTCTTCGTAGCTGACCAGTTCGAGCACCAGCTTGAACGGGGTGCTGAGGGCTTCGTCGAGGGTGAACGAGACCACTTCGAACGGGTCCTGGCTGGCCAGGGGCTCGAAGCGGTAGCTCAGGTCGGATTGATTAGGCATGGAAAGTCCCTGTCCGCCTTCTGACGGTGGCTGAAGCCCGGGCAGGCGTGCCTGCCCGGAACCCTGCGGTCGGGTCAGACGACGGGCGCGCGCCAGTCGTCGGAGCCCGCGGTGCCCGCGACGGTGTGATCCCAGGTGATCTTGCGGTAGGCCAGGGACACCTCGATCAACTGCGTGAAGTCGGCGTTCTCCTTGTCCTGGGCATGGGGCATGACGGTGTTGATATCGACGATGGTGGCGTCGGTGAGCTCGGTGGTGAAGAAGTGCTCCTGCTTGCCCTCCACCGAGGTGCGGTACCAGTTGACCGTGACCTTGGGCAGCATTTCACCGGACGCCAGGGCGTTGTACATCAGCGGGGTCGCCTTGTTCAGCGCACTGGTGAAGATGAACGGCTTGTGTACCCGCTGCCCGGTCGGCTGGCCGCTTTGCGGGTCGGTGGGCACGGTCACCTTGTGCTTGATTTCCTGCACCAGGATCTCGTCTTCATGGCCTTCGACAAACACGTTGCCGACGGAGTCGGAGGTGAAGGCGCCTGCGGTGAGCAGGCCTTGGGTCTTGCCTTCGATCTTGATGTAAGCGGGTGTTGGCATGGCAGATATCTCCTGCATCCATGTGGGTAAGCACGCACACGGGAAGTGGCGTGGCCATCGGGCTCGATGGGCTTGTCAACGGGGCGCAGGCCCCGAAAATCCATTGCTTCGGGCGCGCCGTTCACGGCTGCAGCAGGGTGTTCAGCGCCTCGATCGCCTCGCGGGTGAGCAGGTCCAGGCGGTAGCGGTAGTAGCCGTACAGCCCGGCCAGGGCGATCGCCGAAACCACCAGTGGGCTCCACCAGGGCCATTCGCGGCGCAGGCGCACGTCTCGCGGGGCGACGTTGGCCAGCGGGTCGCCGAACAGGTCCGGGGGCGGGCCGCGCAGTTCGAGGATGATTTCGCGCAGCTTGAGAATGAGGGCCTGCAGCGCCTCGTCGCCCTTGGGGTCGATGCCGTACTTGCCGCGCAGGCCCAGGCACAGGCAGAGGTAGATGAACTCCAGGACGTCCTGGTAGCGCTTGGGCTCCTGCATCATGCGCGACAGCACGGTGAAGATCTTCTCGCCACCCCAGGTCTCGTGGTGGAAGACGCTGAGCAGGGGCTTCTGGCTCCACAGTGAGCTCTTGCCCCATGGCGTGGACATCACGGCCTCGTCGATATACAGGCACAGCGCGTAGGAGTGGGCCTGCAGCTGGGCCGGCTCGTAGTCGTACAGGCGCATCTCCTCGACGATGGCGTTGACCTGGTTGTAGACGGCGTTGTAGAGGAACGGGATATCCCGGTGGCTTTCCTGCTTGCGCAGACGCATCACCAGGCCGAACAGGGGCATCGCCGCATCGATCATCTGGTTGCTGAAGGCTCCACGGAGCTGGAAGTCCGGGTCGGGTACGTAGTCCGGGTGGTCCATCGCGCTGGCGGGGGCCGGCGCGGACTGCTGTGTCTGGCTCTCGCCGGCGAGCACGCTCAGTAGGCTGACGCCCGGCTCAGTGGGGCGATTGTTGGCTGCTTCGGTCATTTCATTCGCTCCGTATCGCCCAGAACTGCAACTGGAGCCCCGGGAACTCCCCCGCGACATGCAGGCCAAAGCCGTTGCTGTCCTTCATCGCGGCCCAGTTCGGGCTGCGCCGGTCGAGTTCGAAGTAGCTGAAGCCGGCATGGAACGGCAGCTCCCGCGGCGCCACGGGCATCGGTCGCAGCGCAATGCCGGGCAGTTGCAGCGGCACCAGGTCACCCAGAGCCTCGAGGGAGGTGATCTTGGTTTTCTGCAGGAACGACTGCTGGAATGTCTCGGCGGGCAGGTCGGCATGCACCGCGAGGATGAACGTTGCCTCGTCGATCAGGCGGCGATCGTCCAGAGTCACGGTCAGCACGCCGAACGGCTGCTCCACCAATGGCAGGGAAACGGCCCGCGGTTGCCGGACGATGCTCAGGGTACGGCGCAGTGCATCCTCCAGCGGCTTGAACGATTGGCGCAGGGCGTTGTGCCGGTAGGCTGGCGGCTCCGGCGGCAGGCGCTCGTCGTCGGTGAAGGTCAGCAGCTCGCCGCACGCCTGGCTCAGGCTCAGGTACAGCTGCTCAGGGTGGGTATGGGGCTGACGGGCCAGGTGCTGGAAGCACGGCCACCAACGGTTCATGGCTTGCAGCAGATTGAAGTCGCGGATATCGGCCACCCCCGACTGGCCGGGCGAGCCGATACGCGCCGCGAGGTTGCGCGCGCGCTCGCGCAAGGTGTTGCTGACCTCGTCGAGAAAGCGCTTGAGTGCCGGGGCCGCCTGAATCGAGACACAGGTGGGGTAGAAGTCGTCGTCCAGCAGCAGGCTGCCGTCGGGCCGGCGCTCGAGGATCCAGGCAAGGGGCAGCCGGGAGTAGGCGCTGTTGTCCTCGGTCTCGCGCATGAGTTGAAGGTTGGGGACTGCCAGCTCCACCTGCACCAGGTCGCCGTCGGCGCTGTGGGTGTCCTTGATCTCCAGGGGCTGGGCGCCGTAGCGGTAGTTGCCGCCGCTCTCGGGCCAGCTGACTTCGCGTCCCCCTTCGGTGCGCAGTGGCAGGCACAGGAACACCTCGTTGCGTTGCGTGCCGTCGTCGGTGATTTCCAGGGCGGGCGGCGGCGGCAGGTCGCCGGGAATGTCGAATACCGTGCCGTCCGGCATGATGCCGCGGGCCCGGGTGATGGCCACCTTGCCAAGGCTCAGGTATTCCTGGTTCAGCTGCAGTTCGCTGAAACCGTAGAACGCCGCATTCAGGCTGCTGACGCGCTGCTGGACCGCGGCGTCGCTGGCTCTGGCCTGTTGCTGGAAATGCTGTGGCTTGACGAACATGCCTTCGGGCCAGAGAACTGGATTGCGTGAGCTCATGGGCGCTCCAAATAATGGGGGAGGGTGGAGACCTGCAGGCGGGGCATCAGCTTTCCTCCTGCAGCAGGATCTGCGTGCCATCGAGGGTCACGGCGAGCACGACCTGGCGGCCGCGTGGCGCGATGCGTATCACCTGCCGCCAGTCGGCGTTGGTGATGTCGTTGAACTTGGCGATCACGGCGATGAAGCGCGTGTCGGCGGCGATGGGCTCGAAGCGCACGAACTTGAACTGCCCCGGTGCCAGCAGGTAGTCGTCGTCGCGGATGTAGGTGCTGCGCAGGGCCTTGGCGAGGTCCTGGTCGAGTTGCGCATAGGGGCTGTTGCGCAGCAGCGAGTCGTCACGCAGTTGCAGGATCTTGATCGCGACGGGCGTAGCGATCGAAGGCGTCGCTTTCTGGCTGGGGGCGGCTACGTCGAGTCGGACGTCCTTGGCGTCATAGCTGCCTGGGCCTTCATGTTCCGTGGGTGAATGGGCCGGTGCCTGTTCGTCGTTCGGCTCCACGGGGGACATGGCTGGGAATAGCGCCTGAAGATGCGCCAGCAGACCGGCGACCTGCTCAGTCAACGCCAGCGGATCGCCCGCACGGAGGCTGACCGCATAAGGCGTGGGCTCCAGCGTTTCACCGGGTACCGTCGCATCGAGGCTGTGGGGGTTGGTGTTGATGGTAGGGCTGGCGTGCAGGCTGAAGGCGACCTCGGTGGGCTGGTCCGACAGCGCGCCCACCGGAATGGAAGGGTCCATCACCACCTGGCCGATCTTGCCGAGGGCCGTGCAGCCTGTGGCCGATCCGAGGGCAAGCAAAAGCGTGGCCACCCTCAGTGGATGGGACGTCATGGCTTCCCTCCGGCGATGAGTCGCTGCAGGGCGCTTGCCCCAGGCTGGGCCGGTTGTTGCGGTGCAGTCAGTGCGGCCAGGGGATCCGGGGCCTGCAGTCGATCGAACAGCGTACAGATATCGACCGGGAGACTCGCTGTACGGGGCGCGGGATGCCAGGGGCTGGCCAACGAGCTGTCCAGCAGCGCTTCGAGCGCCCGCCGGCCAGGCTTGAGCAGGTCATCCAGGTCGCTGCGGATAAAGCTTTTATCGCTTGGCCCAGCTTGATAGCGGGCGTGCAGCTGATAGGGGCCGACCTGCAGGCAGTCGCCTTCGCCCACGCGCACCGGCTTGCCTGGGCCGGGAGGCAGCGGGCTGTCGTTGAGCAGGGTCTGGCCGCAGAGGTCGATGACGCAGAAGCTGCCTTCCAGCCAGCGGATCGCACAATGAGCGGGGTGAATCCGCCGCTCGCGATCCAGCAGCAACCAGTCGGCCTTGTGGCTGCCGATGATGCCGCCGTCGCGGTCGAACAGATGGCCCGCGACGACGCCGTGGTGCAGGCGATCGAGATTGTCGATGCTGAGGGCGAGTCTGGTCATGCGCGCCCCCGTATCCGCACGACCGGGCTGACTTCACCCTTGCGGTCTTCGATGAAGCTGGTCCAGCCCAGGTGCGCACCCTGCTCGCGGTGCAGGCGGAACGGTGGCAGTTCACGTGGCTTCAGGCGCAGCTCGAGGTCATAGGCCAGGCCGTCGCGGAGCAGGAAGTCGATCAGTGCACGCAGTCGCTCGAAGTCGACGCCGCCGGGCAGCAGGCTGCGCAGGCGTGCCAGGTCGAGATCGCCGATCAGCAAGGTGAACTTGCTGCTGCGGGTTCGCGTGCGGTCGCCGAGCATGAAACTCTCGCCCAGTTGCCCGTTGCAGCGGCCCAGGCGCACCACCTGGCGGTGTGAAATGGTCACCGTGCGGGTCTCGAACTCGCGGATCTGCACCGACGGCAGATCGAAGCAGTGGGCAATGATCCCGGCGACCACACCGGGTGCCCGGCTGCGGCTGGCAATGACGCCGACGAAACTCAGCAGGCGGCTCCAGGGCAGCGGCGTGTCGCCACGCAGGCGCTCGTCGCCGAGACCGATCAGGGCGAAGGCGTAGCGCGAGAAGTCATCGCTTGCCCCGGTCTGGAAGCGCACGTAGTAGCGGTATTTGCGCCAGATGCGGTGCAGCAGGCTGAGCAGGCAGTGGTTGAAGAAATCGAACAGCGCGGGGCGCGCGCCGATGCCCTGGGCGTATTCGTAGGCCAGTTCGTCGAGGTAGTAGCTGGGCAGGGGCGAGTCGGTGCCGTGCAGCCCCAGGAAGGTGGTGCGCACGCGATAGCGCGACGGCGCTTCGGCGATCCGCTCGGCGGCCAGCACATCGGCCACCGGAAAACTCAGCCGCGGATCGCTGGCAAGGTGCACGCGCTGGCGTGTGGCGGTATCTGGCCAGCGCGGCTCGAGGTTGTCACCGTGCAAGCCATGCAGCCGCTCCAGCAGTTGGAAGAAGCTGTGCCGGTGGGCCTCGGCGAGCAGCGTTTCGGCTAGATCAGCGGTTGTCTGCCGGTCAGCAGTGGCCATGTGTAGTGCTCGTTGTTGGTGGTATTGATCACTTCCAGCTGGTGGAAGGAGTTGGTGCTCGCGTAGAGGGCGAAGAAGTGGGACAGCACGCAGCCGAACAGGTACAGGTCGCCTTCGCAGAGAAAAGCCTGCTGGTCGAGCCGCAGGCGGGTACGCAGGCCGCGAATGGGCAGGCCCTTGATCAACCAGTCCAGCGGTTCGGTGTGCGCCTCGCCGATGCCGTCCAGGCGTTTGCGCGTGGCCCTGGCCTGCTGGATGTCGTGCAGGGCGGCGAAATCGTAGGCGCCGATCACCGCCTTGAGCGGGGCGGCCGAGAGCAGCGACAGGTAGTTGAGCGAGAGGTTGGAGATGAGCGTCCACTGCAACTGGCCATCCAGCACCGGACGGTACGGGCGGGTCGGCAGGCAGATGTTGCGGTAGCGGATCAACGGCGCGGTGGCCTGGTTGATGACATCGATATCGCCCAGACCCAGCGCCATCGGCAGGTCCCGATTGGTGCAGGTCAGCTCGATCGAGGCGGTTTCCATGTGACCGATGAACTGGCTTTCGTCGCCCCGCACGAAGGCGATCTGGTGATCCAGCCCGTCACCGAGCAGCGATTGCTCGACCCGGCAACGGTAGTACAGCGCGGTGCGTCCCTGCACATGCTCGATCTCGTGGGCGAACGACTCGAAAGGCTGGAATACCCGCAGTTGCTCGCCAGGGCTGCCATCGGCGCTGGTGCGGGTGCTGATCACCCGGTCGACGCTGAAGATCTCGTGGCTGTCGCGGCGCAGGCCATGGGGTACCAGCCGATGCTGGTCAGCCGTTCCGGACAGGTCGATGGGCTCGGCGCCGTGCTCGAACAGATTGACGGCAGGGGCGCAGAACAGCCTGAAGTCATCGGGGCCGATCCGCGTCGAACCGGGCAGTGGGCGCGCGAGGTGGAACTCGATGCGGATCGTGGAGCTGGCGTGCGCCGGCCAGACCCTGCCCAGGCCGGTCAGGTTGAAGAAGTGGAAGCGTTGCGGGAAGACCAGGTACTCCTGGAGGATCCGGTAGCCATCGAACACATTGCGCGGGTAGGGCAGCAACGCCTCATCGGGGCCGAAGCCGGAGAAGCTCAGGTGGTTGGCCGGCAGGCGACGCACCTGGCCGTCTATGGTCACGCTGATGTGCTCGAGGTATTGCGCCAGCCACAGGTAAAGGGTCTGGGCGTTGCTGCGCTCGCCACCGAGGTGGAACTCCAGGCTGTCGCAGCCCAGGGTGTTCAGCGGGCGTTGCACCTGGGTCTCGAGCTGGAGGTGAATGACCGAGCTGTCGGGCGTCAGGGTCGCGCTCACCTCACCGAGCGTGAAGGGATAGAGCTTCACCTCGGTGCAGGTGCGGAACTCGCAATCCACGCCATCGACCGGCCGGGAAAACAGGCGTGAGCCTCTGGGAACGATCTGGGCCTGGCTGAGCGAAGCGTCCAGGGGCGAGAACTGAATGATCGTCGCGCTGGGCAGGGGGCGCAGGTAATTCGGCCAGAGCAGTTGCAGCATGCCATGGGTCAGTTCCGGCACTTCGTCCTCGAGTTTCAGGCGCAGCTTGGCGGTCAGGAAAGCGAGGCCTTCCAGCAGGCGCTCGACACCGGGGTCGCCACTGTCCTTGCCCAGGTAGCGGCTGAGCTGGGGATTGTCCCGCGCAAAGTCCTCCCCCAGTTCGCGCAGGTAGCGCAGTTCTTCGCCGAAGCGGTCCTTCAACGACATGGCCTACCTCACCTGGGTGTTGCGGTTGTGGCCGTTGACCAGCAGTTCGATCTGCAGCTGTTCGGCGTGGTTTTCCACCCGCACCTGGCAATCCAGGCGAAAGTGCAGTTCCAGCGGGTTGTCCGCGTCCGGCTGCCCCTGCAGGTTCAGCACCTGGATCCTCGGCTCGTAGCGCCGGATCGTGCGCTGGATGTCCGAGCTCACCTGGCGCAGCAGGTCGCCGTTGCCCTGGTCATGGCCGTTGAAGTCGCGCAAGCCGAGGTCGGGGCAGCTCTGCGAGCAGCCCCGACGGGCGTTGAGCAGCGTCTCGAGGTGGCGTTTGATCCGCTCGACGGTGCGCCCGGTGCTTTCACGGCGGCCAGCGGGAGCATCGCTGGCCAGGCGGTCGAAGAGGCTGCTCATTGGGTGTCGAGCCGGCCGACCAGGGAGATCTCGAAGTTCGCCCCCATGTACTTGAAGTGCGGGCGCACCGCGAGCGAGACCTGGTACCAGCCCGGATCGCCCGCGACGTCGGTGACTTCGATCTGCGCGGCGCGCAGGGGGCGGCGACTGCGGATGTCGGCCGAGGGGTTTTCCTGGTCGGCGATGTACTGCTTGAGCCAGCGGTTGAGCTCGCCCTCGAGGTCGTTGCGCTCCTTCCAGCTGCCGATCTGCTCGCGTTGCAGCACCTTGATGTAGTGCGCGAGCCGGTTGACGATGAACAGATAGGGCAGCTGGGTGCCGAGCTTGTAGTTGGTCTGTGCCTGCAAGCCTTCGGCTGTCTTGGGGAACTGCTTGGGTTTCTGCACCGAGTTGGCCGAGAAGAACGCGGCGTTGTCGCTGTCCTTGCGCATGGTCAGGGCGATGAAGCCCTCTTCGGCCAGCTCGAATTCCTTGCGATCGGAGACCAGTACCTCTGTCGGGATCTTTGCCTGCAACTGCCCGAGGGCCTCGTACAGGTGCACCGGCAGGTCGTCCACGGCGCCACCGGATTGTGGGCCGATGATGTTCGGGCACCAGCGATAACGGGCAAAGCTGTCGTTGATGCAGCTGGCCATCAGGAAGGCGGCGTTGCCCCACAGGTAGTTCTGGTGTCGAGCGTCGATGTTTTCGTCGTAGCTGAAGCTGCTGATGGGGTGTTCCTGGCGGTCATAGACCGAGCGCAACATGAAGCGCGGCAGCACCAGGCCGATATGGCGGGCATCTTCACTGTCGCGCAACGACCGCCACTTGGCGAAGCGTGGCCCTTCGAAGATGTCCTTGACCTCCTTGAGGTCGGGCAGGTCCTCGAAGCTGCTCAGGTTGAAAAACTCGGGAGCGGGGGCGGTGATGAAGGGGGCATGGGACATCGCGCCCACCGAGGCGACATAGCTCAGCAGCTTGATGTCAGGCGAAGAGGGGCCAAAGTTGTAGTTACCGATCATGGCCGCCACGGGCTCACCGCCAAACTGTCCGTAACCGGCGGTGTAGACATGTTTGTAAAGCCCGCTGCAAGTGATGTCCGCGGCATTGTCGAAGTCATCGAGCAAGTCGCTCTTGCTGACATGCAGGACTTCCAGCTTGATGTTCTCGCGAAAGTCGGTGCGGTCGACCAGAAGTTTAAGTCCGCGCCACGCGGACTCCAGCGCCTGGAATTCGGATTGATGAAGAATGGCATCCATTTGTTTGCCGAGAAGTCGGTCGACCTCCGCAATCATCTGGTCGACCCGATGTTTGTTGACCAGCTGGTCCGGGTCATCGGTTTTCAGCATTTCCGATATGAAGGCCGCCACGCCTTGCCTGGCGATCTGGTATCCCTCCTGGCTGGGTACCAGCATGGTTTCGACCATGATCTGGTCGAGCAGTGTCGAATTGCCGATGGTTTCAGCCGTGGTATCGGCAGTGACTGTGGTGTTGTTGGTGGTGGACATCCGAGACGCTCCCTTGTCTATGTCATATGCCATCTGTCAGAAGTGCGTTTTCATTCCGCTGGCGGGGCTTCGAGTACCAGGTCCAGCTCCTGCGCGAGTTGCTTGCGTGCCTGCTGGTCCGTCAGCAGGTGCTGCAGGTGTCGGCGAAATGCCGGGACATTGCCCAGCGGGCCTTTCAGGGCGACCAGGGCCTCGCGCAGCGCCAGCAGCTTGTTCAGCTCCGGCACCTGGCGGGCGATCTGGTCGGGGCCGAAGTCGTTGATCGTCCTGAACCGCAGCTCGACCGCCAGCTCGGCGTCGGCGACAGGATTGAGTGCCGAAGGGACCGAGAGGCTCAGCTTGACGTCGGCATCCTTGAGCACGCTGTCGAAGCTGTGCTTGTCGATGCGCATGGGCGTGCGGTCCTCCAGGTTGCGGTTGTCGACCAGGCCGAAGTCACCCAGCACCAGCATCTTGTGGGGCAGTTCAACCTCGGCCTGTTGATCCCCCGTGGCTGGAACATATTTGATGTTGATGCGCTCTTTGGGCGCAACGGAACTTGAGTTTCTGGACATGATGTAAGTTTATTCCTGATGCTGAAGTTTGTGGGGTGTTGTGCTTGTGGGAAGTTTTTTAGAATTTTGTAGGAGGGGTCCTACATATTTATTTTTTTATATACGCGTTAATGTTTTGGCGCTGTGAATTGCCTTTAGACGATGCTGAAATGAAGTAATCAAAGTCGAGTCTAAAAATGTAAGAAAATATTTGATTGTTTGTGGTGGCGAGGTTGTTCTAGGCTTGCGTCAAGTCTGTTTTTTTAGCGATGGCTAATTGGCTTTTTTCTATTGATTGACATGTTCCCAATAAGAAGTTACATCGAGCCGTGAGGTCTAATTCTGGTGTGCAATCCATATAGTTGCGTGCTTGGTCTGGCACTGTTCGCGCTGCTGGAACCGACCTTTGCAGCCCCTGTGCGGGACTGCACGGGGATTGTTTCCAATGTCGAGCGCCTGGCGTGTTTCGATGAGGCGGCGGGAACGCCGGCGCGCGTGCCGGCGATCGGCAGGGGATGGTCGGCCCCGGAGCTCGATGCCCCGAGCGTGGCTCGGGTCATGGCCAACGAGGCCCGACGAGCACCCGACAATCTGGCATTCATCCTGGGGTCCGAGGACGACAAGCGGACAGGGCGGCGGCAGGTGGTGATCTCAGCACCGGCTATCGCGACCTCCGAGCCGCGCCCCTATCTTGCCGTCAGCTGTGTACAGAACATCTCCAGGCTGCAGTTGCTCACCGCCGAACCCGTCCAGGGCAACCGGGTGACCCTGCAACTGCGCACGGAGCACCGCTCGACCCGCTCGCTTGCCTGGCAGGTGCTGGAAAACGGCCAGGTGCTGGATGCCGGTCGCGGCTTGCCCGCCATCGAACAGATCAAGGTACTGCAGGGTGCCCAGCGCATCCTTGTGGTCAGTGATCATCCGGCCCTCGATGGCTTGCGTTTCGATGCGCAGGGGTTGGACCCGTTGATCGACCAGGCGCGCTCAGCATGTCGCTGGTAGCGCCGGTGTCGACCGAGGAGGTCGCCAGGTTGCTGGCGCCCGTCGACCCGCTCGCGCCAGCGGGTTATTTCGATATCGAGGATGAAACCTACCAGGCGATCGATCAGGAGATGGTCAAGCTGGGAGGGCTGCATGAAGCCGCCATCGACTGGCCCTACATCGAGGAGGCCTCTCGCCAGTACCTGAGCGGCCAGTGCAAGCACTTGCGCATCGTCGGGCACCTCAGTGTCGCCTGGCTGCGCACGGGATGCTGGGAGCGCTGGTGTTGCACGCTGGCGCTGCTGGCAGGCATGGTCGAGCACTATTGGGAAGGCGCCCATCCCAAGCCAGGCCCCAAGGGCTTCCTGGGCAAGCGCAAGCTGGTCGATCTGCTGCTCGGGCGCCTGTCGGCGGCGCTGCCCGGCCTCGACCGCTTCAGTTACACCCCGGCCTGCAAGCAGGCCGCCCAGCAGGCATTGGCCTGCCTGCAACAGCAGGCGCCCCTGGCGCAGCTCGATCCTGCCGCGCTGGGCGAACTGGAGCGTGCACTGCTCAAGCAGGCCGAGCAGGCGATGGGGACGGCGCAAACCACTCGCAAGGAATCTTCACCACCGCAGACGCCTGTCGCACCGCTGACCGATGTGTTCCGACCTGCCAGTACCAGTATTTCCCTGGGTAATGAACGTGAGACTCGCCGTGCGGTACTGGGTATGGCCGAGTTGATCAACCAGCAGGATATCTACGATCCGACGGGCTACCAGCTGAGGCGCTTCGGCCTGTGGGCGCATATCCAGACACTGCCCTCCACGCGTCAGGGGCTTCGCACCGAGTTGATGGCGGTGCCTGCCGACATTGTCGGCGGGTACGAGGACGCGCTGTCCGCTTCGGCGCTCGACCCGACCCTGCTGATGAAAGTCGAGCGAAGCGTCGCGGCCGCCCCTTACTGGATTCGCGGCAGCTATCTGGCGGCGGGCATCGCCACGCGCCTGGCAATGAACGAAGTCGCCGAGGCCATTCGTTGTGCCAGCGCCAGGTTCGTGCGACGCCTGCCGGCGCTTGAGCAATTGTGCTTCAGCGATGGCACCGCGTTTGTCGATGACCAGTGCCTGGCCTGGCTCAGGGGCAGTCAGGCAACGCTGGCAGGGGATGGCGCCACCCAGGCGTTCATCGGTCTGCGCGAGGAGCTGGCCAGCCAGCTTGAGGTCGAGGGCGTGGAACCGGTGCTGTTGAAGCTGCAAGGGCTGCAAGCGGACTACCGGTCACCACGTGAGCGTTGCCACAGCACGGTGATCGCCGCCGATCTGCTGGCCTCACGGGGTGTGTCCTGGCTCGCCCAGGAGCTGTGCGCGAATGTCGCCCGCACCATGCGTGGCATGACTGCCGAGGCGTGGGAGCCCGAGGTCTACCAGCAACTGCAGCAGTTCGCCGCGACATCAGGATTGAACGATCAGAACAGGGAGTCTTGAACCGCCATGAGCAAACTCTGGGCGCTTTTCAAACGTTGGGGTCTGCCGCTGGCGTCCCGAATCAATCTGGCCATGCCACTGTTGCTGGGACTGGGTGCGGTGTTGCTTCTGGTACTGATCTGGTGGCTCGGGCCGCAATGGCAGTGGCACGGGCAGCAGCCATTGGCCAGCCTGGCGCATCGCAGCGTTGTCACGCTGCTGCTGGTGTTGTTGCCGTTGCTGATCTGGCTGTTCGTGCTGCGTGCGCGCTTTCGCCGGCTGCAGGCCGAACGCCAGCGGGATATCGAGGCGAGCGCCGACCCGATATTGCCTGTGCTCCTGGCTCAGCAGCGCGCCCTCGATGCGGGGTTGGCAAGCTACCTGGAGCATGCTGGCGGGTATGGTGCGCTGTATCGGTTGCCCTGGTATCTGCTGCTGGGCGACGAGGGCGCGGGCAAGACCAGCCTGATGGAGCGCTCGGACCAGCGCTTTTCCCTGACGCGGATCGGCAAGGTCCAGGCGCACGGGCGCCAGGACGAGGCGTTGGCCTATCCCGTGGACTGGTGGATCAGCGACGATGCGGTGGTCATCGATCCGCCGGGGGCGCTCATGACCCGGCAGGCCCCGGATGGCAACCTGCCCGACACGCTCGACAAGGCCAGGCCGGTACTGCCGGCTGGAACCCAGGCCCGGTTATGGATACACCTGCTGGGTTGGCTGGCCCGCACGCGCAGCCGTAACGCCCTCAATGGCGTCGTGCTGGTCGTCGATCTTGCCGCCTTGCAGCTGGCCACGCCGCAGCAGCGCATGGCCTTGGCGCAGGTGTTGCGGGCTCGCCTGCATGAAGTGAGCAACCAGTTGGGCGCGCGTTTGCCTGTGTATGTCGTGCTGAGCAAGTTCGATTTGCTGGATGGGTTCGAGCAGTTGTTTGCGCGCCTGACGCAAGCTGAGCGAGAGCGGTTGCTCGGGTTCACCTTCAGGCTGGATGCCGTCAGCGCGTTCGATGCCTGGCTGGATGAACTGACCGAGCAATACGACTGGTTGGTGAGGCGGACCGAGGAGCAGGTGCTCAACGACCTGGGCGTGCTGGGCAAGACCGACCTGCGTGAACGGCTGGTGTCATTGCAGGGCCAACTGCTTGGCCTGCGTCCGATACTGCTGGCGTTCCTGCGCGAGATGCTGGTGAGTGATCGCTTCACCACGCCGGCACTGGTGCGGGGTCTGTATCTGTCCTCGATGCTTCAGCAGGGCCAGGTGCTCAACGCCTTCCAGCGCAATGTGGCTCATCCCTTCAAGGCCGATGCGCCGGTCAGCGAGGGCAAGCCCCAGGGTCGGCAACAGGCGTATTTTGCCCAACGCCTGTTCCAGCAGGTGGTGTATCCGGAGGCCGGGCTGGCCGGCGACAACATCAGGGTGGCGCTAGGCAAGCGCCGCCTGCTGTGGGTCGGCTCGGGGGTCGGGGTATTGGCGCTGGTCGTCATGGGCAGCGCCTGGCAGCGTTACTTCGAGGTCAACAGCGACAAGGTGGCCAGCGTCCTGGACATGAGTCGGGCATTCGGCAGCCATGAACTGGATCAGCGGCTGGACCCCACTGGGCGCAACCTGCTGGCGCCACTGGAGCAGATTCGCGCGGCAGTGTCCGTGTTCGGCGACTATCGATCAGCCTGGCCGGTGGTGGCGGACCTGGGGCTCTACCAGGGGCGCCTGCTGGGGCCGCGGGTCGATGAGGCCTACCTTAACCTGTTGTCCAGGCGCTTCCTGCCGGCCGTTGCCAGCGGGGTGATCGATGCCATGGATGCGGCGCCTGCGGGCAGCGAGCAGCAGATGGCCGCGCTCAGGGTGTACCGGATGATCGAGGACCGTCACAACCGGCGGCCGCAATGGGTCGAGCAGTGGATGGCCCGGCAATGGCAGGCGGCCTTCCCTGGCCAGGGGCAACTGCAGCAGGCCCTGATGCGTCACCTGCAATATGCCCTGGCCTATGCCGATACCGAGCTGCCACAGTTCCGCCAGCGGCTTGGCCAGGCCCAGCAAGGCCTGCGTGAGGTGCCACTGGCGCAGCGGGTGTATGTCAGCCTGAAACAACAGGCCCAGGAGCAGTTGCACAATGGCCTGGACCTGCGTCACGAGGTCGGGCCTGCCTTCGATTCGGTGTTCCGACTCAGGTCCGGCGACGCCCAGGTGCCCGCTGACCTGTTCCTGGCGCCCATGCTGACGGCCAAGGGTTTCAGCGAATACTTCATGCCTCGCAGCGCACAGGTCACCGACCTGGCTATGGTCGATCAGTGGGCGCTGGGCGAGCGCCGCCAGCTGGACTATTCACCGGCTGATCGCGAAGTACTGATCGATGGGATCCGCAATCTCTACAGCGCGGACTATATCGACAGCTGGCGGCGAGCCCTGAATGCACTGGCGATTGCCCATTTCCGCGACCTGGAGCATGGGGTCTCGGTAATGGGGCAGTTGACGGGGCCGGCAGAGCCCTTGCGTCGACTGCTGGAGAGCGTGCGCGCCAATACGGCGATGTCCACGCTGGCGGACAACGCAGAGGCCCCGAATCTGGCGGGGCCGGCTGTCGACCAGCATCTGGTCGGTATTCGCCGGGCGTTCTCGGGCTTGAACGACATGCTGCAGGCCAAAGGGGAGAGGCCCAGCTATTACGATGAAACCTTGAGCGCGATTGCCGCCGTCCACGACCAGGCGAGAGGGGTACAGGATAGCCCCGACAGGGGCAAGGCCGCTCTGCAGGCGGTGCTGCAGCGTTTTTCGATGAGCGGCGCGGACCCGATTGCCACCTTGCAGCGGGTTGCGACAGGGCTGCCAGAGCCGGTCGGCCAGCAGGTGAGGGCCGTCGCGGACCAGACGGCGCAAGTGCTGGTCGTCGAGGCGCTGCGTGAGCTCGAGCGGCGCTGGGATGCCGACGTCTACAGCTTCTTCCAGCAGCGGCTGGCAGGACGATATCCCTTTGTGGCTGGGGGCGCTGATGCCGCCCTCGATGATTTCGAGGCGTTCTTCGGGCCCAAGGGGCGTCTGCAGCAGTTCCAGGAGCGGTACCTGAACGCATTCATCAAGGACAACCTCGACGCGCTGCACGCCGACAACCAGGATGGCTACCTGATCCGCAACGAAGTCATCGAGCAACTCGCCCTGGCAGACCGTATTCGCGAAACGTTCTTCGACCCGCGCGGCAACCTCGGCGTGCAGTTCAGCATCGAGCCCCTGGGGCTCAGCGCCAATCAGCGCACCAGCCTGCTGGACCTCGATGGTCAACTGGTCTCCTACACCCATGGGCCCAGCCAGATCACCGGGGTGATCTGGCCCAACACGCTCGGCCAGCAGGTGCGCAGCAACCTCACCCTGCTCAGGCTCAATGGCAACAGCAGCAGCCTGGAATACCGGGGCCCCTGGTCGATGTTCCGCCTGCTCAGCCGTGGCGCCCTGAATGGCCTCAGCGCCACCGCGGTGGACCTGAGCTTCAAGACCGGTGACGGCGTGATGCGCTATCGGCTGAGTTCGGAGAAAGCCTTCAACCCGATCACCCAGCAGCCGTTCAAGGGCTTCAAGCTGCCGCGCACCTTGCTGCAGCAACCTGTCGTCGACGCAGCGCAGGCCATATGAAAAAAGGTTGATAATTCACAAGAAACGGAGAGCTTCCCGGCACTACGTGACCCGATAGTACCTCGCGCACCCTGCACCCAACTTCAGGACGAGGTACTCATCATGCAACTGGCAGGCAAAGTGGCAATCATCACCGGCGCCAGCTCCGGTATCGGCCGAGCCGCGGCGACATTGTTCGCCCGGCACGGCGCCAACCTTGTGCTCACGGCCCGGCGGCAGGCCGAGCTCGAGCAGTTGACGGCGGACATAGCGGCGGCCGGGCAAGGCCGGGCTATTGCCGTGGCTGGCGACATCACCGATACGGCATTGGTCAGGGAACTGGTGGACGTGGCGGTGGCGCGCTTCGGTGGCCTGGACATCGCCTTCAACAATGCCGGTACCCTCGGTGAACTGGCTGCCGTTCCCGAACTGTCCCTGGAGGGCTGGCAACACACCCTGCACACCAACCTCACCAGCGCCTTCCTCTGCGCCCAGGCGCAGATTCCGGCGTTGCTGGCCCGTGGCGGCGGCTCGCTGATTTTCACCTCGACCTTTGTCGGCCACAGCGTGGGCATGCCGGGCATGGCCGCCTATGCGGCGAGCAAGGCCGGGCTGGTCGGCCTGGTGCAGGTCATTGCGGCGGAGCAGGGCAGCCGTGGCATACGCGCCAACGCGCTGCTGCCCGGTGGTACCGATACGCCCATGGGCCGCAGTGCGATGAACAGCCCCGAGGCTCGGGCCCATGTCGAAGGGTTGCATGCCCTCAAGCGCCTGGCCCGGCCGCAGGAGATCGCCGAGGCGGCGTTGTTCTTGGCGTCGGAGGCATCGAGTTTCATGACCGGGGCGGCCATGGTGGTGGATGGCGGGGTGTCGGTGGTGCGGGGGTGAGCAGGGCGGCAGGTTCCGCGTGGTGCTGTAGAAACGATCGCGGGGCAAGCCCGCTCCCACGCAAATCCAGCTACTACACGCAAGTTCAGTTACCAGTAGATCAAACGGGGCTGCCAGGCAGCCCCGAGCGCTTGTATCAATCCGCCGGCTTGGGCGCGAAGCGCAGGATCAGGCAGGCGATTACCGCCGACAGCAGCGAGCCCAGCAGGATGCCGATCTTGGCCGCGTCGATCTTGTCGGCCTGGCCGGGGAAGGCCAGCTCGCCGATGAACAGGCTCATGGTGAAGCCGATGCCGCACAGCATCGCCACGCCGTAGATCTGCAGCCAGCTGGCGCCATGGGGCTTGCTGGCCAGGCCGGTCTTGACCGCCAGCAGCACGCCGCCGAACACGCCGAGCTGCTTGCCCAGCACCAGGCCCAGGGCAATGGCCAGCGGCAACGGCGCGAAGATGTCGCTCAGGCCCAGGTCGCCGAACGAGACACCGGCGTTGGCGAAGCCGAAGGCCGGCACGATGAGGAAGCCGACCCAGGGCGCCAGGCCATGTTCCAGCTTGAGCAGCGGGCTGGCTTCGCGGGCCTCGCTGCCGCCAGTGCTGTAGGGGATCAGCAGGGCGCCGACCACGCCGGCGATGGTGGCGTGTACGCCCGACAGCAGGGTCACGTACCACAGCGCGGCCACGCCGATCAGGTAGGGCCACAGGCTGACCACGCGCAAGCGGTTGCAGGCCAGCAGCACGGCGACGATGCCGGCGGCGCCGGCCAGGGCCAGCAGGTTCAGCGACGAGGTGTAGAACACGGCGATGATCGCCACCGCGCCCATGTCGTCGATGATCGCCACCGAGACCAGCATCACCTTGAGCGACAGCGGCGCGTGCCGGCCGAGCAGGGCCAGGGCGCCGACGGCGAAGGCGATGTCGGTGGCGGCCGGGATCGCCCAGCCGTCGGCCAGGCCCGGCTCGCCACGGGACACCGCCAGGTAGATGAGCGCCGGCACGGCCATGCCCATCAGTGCCGGCAGTGCCGGCAGGCGGCGCTGCTCCCAACTGGCCAGGCGACCGTCGACCAGCTCGCGCTTGATCTCCAGGCCCACCAGCAGGAAGAAGATCGCCATCAGGCCATCGTTGATCCACATGTGCACGGTCATCGGGCCGAGCTTGTCGGTCAGCACCGGGCCGACGGGCAGGTGCAGCAGGTGCTGGTAGGCACTGGCCCAGGGGCTGTTGGCGATGACGATGGCCAGCGCGGCGGTGAACATCAGCAAGACGCCGCCGGCCGCCTCGGTGGCCAGCAGGTGCCGCAGCATCGAGCGCGGCTTGACGGGTGGAAGGGGTGCGGTCATGTAACGCTCCTCGTTCATGGCATCACCCTCGCGGTGGCAGTGGCGCGGCGGGCAACGGGCACGGCGGGACGCTGGCTCCGGACAAGACCGGCCACTGCGGCGAAGGGCGAGAAGAAGGATAGGGAATGCGGCGCAACAACCCACGCCGTGAAGACACGGGGCAGGAAGGGCCATGGGGAATGGAGGCATGCGTGCAACATGGACAAATCTCACGGAAAACAAATGAATGTTCTCCGTATTCGGGAAGGCTCCCGGGCGCACGCAGCACACGCCAGGCGACCATTCTACCGGTGCAAGCGAGGGTGTGCGCTGTCTTTTTGCATCGAAATGTTGCCAGGCGAAGATGGCCACATATGTAGTGCGTCACCGCGACCGACGCGTGATGTGCTGTGGCCCCGTTCCCCGCACAGAGGCCATCATGCAGTTCCCATCCATCTCCCAGGACTCGATCGACGCGTTGATCGCGCGGCAATTACCGGCCTGGCTCCTCGCGTCCTCCTCCGATCAACTACAGGCGTTGCATGACAGCCTGTTGACGCAGCAGCGTGCCCAGCATGCGTTGGCGCTACGGCTCGGCACGCTGGTGCCGATCGACCAGTTCGCCGAGCCGTTGCTGGTCAGGGCGCTCGAAAACAGGACTGGCTTGACTCTCGATGTGCGACGCGCGCAGTTCTTCAGTCAATGGAGGCGGCTGCGTGCGTCGGTTCCCGCATCCCTGCCTCTGAAGTACGAGGTGCATCAGCACACGCAGAGCCTCCTGGCGTCGGCATTGCACAATTTCGAGGAAGGCGAAGCCTGCGCGGGTGCATTCTCCGAGGGCACCCGGCTGACATCCCCGTCCGGGCAGGTCATCGAACTGGCGCCGGCCGACTTTGCCGCGCTGTGTCGACAGCTGGACGTGGGCAAGGCCTACCAGGATTATCTCAAGCAACGTTTCACCCCCTCGGACCCGGCTGGTAGCCCCTCGGGACAGGCGGTCGGTGAGGTGAACGAACTCCTGCAGGCGCAGTTGCGCAGCAGCCTGGAGACGGCCTTGCGCCTGGCGCAGGTCAAGGACGAAATCGATGACGCGACCTGCAGGCGGCTGTTGTCCTTCACTGTGCCCGCGCCGACAGCGTCACCCGGCGTGCGACAGTTGTACCTGCTGGGTCACAAGCTGCATGGCGTCGCGGCATTTGCTGGAGCCCTGGTTGTGGCCTGGATTCCGGATGATCCTCAAGGCCCCATCCTGAGTGCCGCTTCCTGGGAAGCCCTGTACACCATTATCGGCCAGCGTCTGCGAGATCCGACCTATGCGCGGTTTTTCCAGCGATTCATTGCCGAGCGGGAGCGGGCAGCCTTCTGCGCGACCTTGGCCGAGCGGCTGGTGGCGGACAGGGATGCGCCCACCTTGCGCCTGGATGGCCGCGCGCTGGCCATCGAAGAGGAGTTGTTCGCTTACCTGCGTCGGGTGCAGGTGGACAAGTTGTTCGACGATGCCCGGATCCTGGCCGTGCCCACCGACGAGGAGGATCGCCAGGCTCGCAGCCAGCGGCTGCAGGGCTTGCTGACTGCCGGGCTGGATCTGCTTGGCGTGGCATCCTTGTTCGTGCCGGTGTTGGGCGAAGTGATGCTCGGCATCGCCGCCTTGCAGATCACCCATGAGGTCTATGAAGGGTATGAGGCCTGGCAGGTGGGCGATCGCGAAGCCGCGTTGGGGCATCTGTTCGCCGTTGTCGGCGGCCTGGCCGTCGGGGTGCTGGTCGGGGGCGCGGCAACCGCGACGGCAGGGGTGTTGAAGCGTGTGGCCTTCGTCGATGCCTTGTGCCCGGTCATGACCGAGACCTCGGGCATGCGCCTGTGTGAAGCCAGCCTGGCCGATTACCGCGAAATGGCTGCGGATCATGTGATCGGCGACCTGGTCGGTGATGGATCGCGACGCACGCTGAGATTGCCCCACGGGCGTTACCAGGTCTCTCGCCACCACGCCACCGGGACCTGGCGGATCACCCATCCGCGTCGCGCCCAGGCCACTGCATTGCGTCTGGAAGGCAATGGTACAGGCGGTTGGTGGCATGCACTGGAAAGCCCGCAGCACCTGCAAGGCGCCGGTGTGCTGTTCCGCCGGTTAAGCCTGGAACTGAGCGATGCCAGCGATCAGGAGGCCGTGGCAACACTACAAGCCACAGGGTTCGACGAAGCGCACTTGCGCCAGCTGCTTCTCGAGCAGGCGCAGCCGCCGGCGCGTCTGCTGGACAGTCTGGAGCGCCAGCGTCTGCATGAACGTTGGCCGGACCTGGCACCTGAAGCCGTCGAGCGAGGGTTGGCACAGGATCTGTTGCCCCTCGTTGGCGAGTCCCTGTTGCGTCGCGATTTTCCGGGCCTCAGTCGGCGTGCGGCCAATGAGCTGCTCAAACGGGCGACGGGCGTCCAGCTACGGGCATTGAATACGTCGCGCAAGGTACCGCTGGCGATGGCCGAGCAGGCGCGCTGGCAATTGCGGGACAGCCGGCTGGACCGGGCCTGCGAAGGGCTGGCGCGTGGGCGCACGCTCAACCGCGACAGCGAGCGCCTGACCTTGGCGCTGATCGATCATCTCGCCCCATGGGACCCGGACCTGCGTGTCGAGTTGCGTCAGGGCGCGACAGACGGGCCCCTGCTGGCGCGGGCGGGTGCAGCCTCGGCGCCACAGGCGCGTTGGGTCATCAAACAGGCCAACGGGTATCTGGCCAGCGACTCCCGCGGCCAGGGCCTGGCGGGGGCCTTGCCGGGGGACAGCCTGAGTCAGGCCTTGGCGTGGCATCTGGCACCTGCGCAAAAGCGTCAGTTGGGGAATGCCGACCTCACGGCATCGTGGCTCGATGCGCACCTGGCTTCCTGCGTGGCCGAGCTTCGCGATCGTGCGGCCGGCTGGATTGGCCAGGCGAGGGTAGGGAGCGGCGTCCGTCCACCGGTATCGTGGGGCGATGGCCGGGTGGGCTACCCCTTGAGTGGGCGCCCCGGCTCCAGTCGCCAAGCCCTGGTGCAAGGTATCCGCCAAGTGTTTCCGACCCTTGATGATGCGCAGGTGCAGCACTATATCGATCAGCGCATCGTCGCCGGCGACAACCTCTGGAGCCATGTCGACCACCTGCACCAACAACTGCAGTCCTTGCAATTGTCGCTGGCGGGCTGGCAGCGACAGGCCGCCGATGTAGCGAAGCTGGCGGCCCGCAGTCGTGTGTCAGGCCAGATCCTGCGTTGCTGGCGCCGACAGACACTGCCCGGAACATTCGGCTATCGCCTGTTGCTCGAGGGTGAGCAACTCGATGAGCTGCCTGCCTTGGCGCAGACCGTGGATTTCAGCCATGTCCACCACCTGGCCTTGCGCAACCTCGGATTGCCGGAGGTGAACGATGCTTTCCTGCGCAGGTTCAGCGGCGCGCGCCGCCTGCACCTCAATGGCAACCGGCTGGTGACACTCCCCGGACCCATTGCTGGAATGCCCGAGCTGGTCGAACTGGACCTCTCCGACAACCTTGTCCGCCTGGACAGCCAGGCCCAGCGCACGCTGGCACGGCTGCGCTGCCTGGAAGTCTGCAATCTCGACCGCAACCCGCTTGGCCAACCGCCCGAGCTAGGCAACCTGGTGCGGTTGCGCCAGGTTCATCTGCGGGCGACGGGGATGACTGCGGTGCCTCAGGGTTTGCTGCGCTTGAGCGGGCTGGAGTACGCCGACCTGCGCGACAACCGTATCGTCACCCTTGCCCCGGTATTGTTCGAAGGATCCGCTCGGCGCATGGATGTTGTCGCCTTGCACGACAATCCGCTTTCACGCGCCAGCCTCGCGCAACTCGAGCGCTTCGAGCAAGCCGGACAGTCGTCGTTGCGTCGCTTGCGTCGGCACTTCCAGGGCAGCGGCAGTGCCCGCGACGCTTGGCTAACGGGTCTGGACCATGATACGCGCGCCTTGCGCCAGGCCCAGTGGGATGCACTGCGCCAGCAACCTGGCAGTGACGACCTGCTCCGTCTGTTGAACGACCTGCGCGACACCAGCGACTACCGCAGCCGTCGCCAGGATCTGCAAGCTCGTGTCTGGGAGGTGGTGGAGGCGTGCGAGCAGGACGGACAGCTGCGTGAGGAGCTGTTCGAGTTGGCGGCCCAGCCACGCAGTTGCAGCGACAGTGTGGCCCTGGGCTTCAGTCACCTGGAAGTACGAGCCCTGGTGCACCAGCGTACGGCCGGGCGCTCCGGTAGCCGCGCCGAACGCAGCCTGTTGCAGCTGGGACGCGAGCTGTTTCGCCTGGAGGAGGTGGAGCGTCTGGCCGCCCTGGACATCCAGGCGCGCACCGAGGCCGGGGAGATGTTCGATGAGGTCGAGGTACGCCTGGCCTACCGGGTCGGTCTTGGGCAGAGCCTGGAGCTGCCGGGGCAGCCAAGGGGAATGCGCTATACCAACAGTGCGCAGGTGACCGAACGGCAACTGGCCCAGGTGCGCGAACAGGTGCTGGGCGCCGAGTCCGCGTCGAAACTGGTCGAGGCCATGTGTGGGCGAGCGTTCTGGCGCAAGCACCTGCGCGATACCTGTCCTGCTCGCTTCGAGGCGGTCGACCAGCCTTTCCATCAGCGTCTGGAGGCGCTTGCCGATGCTGCCGAAGACATGAGCGAAAACGATTACCTGGAGGCCATTGGCAAGGTTGCCACTGCGCGTGATGCAGCCCAGCGCGACTTGATCGACCAATTGACCGCCGAGGCCTGGCAGCGGTTCCAGGGCTGATGGTGACGCCGAGCCGCGCTTCAGTGCCCCAGCAGTTGCTCCAGCAGACGCTGCTTGAAGGTGTGCAGCAAGGTGCTGTTGCGCACGCGGGGATGGGGCAGGTCGATGCGCAGTTCTTCACGAACCCTGCCCGGGTGGGCATCCATCACGATAACCCTGTCTCCCAGGTACAGCGCCTCCTCGATGTCATGGGTGACCATCACCACCGTGCAGCGCTCCTGCACCCAGATGCGCTGCAGCTCCTGCTGCAGGCGCACGCGGGTCAGGGCATCGAGGGCGCCGAAGGGCTCGTCGAGCAGCAGCACCTTGGGCTTGTTCACCAGCGCCCGGGCGATCGCGCCGCGCTGGGCCATGCCGCCGGAGAGCTGGTGCGGATAGGCCTGCTCGTAGCCCTGCAGGCCGACCAGGGCGATGTGCTCGTCGACCAGGCGCTGCTTCTGCGCCGTGCCCAGGTCATGGTTCTTCAAGGCCAGGGCGATGTTCTGCTGCAACGTCATCCAGGGGAACAGGCGGTGGTCCTGGAACACGATGCCGCGCTCCAGGCCCGGGCCGTTCAGCGGCTGGCCGTCGATCAGGATCTGCCCCTGGTAGTCCGGGTCCAGGCCGACGATCAGGCGCAGCAGGGTGGACTTGCCGCAGCCGCTGGCGCCGAGGATGCTGACGAACTCGCCGGGGCGAATGTCCAGGTCGATGCCTTGCAGCACCGGCACGGGCCGGCCCTTGAGCGGGTAGGTCTTGCTCAGGTTGCGGATGCTCAGCGCGCCGGTCTGCACGTGGGCGGGAAAGGATGGGGCGATGGCGTTCATGGTCGGGCCTTTCAACGGGTGGGGCGCCAGCGCAGCAGGCGGCGGGCGAGCAGGGTGGACAGCCAGGTCATCAGGTAGCCGCACAGGCCGATGCACAGCACGCAGATCACGATGATTTCCATGCGTGCGCCGGCCTCGGCGTTCATCATCAGGTTGCCCAGGCCGGCGCCGGAGGCGAGGAACAGCTCGCTGCCGACCGCCGTGACCCAGGCGAAGGCCAGGGCCTGCAGTACACCGGTGGCGATGCTCGGCAGGGCGGCGGGCAGCAGGACCAGGCGCAATTGCTGCCAGCGCCCGAGGGCCAGTACCTGGCCGACTTCGCGATGGCGCACATCGACCTGGCGCAGGCCCTCGAAGGTGTTGAGTACCATCGGGTACAGTGCCGCCAGGCTGACGATCAGCAGCTTCGATGCTTCGCCGTTGCCCAGCCACAGGGCGATCAGCGGGATCCAGCCGAGCATCGGCACCTGGCGCATGGCGTGGAACAACGGTGCCACCAGGCGGTTGGCCAGGGGCGACAGGGCCATCAGCGCGCCCAGGGCGACGCCACCGACGATGCCCAGGGCGAGGCCGGCACTGGTGCGGGCCAGGCTGGCCAGCAGGTTGACCAGCAGCTCGCCGTTGCCCAGCAGTTCCACCAAAGCGTGGCCGATGGTCGCCAGTGGCACGAAAGCGTAGGCGCCGGCGGCGTCCTGGCGCGAGGCCAGTTCCCAGGCGCCGATCAGCAGCAGTGGCAGCAGCAGGCCACGCAGGTTGCGCAGTTTCATCATCACCTCCCGGCTTGCCAGCCGGACAGACGCCGCTCGACACGGCGCAGCGAGAAGTCCAGGGCAAAGCCGATCACCCCGGTGATCGCCACGCCCACCATCACCACATCGATGCGCAGCATCTGCCGGCCCATCTCGATCATTTGCCCCAGGCCGCTGTCGGCCGCCAGCAACTCGCAGGCCACCAGCACCACCCAGGCGCGGGTCAGGGCCACGCGCACGCCGGTGACGATGGCTGGCACAGCAGCGGGCAAGGCGATGCTTGCGACCAGGGTCGGCCAGCGCAGGCGGTACACCGCGGCCACCTCGAAGTGGCTGCGGGGGATGGCGCGGATGCCCTCGACCGTGGCCAGGGCCACCGGAAAGAACGCGGTCTTGGCGACGATCACCACCTTGAAGGTCTCGTCGATGCCCAGCAGCAGCACCAGCATCGGGATCAGGGCGATGCTGGGGATCTGCCGCAGGGTATGGAACAGCGGCGCGCAATAGGCCTCGACCGTGTCCGACAGGGCCATGGCCGTGCCGAACGCAAGGCCGGCCAGGGCGCCGGCGGCGAAGCCCAGCGACAGGCGCGACAGGCTGCCGGCCAGGTGTTCCTGCAATTCGCCCGTGGCCAGCAAGTCGGCGAAGCTGCGCCAGACCTCCAGGGGTGGCACCAGCAGGTTGGCCGGGAACAGTCCGGCGTCGGCGACCACGGCCCACAAGGCGAGCAGGGCCAGGGGCGAGACCAGCCAGGTGAGGGCTTTGAATGGGGGCATGGCGAACCTTGTGCACGGCGGGTGATACCGAGGTATCGCAATCGCCGTGCCAGGGATCAGGCTACGGTTTTACAGGGGCTGCGAGCGGGGGTGCTGGTGGCGCAGCAGTGGGGTGTTGCTGAGGCAACAGTCGCTCAGCAATGGCCCGGGATATTCGCGGGGGACTGGCTTGCGGCGTCCTGGCGGGAAAGCCAGGCCACGGCACACAGCGCCATCCCCGCCACATTCAGCGAAACCGGGTTGAAGGCATCCACCAGCATCGAGGGTTGCATCACCGCCACATCCACCAGCAGGCCCAG
>Ga0209370_1000863_pt1 | contig 32022 bp, 30 predicted proteins | sample AgamicAtPrz_FD_187164 | JGI IMG/M metagenome (GOLD analysis project Ga0209370, IMG submission 187164) | Agave microbial communities from Guanajuato, Mexico - At.P.rz (SPAdes) (version 2) | ecosystem: Host-associated > Plants > Phyllosphere > Phylloplane/Leaf | place: Guanajuato, Mexico...
GCACCACGGTCGGCTGGAAAGGGCTGCTGAACGACCCGTATCTCGACGGCAGCTTCCGGATCGAGGACGGCCTGCGCGTCGCGCGCAAGGTGCTGCTCGGCATCAATGCGCTGGGCTTGCCGGCCGCGACCGAATTTCTCGATCCGATGACCGCGCCGTATCTCGACGACCTTGTGTCCTGGGGCGCGATCGGCGCGCGGACGACCGAATCGCAGATCCATCGCCAGGCGGCCTCGGGGCTCGACCTGCCGATCGGCTTCAAGAACGGCACCGACGGCAACGTGAAGGTCGCGATCGACGCGATCCGTGCGTCGCGCGTGTCGCACAGCTACCTGAGGCCCTCCGTTTCCGGCAGCGTGGAAATCGCGACCACGTCCGGCAATCCCGACACGCATATCGTCCTGCGCGGCGGCAAGACCCCGAACTACGACGCCGCCAGCGTCGCGGCCGCCTGCGCCGCGCTGCGCGACGCGCATCTTCCCCCGTATGTCGTGATCGACGCGAGCCATGGCAACAGCGGCAAGCAGACCCGCGCGCAGATCGACGTCTGCGGCAACCTCGCCGCGCAACTGCATCGCGGGGAGCGCGCGATCGTGGGCGTGATGATCGAGTCGTTCCTCGTCGAGGGGCGGCAGGACCTGGTGCCGGGCACGCCGCCGGTGTTCGGCCAAAGCATTACCGACGCATGTCTCGGCTGGGATCACACGGCCGAACTCATCGAGCAGTTGGCTGCCGCGGCGGTTGCGCGGCGGCGTTCGCCAGCCGGCTTCATCGCGCACGGCGCCGCCGTCGCGAGGCAGGCCGTTTCTTACTGAATGAAAGGAGCTCTCTTGAACTCACCCATCGACATCGCCCGCGCGCTCGACTGGAAAGGCGACGGCGCCAGCCGCACGCCATACGAGGCGTATACGAGTGAAGCGCTGTACCAGCGGGAACTCGAGCGTCTGTTCTACGCGAATCACTGGTGCTACATCGGCCTCGAAGCCGAAGTGCCGTCTCCCGGCGATTTCCAGCGGACCGAAGTCGGCGAGCGATCCGTCGTGATGACGCGCACGGAGGATGGCGAGATCGTCGTCTTCGAAAACGCGTGCGCGCACCGCGGCATGCAGTTCTGCCGCGAGCGCTCGGGCAAGGCGAAGGATTTCCACTGCCCGTATCACCAGTGGAACTACGACCTGAAGGGCAATCTGATCGGCGTGCCGTTCCGGCGCGGCGTGCGTCAGGGCGGCACGATCAACGGCGGCATGCCGGCGGATTTCGAGCCGGGCAAGCATGCGCTGAGGCGCCTGCGCGTGTCGACGCGCGGCGGTGCCGTGTTCGCGTCGTTCGACGCGAACGTCGAATCGTTCGAGGATTTCCTCGGCCCGCGCATCCTGCCTTACTACGACCGCCTGTTCCACGGCCCGAAGCTGACCGTGCTCGGCTATACGCGGCAGCGCGTGCCGAGCAACTGGAAGCTGATGGTCGAGAACATCAAGGATCCGTATCACGCGGGGCTGCTGCACACCTGGTTCGTCAACTTCGGCCTGTGGCGCGCGGACAATCCCGCCAGGCTCGTGACCGATGCGCATCACCGGCACGGCGCGATGGTGTCGATCCGCAGCGGCGGCGGCGGCGGCGAGGTGACCCACAACGTGACGAGCTTCAAGGAGCGCATGACGCTGCACGACGATCGCTTCCTCGATGTCGTGCACGAACCGTGGTGGGGCGATCCGACCGTCGTGATGCTCACGCTGATGCCGAGCGTCATCATCCAGCAGCAGGTCAATGCGCTGTCGACGCGGCGTATCCGGCCGATCGGCCCGGGCGTGTTCGACTATGTGTGGACGCATTTCGGTTTCGAGACCGACACCGAGGAGATGACGCGGCGTCGTCTGCGCCAGGCCAATCTGTTCGGGCCGGCCGGCTTCGTGTCGGCGGACGACGGCGAGGTCATCGAATGCGTGCAGCAGAGCTTCGAGCAGATCCAGCACGGCAACGTTTACAACGAGCTCGGCGGCCGGCAGATCGACGAGCAGACCGAACACATGGTCAGCGAAACGCTGGTGCGCGGCATGTACCAGTACTGGCGCCAAGTGATGGAGGCCTGAATGAGCACGATCACGACAAGAACGGCCCGGCCGGCCGCCGAGCCGCACGCGGGCGGCGCGACCTTCGAGGATTTCTATTCGCTCGTCCAGCTCAATGCGAGGTATGCGGCCGTGCTCGACGGCGGCGACTGGGACGCGTGGCCGGAATTCTTCATCGAGCAATGCCGGTACACGGTGGTGCCGCGCGAGAACCACGAGCGCAACCTGCCGCTCGCGGTGATGGATTTCGAGAGCAAGGGCATGCTGAAGGATCGCGTCTACGGGATCAAGGAGACGCTGTTCTTCGATCCGTACTATCAGCGCCACGTGATCGGGCTGCCGCTCGTCACGTATCTCGACGACACGGTGATCGAGGCGGAGACGAACTACGCGGTGCTGCGCACGAAGACCGAGCAGATGAGCGACGTGTACAACACCGGGCGCTACCTGGACCGGATCCTGCGTACGCCGCACGGGCTGCGTTTCGAGTCGCGCATCTGCGTCTACGACAGCGAGATGATTCCGAACTCGCTGATTTACCCCATCTGAACGAGGTGCCGAAAGTGACTACGGAATGGATCGATGCAGTCGCGCCGGAAGCGGTGCGCGCCGACGGAATACTCGGCGTCTGGGTGGGCGGCCGCGACATCGCGCTGTATGCGGTCGGCGACGAGATCTTCGCGACCGAGAACCAGTGCACGCATGGCGACGCGCGATTGAGCGACGGCTTCCTGCTCGACGACGAGATCGAATGCCCGCTGCATCAGGGGCGCTTCAGCGTGCGGACCGGCATTGCGCTGTGCGCGCCGCTGACGACGTGCGTGCACACCTACCCGGTGAAGATCGAGAACGGCCGCGTGTTCGTGCAGCTCGCGGCGGCCGATGCGGCGGCGCCGGCGGAGGCGCGATCATGAGCGCTTACGTGGTGTTCGATATCGACATACACGACGTCGACGCATACCAGGCGTATCGCCGGCTCGGCGCGCCGACGGTGGCCGAGTACGGCGGGCGCTTCCTGGTGCGCGGCGTCGAAGTCGAAACGCTGGAAGGAGAATGGTCGCCGAAGCGCGTCGTCGTGCTCGAATTCGAGTCGGCGGAGCGCGCCCGCGCGTGGTATCGGTCCGAGGGCTATCAGGCGGCGAAGCTGTTGCGCGAGCCGGCCGCCCGGACGACCGGTATCCTCGCCGAAGGATACGTGCCGGCGCCCGGCGATCCGCGTTAAGCGGCGCAGTTGAAGGGGCTCCGCGCCGTGTCGATCGGCGCGGAGCCCCTTTTTTCATTCGCGGTGCCGTCGAGCCCGGCCCGCCCGGTCGATTCCCCGATGACGGCGATGCGATTCGGCAGCGATTTCCGCCGCCTGTCGCCCGCCGCCCGGCTAGCCGGTCAGTCGCTCCGCCGGCCGGGACGGCTTCCGGCGGTTTCCCCTCACGGCATCAGGCATGGCGGTAGCGGATCGACCAGACCGTCAGCAGCGTCGCGCCGAACAGCAGCAGGCAGCCGAACGAGAAATCGTTCAGCGCGAGCATGTGCGCTTCGACGTCGATCGCATGCGAGACCGACGCGAGCGCGCCGGACGGCGACAGCCCCGCGTGATCGAGCCGCGCGAACCAGTCGGCGGACGCGAAATCGTACGGCGTGATGTGGTCGACGAGATAGGTGTTGTGCACGCGGGAACGACGCTCGAAGTAGGTCGGCGCGACCGAGGTCGCGACGCTGGTGCCGATCCGGCGCAGCGCGTTCTGCAGCCCGGATGCCGCGGGCAGCCGCTCGCGGGGCAGCCCGGCGAGCGAAAGCGACACGAGCGGCGTGATGAAGAACGCGGTGGCGGCGCCCATCAGCAGAGAATTGGCGGCAATGTCGCCGAGGGTCACGTCGCTGTTGAAATGCATGCGCCAGAACGAGGCGGCGCCCCAGCCGACGAGCGCGACGGTCGCGAGCAGACGCGGGTCGGTGCGGCCCTGGAAGCGGCCGAGCAGCGGCGCGATCACGATCCCGGCGACGCCGAGCGGCGCGGTGGCGATGCCGGCCCAGGTGGCCGTGTATCCCTGCTGGGTCTGCAGCCACAGCGGCACGAGCACCAGTGCGCCGAAGTAGAGCCCGAAGCCGACCGTGATCGCGAGCGTGCTCGTCGTGAAGTTGCGGTCCGCGAACAGCCGCAGGTCGACGATCGGATGGTCGTCGGTCAGCTCCCAGAGGATCAGCGCGACGAACGACGCGATGCCCACGACCGCCAGCATGCGAATTTCGTCGGAGGCGAACCAGTCGAGGTTCTGGCCGCGATCGAGCAGCAACTGGAACGAACCGAACGCGGCGGTGAGCAGCAGCAGCCCGACGACGTCGACCGGCAGCCGTCGCGTCGCGTTGTCGCGCCCCTTCAGCAGCCGCGCGAGCACGCCGAGCACGAGTACGCCCGGCGGCACGTTCACGTAGAAGATGTACGGCCAGCTCAGGTTGTCGGTGATCCAGCCGCCGGCGATCGGCCCGAGCACCGGCGCGACGAACGTCGTGGTCTGCCACACGGCCAGCGCGACGTGGCGGCGCGTCGACGGGAACACCGCCATCAGCAGCGCCTGGGACAGCGCGGTGATCGGGCCCGACGCGGCGCCCTGCAGCGCGCGAAACAGCAGCAGCGACTCGAAGTTCGGCGCCATCCCGCACAGGATCGACGTGACCACGAACAGCAGCACCGACACGCGGAACAGCCGCACCTGGCCGAAGCGCTGCGTGAGCCAGCCGGTGAGCGGCAGCGTGATCGCGAGCGGCGTCGCGAACGAGGTCAGCATCCACGTGCCCATGTCCGGTGCGACGCCGAGATCGCCCGCGATGGTCGGGACGGCGACGTTCGCGATCGTCAGGTCGAGCGTCTGCATGAAATTCGCGACGCTGACCGCGATCGCGACGAGCGCCAGCGGCATGCCGGCGAGCGGCTCCAGCGGCAGTGGTGCGGCGTTCCGGGAGAAGAAGCGCATCGTCAGGCTCCCGGCGCGAGCGGACGGGCGCCGCTGTTCGCGCGAATCGTCTCGGCGACGAGCGCGTCGCCCGCTTCGTCGTCCTCACGATAGATCGACGTGGCGTCGATCGACCGGCGCGCGTCGGGCGCACGGGCGGGCGGCGACGCCGACGCGGTGCCGGGGCCGCGATCGACCGGCACCGATGCGGTCATCGACAGGCCGATACGCAGCGGGTGTGCGCGCAGCTCGGCGGGATCGAGCGCGATCCGGACCGGCACGCGCTGGACGACCTTGATCCAGTTGCCGGTCGCGTTCTGCGCGGGCACGGCCGCGAAGGCGGCGCCGGTGCCGGCTTCGAGCCCGACGACGCGCCCGTGGAACACCACGTCGCTGCCGTACAGGTCCGAGAACAACTCGACCGGTTGCCCGGCGCGCATGCCGCGCAGTTGCGATTCCTTGAAGTTGGCCTCGACCCACACGTGATCGAGCGGCACGAGCGCCAGCGACGGCGTGCCGGGCGACACGTGCTGGCCGACCTGCACGACCCGGCGCGTGACGAGCCCGCCGAGCGGCGCGTGTATTTCGGTACGGCGCAGCGCGAGCGCCGCGCTGCGAACCCGGGACGCCGCCGCGCGCACGAGCGGATTCGTGTCGATCGACGTGCCGTCGGTGCGCGCGAGCGTCGCGTCGTAGGCGGCCTGCTGCGCGTTCAGCGCGGCTGCCGCGCCGTCCATCGCGTCGCGCGCATGGCGAAGATCCTCGCGCGACACGCCGCCGTCTTGCGCGAGGCTCAGCCGGCGCTGCAGGTCGTCGTTCGCCTTGGACCATTCGGTGCGCCGCACCCGGATCTGCGCTTCCTCGCGCACCACGTCCGCATGCGCGGTGCGGTATTGGCGCACCGCGTGCGCGAGTTGCGCGACCGCTTCGTCCAGCGCGAGCCGGGCATCGGTCTTGTCGACGCTGAACAGCAGGTCGCCGGGACGGACCCAGTCGGCGTTCTGCACGCGCACGGCGTCGACGGTGCCGCCGATCTGCGGCGAGATCTGCACGACGTCGCCGGATACGTACGCATCGTCGGTCGTCTCGGTGCCGCGCGTGGTGGCCCACGCGGCGGCGGCGAGGCCGGCCGCGCCGGCGAGCGCGATGAAGAACCAGCGGAAATAGCGCCGGCGCGCGCGTTGCAGCGAGGGCTCGGCGGCGGGGGATTCGGGACGGTTCATTGGGTGACTCCAGTGGAAGTGGCGCCGCCGAGCGCGGCGATCAGGCGGGCGTGCTCGATCGCGAACGACGCGTCCGCACGGGCGACCGATGCGCGATCCTCGAGCAGCCGGCCTTCGGCGAGCAGGACGTCGAGGTAGCCGGAAATGCCTTTCCGGTAGCGCTGCGTTTCGATGGTGTAGGTCCGTTGCGCGCGCGCCAGCGCCTCGCGCTGAAGCGCCCGCTGCCGGCCGAGCGTGTCGATCTGGACGAGGGTGTCGCTGACCTGCGCGAGCGCGTTGACGACCGTGTCGTCGTACACCGCGACGGCGGCGTTGTAGGCGGCGGTTTGCGCGCGCAGGCCGGCGCGCAAGCGCCCGCCCTCGAAAATCGGCAGCGTGATCGCGGGGCCCGCGCCGAGCGTGCCGCTGTTGCCGTGGAACAGCGCGCGGAAGCCGAAGCTCTGCACGCCGGCGAAGGCCAGCAGGTTGACATCCGGGTAGAACGCGGCGCGCGCGGCGTCGATGTTCGCCGCTTCGGCTTCGACCCGGTAGCGCGCGGCCAGGACGTCCGGCCGGCGGCCGATCAGCGCCGCGGGCAGGACGGCCGGCATCGGCAGCTCCGCCGCCGGCGGCGCGGCGGGCGTCAGCGCATCGGCGTACCCGGGCCCCCGGCCGACGAGCGCGGCGAGCCGGTGGCGCAGCCGGGCCGAGGCGGCCGCATGCGTGTCGATGTCGGCCTGCGCGTGCGGAATGGGTTCGCTCGCCCTGAGCACGGCGACCTGCATGTCGAGGCCGGCGTCGGCGCGTTGCGACGTGAGGCGGAGCAGATAGCTGTGTTGCTGCAGCGTATCGCGCGCGATCGCGAGCAGTTGCTGTTCGAGTGCGAGCTGCAGGTACGTTTCGACGATCGCGGCCTGCAGCGACACGGCGGCCGCATGCTCGAGCGCGTGCTGCTGATCCGCGCGCAGCGCGGCCGCGCGCGCCAGCGCGTGCTGCCGGCCGGCGATGTCGAGATCCCACGACGCGCCGAGGAGGGCCTGCGCGTCGACTTGCCAGTGTCCGGCCGCGGGCGGCGGCGTCCGATAGCTGCCCGGCAGGCGCGTCGGCACCGCGCTCGCCGTCGCGCCGAGTTGCGGCAGCAGCGCGGCGTTTTCGACGTCGGCGTCGGCCAGCGCCTGCGCGACACGTTCGCGCTGCGCCTGCAGCGTCGGTGCGCCGGCCAGCGCATCGTCGACGAGGCGATCCAGCTGCGCGTCGCCGAACGCGGTCCACCAGCGTTCGGCGATCGTCGGCGAGCCGGCGCCGGCGGAGCGGATCGCGGCGCCCGCATCGAATTGCTCGACGGGCGTGATCCGCGCCGCCGGGCGTTGCGGGCCGAACGGGGCGCAGCCGGCGATCGCGAGCGCGGCGAGCGCGGGAACCAGGCGGCGGGCGCCGCACGCTCGGTCGATGAGTAGGGGCATGGTCGATTTCCTGTCGCGTGAAGGCGAACGATCTGTATCTAAAAATATATCTTTAGATATTATTAGACGGTCGGCAACTGGTAGAAATCGCAGTGGGCCGTACCGGCCGCACCGGCCGCCGGCATCGTCGAAAAGCTGAAGGGGGAGGACAGAGGCGCGCGGGTTACGCGATGGCAAGTGCGTCGAGCGCGGCCGCGAGCGTTTGTGCGACGGACTGGCCCGAGGTATCGATGCGGCAGTGCGCGCACGCGCGGTACAGCGATTCGCGCGCGTCGTGCAGCGCGGCGAGCGCGGCGCGCGGGTCGGCGACGTTCAGCAGCGGGCGGGACGCGTCGCCGCGCGTGCGGTGCCACAGAGTGTCGAGATCGCTCGCGAGATGGATCACGAAACAGCGCTGGCCGAGCCGGACGCGCGTGTCGTCGCGCAGCACGGCGCCGCCGCCGGTCGCGAGCACGAGCGCCGGCCCGCGGGTCAGCGCGTCGATGACGTCGGCTTCGCGTGCGCGGAAGTCGCCTGCATGGAATTGCGCGGCGACGGGCGCGCCGAAGCGGCGTTCGAGTTCGCGGTCGGCGTCGACGAACGGCAACGCGAGCGCGCGGGCCAGTGCGCTACCGACGGTCGTCTTGCCGGCGCCGGGCATGCCGACGAGCGCGATGCGCATCGAGCCGGCCTGCGGGCGCGGGCTCACAGGCGGCTCCGCAGCGACGGCGCGCGGCGTGTCACGGCGGCGATGCGCTGCATCCGGACGTAGTTGGCGAGCGGGTCCAGCGCATCGGTGACGAAGGTGTGAGGCGCGCCGGGAGCCGTGTCCAGCGCAATGCCGGCGACCACGAGCGTGCCGTCGCACAGCGCGTCGGCGAGCGCGCCGATTCGCGCGCCGAGCGCTGGCGACGCCACGCCGAGGTCCGCAACGACGCGGCGCGAGCGCGGCCAGTCGACCGACTCGGCCGGGCGTACCGGCCAGCGCGCCAGCAGGCCGCCGGGCAGCGGCGTCGCGGCCCGTGCAGCGGACGTTTCGAGCACCCGCCAGGTCAGCGGCGCCGCGGGCAGGCACGCGCGCCAGCGGCCATAGGCGGTCGCCGAGGTGTCGCCGATCGCCACCGCCGGAAGCCGGAGGCGCTCGCAGCGCCGCAGCAGGCACGCGGTGCCGGCGGCGTCGGGCGTGCCACGCACGAACGGCAGCAGCTCCAGTTCGTCGTCGTATTCGGCGCGCAGCGCGCGCAGCCATCGCCCGGCGGCGAGCGGCAGGCAGTCCGCGGCGGCGATGCCGCACAGCACGAGCAGGCGATCGTCGCGACCGTCGCGAATCGCGAGCAACCGGGCGGCGACGCGGGACGGAGCGGGCGCCGTCGTCACGATGCGGCCGGGCCGTCGGCGTGCCGGTCGGTACCGCCCGCGGCACGCGGATAGGCGCCGAGAACGCGCAGTTCGGACGCGGCGAGGGCAATCTCGTCGAGCGCCGCGCGCACGTTCGGATCGAGCGAGTGCCCGCCGAAATCGATGCAGTACCGATACGCATGGCCGGCGCCCCGTGCCGGGCGCACGTCGACCCACAGCAGCGGGGCGCGGTGTCGGGCGAGCGCATCGAATACGCGCGCGAGCGCGTCGGGCGCGTCGGTCGGCCGCAGCACGATGCTCGTGCGGTCGTGGCCGGTCGGGGCAGGCGCCTGGCCGCCGACGATCACGAAGCGCGTGTGGTTGTCCGGGTGATCCTGGATCGCGCTGGCAACGATTCGCAGTCCGTAAAGCGCGGCCGCGGGTTCACCGGCGATCGCCGCGCAGTCATACAGGTGCGCGGCCTCGCGCGCGGCCACCGCGTTGCTGGACACCGGGATGCGGCGCAGGCCGGGCGCATGCGCGTCGAGCCACGCGCGGCATTGCGCGAGCGCCTGCGGATGGCCGACCACGCTGTCGACGCCGGCGAGTGATCCGCTGGCGCTCAGCAGGCAGTGCGCGACCGGCAGTTCGATCTCGCCCGTGACGCTCGCCGCTTGCGCGAGCAGCAGGTCGAGCGTGCGGGTCACGGTGCCTTCGGACGAATTCTCGACCGGCACGACCGCGCATTCCGCATCGCCGCGCGCGAGCGCGTCGAACACGGCGTCGATCGTCTCGTGCGCTTGCCCGCGGGCGAATTCGCCGAAGTGACGCAGCATCGCGGTTTCGGTGTAGGTGCCCGACGGGCCGAGGAACGCGACGGACGGCAGCGCTTGCGCGTCCCGGCTCGCGCTGAACAGCGTCTGCCAGATGGCGCGCAGGTCGCGGTCGCGCAGCCCCCACGGCGCGCGCGTGCACAGCTCGGCGACGATCGACGCTTCGCGGGCAGGCTGCCGCACCGCGAGCCCCGCATGCCGCTTGAGATGACCGATCTCGGTTGCGTGAGCGATGCGCTGGCCGATCAGTTCGAGAAGCTGGTCGTCGATCACGTCGATCTGCGCGCGGCGTCGCGCGATCGCATCGTCGACGGACGACGGGGCGGCAAGTTCGGTCGGCGTCATGGCGTGTCGATCCGTGAAGCGGGGGAAACGGCCGGCCGGTGCGCGGCGACGTGCGCCGCCGCGCCCGGCTGCATGCGTGCGACGGCGCGCGCGTATTCGGCCGCGAGCCGTTCGACGATTTCGGCCACGCTGAGCACCGCGTCCATCGCGCCGACGCCCTGGCCGGCCCCCCAGATGTCGCGCCACTGCTTCGCGCCGCCGTCCGGCGAGAAATCGAGCTGCGCGCCTTCGACCCGTGCGAGCCGGCGCGCGTCGAGCCCGGCCGCCTCGATGCTCTGGCGCAGGTAGTTGCCGTGGACGCCGGTGAATGCGTCGGTGTAGATGATGTCGGCAGCGCTGGCTTCGACGATCGTGTCCTTGTAGCGCTGCACCACGTTGGCTTCGTGCGACGCCAGGAAGCGCGTCCCGATATACGCGAAGTCGGCGCCGAGCGCGCGCGCGGCGGCGATCGCGTCGCCCGTCGCGATCGCACCGGACAGCGCGATGAAGCCGTCGTAGAAGCGCCGCACTTCCGTGACCAGCGCAAACGGCGACAGCGTGCCGGCGTGGCCGCCCGCACCCGCCGCGACGAGGACGAGGCCGTCGACGCCGGCTTCCAGCGCCTTCTGCGCATGTCGCACCGTCGTGACGTCGTGCAGCACGATCCCGCCGTAGGCGTGGATCGCGTCGACGACGTCGCGCGACGGCGCGCGCAGGCTCGTGATCATCAGCGGCACGCGGCGCTCGATGCAGATGCGCAGGTCCTGTTCGACGCGCGGATTCGACGGATGGCAGATATGGTTGACCGCGTACGGGCCGACCGGCGCATCGGGATGGGCCTCCCGGTACGCGCGCAGCGTGCCGTCGATCGTGTCGATCCAGTCGCCGAGCTGCGCGCTGAGCCGCGCGTTGAGCGCTGGAAATGCGCCGACGATCCCGCTCCTGCACTGGGCGAGCACCATCTCGGGATAGCTCGCGATCAGCATCGGAGACGCAATCACCGGCAGCCGGAGACCCTGCAGCGGAAGCGGAATCATGGTCGGGCTCCCGCTCGTCAGCGCGCGAGCGCCGCGCTGTCGCGCCGCTCGTCCAGGCGGCGGTGGAAGCCGTCGCGGCTGACGGCGCAGCGCGTATGCACGCCTTCGCCGACGACGCCCACCGCGTCGCGCACCTCGACCCGGTACGTCATCATGCGGCCGTCGACCTCGATGAGTTCGGCGTCGACCGTCACCTCCCATTCGGGCGGCGTCGGTGCGAGATGCTTGATCTCGAAGTTGTAGCCGACCGTCATCTGCCCGGCCGGCAGCAGATGGTCGGTCGCCTGCATGCAGGTCTGTTCGATGAAGATGATCATGATCGGGCTCGCGAGTGCGTGCGCTTCGCCTCCCCATTGATCGGCGAGCGAAATCGTGTCGACGCGGTGGGTGGTGCGGGCACGCAGGCCAGTCTGGATAGTCAAGGGCAACTCCTGAAGGGGGGATGGAGGGGGGGCGGTCACGCCGCGCGTGCCGTGGCGGTCGCGCGTCGTTGCATCTGGCTGAAGATGTTGCGGTAATGCATTTCCTCGGTGCCGCCGGCCGAGCCCATCGCGAGCGCGTCGGCGACGAAGGTGGCGAGCGGGCCGCGCCGGTAGCCGTCGCTGCCGTGAATCGCGAGCAGGTGCAGCGCTGCCTGCGCGAGATCGCGCGCGCCCGCGAGCTTCGCGATCGAACAGTTCGCGAGCGCCTCGGGACGTTGCCCGACGAGTTGATCGAGCGCCGCGCGCGCCGTCCAGCGCGTGCGTTCGATGCCGACCTGGACGTCGACCAGCCGGCGCTGCACGTGCTGATGGGCGTCCAGCGCGACGCCGAGCGTCTTGCGGGCGCTGGCGTGCGCGAGCGCGTCGGCGAGAAACGGCTGGGTGACGTTCGCGCACAGCAGGCCGAACAGCGCGCGATTCATCGACGCGATGTCCATCAGCAGGCGCAGCCCGTCGCCGGGTGTGCCGAGCAGTTCGTCGGCGTCGATGCGAACGCCGGACAGCGCGAGATCGCCGATCGGAAGATCCGCGACGCCGAACGTCGCCTGCGGGGCGCTGCGTTGCACGCCCGCGCGTTCGGGATCGATCAGCACCAGCGCGGTGGCCGGCTTGCCGTCGCCGGTCAGCGTCGCGACGATCATCATCAGGCGCGCTTCGGGCGCGTGGCTGATGTTGTACTTGTGGCCGTCGAGCCGGTAGTGGTCGCCGTCGCGAACGAGGTGCGTTTCGAGCGCGCGCACTTCGGTGCCGGTGCCTTTCTCGGAGATCGCCGTGGCGCCGATGGCGCCGGACAGCAGCGACGGCAGATGCCGTGTGCGCTGCGCGTCGGAACCGTATGCGACGAGCGCGCGAATCAGCGTCGCCTGATTGGCGAGCGCCATCGCGAAGCCGACGGAGCGCAGCGCCGCGGCGACCGCTTCGAAGGCATCGACGAAGTCGTGCCACGTGCGTCCCGCGCCGCCGAGTTCGAGCGGTACCGGCAGGCGCCACAGTCCCGCGTCGGACAAGGCGTCCCATGCATCGCGATGGAAGGCGCCGCAAGGGGCGGACCGCGCATGGCGTTCGGCGATGTCCCGGTACGCGGCGGTCGTCGTGTGCTGTGCTTCGCTGGCAGTGAGAGTCATGTCGGGGCGCGGGGCTTTGCATGGATCGTGTCGCCAATCTAATGAAAAGCCCCCGGACGAGAAACTGTCAGTTATTGCACTTCGCCGCGACGCGCAGCGGGGAGTGAAGCGAGCGTGATCGGCGAGGCGATGGGCGGCGGAGCGCGATTGCCGGAGGGGATCTTGACGCCCGTCGCGTACATCGACGCGAGCGATTGCGGTCGGGCGACAGCCGGACGACGGCGCTCGCGCCGCGCCGTCGTCCGCGGCGTCGCGGCGCTTCGATGATGGGGGACGATTGCGCGCCGGTCGTGGGGGCGACGCGATGTCGGATTGTCGACGCTTCGTCATTCAGGCCGATTCGATTGGCTTCGCAGTACAGACCATTCGGATAACGTGCGATGTGCTCACGTCGAATTCCCGGCGCTCGTTTCGTTGCGTCACTTCTGCCGGGCGTCGGTGCGCGTCGAGGGAACGTGCGAGAAATGATCGCGCATACGATTCGGCAGGCCCGGTCCTGCCGCTGCGAGGAGCGGCGAAATCGTGCCCGGCCTTGCTTCCGTGAAATTGTCATGCTAGTTTTTCATGAAATTTCTCGACGTAATTTTCACGGGAGTCCGCATGTTCGTGCAGTCCGACCGTCACGTCGCAAGCTACTACGCCGGCACCTACCCGGCGCCGATCCCGCATCGGCCGGCGCTGGACGAACGTGTCGATGCCGACGTGCTGGTCGTCGGCGCGGGCTTCAGCGGGCTGCATACGGCGCTGCGGCTCGCGCTCGCCGGCAGGCGCGTCGTCATGCTCGAAGCGAGCCGCGTCGCGTGGGCCGCATCGGGCCGTAACGGCGGACAGGCGCTGCTCGGCTGGTCGTGCGACATGCAGCCGCTCGAGGATGCGCTCGGCCGCGACGGCGCGCGGCTGCTGTGGGACAGCATGCGCTGGGCGGCGGCCGAGGTGCGCGAACTGCCGGCGCGACACGGTTTCGACATCGACTACCGGCCCGGCAGCCTGTGGGCCGCGGTGCGGCCACGGCGCGTCGCGATGCTGGCGCAGGCGCGCGACGAGGCCGCCGAGCGGTGGGGCTACGACCGGCTGCGCGTGATCGGCCGTGACGAGATGCCCGAATGGATCGGCGGCACGCGCTACCTCGCCGCGCTCCACGATCCCGAGGCCGGCCACCTGAACCCGCTGAAGCTCGCGCTCGGCCTCGCGCGGACGATCGAGCGCGCGGGTGGCCGCATCTTCGAACAGAGCCGCGTGCTCGACTGCCGCGAGACGGCCGGCGGCCACGTCGCCCGCACGGCGCGCGGCGAAGTACGTGCAGACGTGCTGGTGCTCGCCTGCAATGCGTACGTCGATCGACTCGACCGCGACCTCGCGCGCCGGCTGCTGCCGGTCGGCACGTATCAGGTCGCAACGGCGCCGCTCGCGCCCGACGTCGCGCGTGCGCTGCTGCCACGCAACAGTTGCGTGATCGACAACCAGTTCGTGCCCGACTATTTTCGCCTGAGCCCCGACAACCGGCTGCTGTTCGGCGGCGGCTGCACGTATCTCGGCGGCATCCCGGCCGATATCGCGGCGGCGACGCGCCCGCATCTCGAACGCGTGTTCCCGCAACTGGCCGGCGTACCGCTCGACTATGCGTGGGGCGGTCACATCGACATCAGCATGCGCCGCACGCCGGACATCGGCCGCCACGGGCAGCGCTTCTGGCTGCAGGGCTTTTCGGGGCACGGCGTGCTGCCGACGCTCGCCGGCGCGCGCGCGGTGGCCGACGCCGTGCTCGGCGACCCACACCTGCTCGCGCAGTACCAGCGCATCCGCAACCCGCGCTTTCCCGGCGGCGACCGGCTGGCCGCGCCGCTGGAAGCGATCGGCAAGGCCTGGTACCGTCTGCGCGATACCGTTTGACTCACCGGAACCCGTCATGAACGAACAGGAAGAGATAGAAAGCCTGGCGATCCTGATCCGCGACCTGCGCAAGCATCGCAAGGTCACGCTCAACGATCTCGCCGAACGCATTGGCCGCTCGGTCGGCTTTCTGTCGCAGGTCGAGCGCGGGCTGTCGCGTCCGACGGTCGCGGATCTCACCGCGATCGGCGAGGCGCTCGGCGTGCCGACCACGTATTTCTACAGCCTGAGCAAGCCGCGCAGCGTGCCGTGGGTCACGCGGCCCGACGAGCGGCGCACCGTGTATTACGCGGACGGCATTACCGACATCCTCGTGTCGCCGAACATGCGTTCGCGCTTCTCGATCCTCGAGAGCCATCTGGGGCCGGGCGCGAGCAGCGGCGAGCGCCCGGTCGACGACAGCGACGAGCAGGGCGGCTTCGTGCTCGAAGGAGAGCTGACGATCTGGATCGACGGCGACGACACGCCCGTCACGCTCGGCCCGAACGATGCGTTTCAGCTTCCCGCGCACAAGCGCTTCCGGTATGCAAACCTGACCGATGCGCCGACGCGCGTGATCTGGGTATTCACCTGAGTCGTCGGCAGGGCGGGCGGTGCTGCACGCCGCCGCGCCGTGCAGCCTGTTTGCAGTACTGAGTGATTGTCGGCGTGCGTTGCGCTGTGCGCCGACGAATCCGGCTCGCCGCGTTGCGGCGCCCCCCTACAAGACATGGAAAGGATGAGACATGGCTGACGTCGTTCCCGCGCTGGTCAGTGAAGTCCGCGCATTCCGGCAGGCGCACCCCGAGATCCGTTATGTCGACCTGATCTGCCTCGACCTGCCCGGGCATTTCTACGGCAAGCGCTATCCGATCGACGCGCTCGAAAAAGTCGCGTCGGGCTCGCTGTTGAAGCTGCCGCAGAACTGCGTGCTGCTCGGCACGCAGGGCGGCCTCTACAAGATCGGCGATTACTGCTTCAACGACGGCGATCCCGATGCGCCGCGTCGCCTGATCCCCGGCACGCTGAAGCCCGTGCGCTGGGAGCGGCAGCCGCTCGCGCAGATGCTGATCAGCTCCGACGGCACCGATTCGCCGATCGAGTTCGAACCGCGCGAGGTGCTCGCGCGCGTGCTGCGGCGGTTCGCGGCGCGCGGCATCCGGCCGGTCGTCGCATTCGAGCTCGAGTTCTACCTGTTCGCCGCGCAGCTCGCGGAAGGCATGCCGCAGTATCCACGCGACCGCCTGAGCGACGACCGTGACGATCAGCCGAACATGCATATCGAGCGCCTGTCGCGCTTCTCCGACGTGCTGCACGAGATGGTCGACGCCGCGTGCGAACAGGGCGTCGACGCAACGGTGATTACCGCGGAGCTCGGGCCCGGCCAGTTCGAGATCAATTTCGGGCATACCGACGACGCGCTGCGCGCGGCCGACTGGTCGGCGCTGTTCTGCCGCAGCACGCGCGGCGTCGCGTTGCGGCACGGGTATCGCGCGAGCTTCATGGGCAAGCCGTATCTGCATGCGCCGGGCAGCGGGATGCACGTACACGTGAGCCTGTACGACGATGCGGGACGCAACGTGCTCGCGGCGGATGGCCAGCGCCCGTTACGGCATGCCGTGGCCGGCTGCCTCGCGCTGCTGCCGCATTGCATGCCGGTGTTCGCGCCGAACCACAACGCGTTCCGGCGCTACGGGTCGATGGTGAACGCCGCGAGCCGCGCGAGCTGGGGCTTCGAGGATCGCGACGCGTGCATCCGGATTCCGGAATCGGATGCGCGCAACCTGCGGATCGAGCACCGGCTCGCGAGCGCGGATGCGAACCCGTACCTGGTGCTCGCGGCGATCCTGAGCGGGATGGAGCACGGGCTCGATGCGCGGCTCGAGCCGATCGCGCCGCTCAACGAGGATCGCGGCAGCGGGATCGATTTTCCGAAGGAGATGCTGTCGGCGGTCGCCGCGATGCAGGATCATCCGGCCGTGCGCGAAGGGCTCGGCAGCGAGTTCGTGATGGTGTATTGCGAGAACAAGCGGCAGGAGGAGCTGGATTTCCGCAACGAGATCGGCGCGCGGGAGTATCGGTGGTTTTTGTGATTGCGCGCGCGTGGAGGAAGCTGGCTACGGAAGTGCGCGCCAGTAGCGCACTTCCTCGATCGGCGTACCGTCGATTTCGAACGTCTTGATGTCGGGTTCGGCGACGAAACCTTCGCGTTCGTAGAACGCCCGTGCCCGACGGTTTTTGACCAGCACCCACAGCGACACCCACGCATGGCCCGCGTCATGCAGCGATCGGCATGCATGGTCGACCAGCAACGCGCCGATGCCTTGCCCGCAATGCGACGGGTGTAGATAGATCGCTTCGATTTCTCCCCAGGCGCGATCCTTGTCGGTGTCGCGCGTCGGACCATATGCGATCCAGCCGGCCGGAGCATTCGTCGTGAACGCGAGCGCGACGCGCGGCCGTCCTGCGTCGAGTGCCTGGCGCCAGGCGGCCGTGCGTTTTTCGACCGACAGGCCGGCGAGGAACGGGGCCGGCATGATGTCCGTATAAGTGGCTTGCCACGACGCGACGTGGATGTCGGCGATGGCCGGCGCATCGGCGGAAGTGGCGGCGCGAATGTCGATCGTCGTCGTGTTCGGTGCCATGCGTTTCCCGTGTGATCGGCTGTCGTATGCCGCATCGCCGTTCCTTTCGAGCGCGCCATGCCGCGAAGCGGCTTCGCGGCATGGCGCGCTCGATGCCCTTACTCCCCGAGCTTCGACGTCACGCACCCGGTGCTCGCGCATTCGCGCTCACGCTCGCGCAGGAGCGACAGCCGCGACTGCGTCATGTCGTTCGCGCACTGGATATCGACGAGGTAGCTGCTGCCGCGCGTCTCGCTGCACTGCGCGTCGCGTTGTTTCAGCCAGGCGAGCTGGCCGGCCTTCAGCGTCGCTTGTTGATCACCGCTCAGTTGCTTGCGCAGCCGGCCGTATTCGTCGTTGAGATCGCGGTCGGACTGCGAGAACTGCGTGCTCGTGCAATACACCTGGTCGAACGCGCTGCGCGGCTTCCCGCAGCCGGCCGCGTGCGCGGCGAACGGAACGGCAAGCGCGAGCAACGCGCAGGATGCGAACAGATTCTTTTTCTTCATGGTGAGTCTCCTGACTGGGTGAAAACCGTTGAATCCGACGGGCGATACCGTCGTTTATCCGGGCGTCGTACATGCGTCGATGCCGCCCGCGATCGCGGCGGACAGGCGCTGGATCGTCTCGCGCCGCGCGAGCCGCGCTTCTTCGTCCGGATTGACGATCACGCCAGCCTCGACGAGCACGGCGGGAATCGGCGCGGTGCGCAGCACGACGAGATCGTCAAAGCGATGGATGCCGAGTGGCGGGTCGATCAGCGGGCGGTTCTCGCCCTTGATCGGCTGCGCGTGATACAGCGACGGCCGTTCGCCGGCCGCGACCAGCCGTTCGGCGATCGCCTTCGCGCAACGCAGGCTTTCCGCATAGTGCGGGTTGCGCGCCGACACGAACACCGAGAAGCCGCGGAATTCGCGCTGCCGGCCCGCGTCGATGAACTGTTGCTGCATCGAGTCGTGATGGATCGACACGAACAGGTTCGCGTCGGGCGCTTGCGTCGAGCGCCGATCGAGCGCGATCTCGCGGCCGTCCGCCGACGTGCGCAGCACGCGATCGCCGTGCGCGGCGAGTGTGTCGGCGACCGCGCCGGACAGGTCGAGGTTGTACAGGTATTCGACGCGGCCGCTGGCGCCGGTGGAGCCCGGATGCGCGGGCGTATGGCCGGTGTCGACGACGATATAGCGCCCGGACGTGGGCACGGCAGCGGTCGTGCCGGCGGCGTCGGCCGCATGCAGCGCCAGTGGCGCGCCGAGGAGCGGAGCGCACGCGAGCACGCGCGCGGCGGCGCGCACGAACGGGCGAAGGCGTCGGAGGGTTCGGTTCGTCATTGTTGTTGTCGAGAAGGGCGTGCGGCGCGTCGAACGGCGCGCCACCGTCGGCCTGCTCAATGCAGTCGGAATGTCGCGCGATTATAGCGGGTGGCGGCGACGCCGCAATGACGAACGGCGGTTGTCAGCCCAGCACGCGCCGGGCCGCCAGCATGCCCCAGTACGACGCTTCCTCGAACAGCGACAGCCCTGACAGGTCGGCATGCGCGAACACGACGGGGCCGTCGGCATCGCGCAGCGCGAGCAGCCCCGGTCGGCTCAGGAAGCCGACGTCGGGTGTCGCCATCGCATGGCCGCGCACGGTGATCTCGAGTGCGGTCGCATGCTTCCACAGCTCGCGTCCGTACACGGCCTGCAGGTCCATTGCCGCCTGCTCGCGCAACGCGTCGGGCTTCGCGTGCGCGAGCCAGCGGCGCGTCTCGTCCGGCGTTTGCGTGCTCAATGCCTGATAGGCAGAGAAGACGGAGCGCGTCGGCGGCGACATCCGGATCAACTGGTGCGTCGACACGACATAGCCGAGCCCCACGCTGTCGTAGACGACGTTGTCCCACGCGAGCGGTACGCCGGCTTCCTCGGCCGGCATGCCGTCGAGCAGGAAATTGGACACGAGCCACGGCGCGCGCGGCGGCAGGTCGCGCGCGGGATCGAAGCCGTATGTGGGCATCTGCGGAAACACGCGCGCCGCGACGAACAGCGGCATCGCGGAAACGACCCGGCGCGCCTTCAGCATGAACGTCGACAGCGCGCCGTCGCGGCCGACGCGGGCGCACAGCACGTCGACGCCGCCCGCACGTTCGGTCGCGCGCACCGCGAAGCCGTCGCGCGACCATGCGTTCGAGCCGGTGCGTGCGGCGATCGAATCACCCAGCTTCGTCACCATCGTGTGCAGCCCGTCGGGCCAGGTCAGCACCGCGCCGTCGCCCGCATCGCCCGCATGGCCGCCGCGCGACGAGAAATAGTGCAGCCCGGCCCATGCGGAGACGTGCTCGTAACCGGCGCCGTAGTCGTCGCGGCAGCAATAGTCCAGATACCAGTGCAGCGCCTTCGCGGTGTAGCCCTCGTCGCGCAGCCACTGGCGAAACGAGCGCCGGTCGAGTGCGCGCCAGCGCGGGTCGCGCGACGATTCCGCGATCGGGATGCAGAACACCTTGCGGCCGTCGGTGCCGCGCGCGGTGCGCAGCCCGTCCGTGTACGCGAAGAAGCGCGCCTGCTGCGCGAGTGCGTCGGCGTCGAGGCCGGCGGTCGGCACGATGCCGTCCTGCCACTGCCCGCCGATGAACAGCCGTTCGTCCGGTGCGTGGACGAGGGCACGCTCGTCATACACCGGGCGCGCGGAGAACGGCGCGGATTCGATCACGCCGAGATCGGCGAGCATGTCGCGCAGATGCACGGATTCGAGCGACGGCAGCGGCAGGTAGTGCGCGCCCTTCGGATAGCCGAGCTCGCCGAAGCGGCCGCCGGCCGCGTTGCCGCCGAATTCGGGGCCGGCGAGCACCGTGAAGCGCGTATGGCCGGCGCGCGCGAGCTGCCATGCGCACGACAGCCCGGCCGCGCCGGCGCCGAGAATCGCGACGTCCGTCTCGATCGTGCCGGACGGCGGCGGCAGCGTGGCATGGTCGCGCAGCGCGTGGCCTTCGCGCATGCCGGGGTAGTCGATGCGCGGCGTCGTCTCGATCCAGCCGGTGCGGCCGCAGGCGGCGAGCGACGCGGCCGCCGACGCGACGAGGAACGTGCGACGGTCCATCAGCGCAGCACGTGCTTCCAGTCGTCGTCGAAGCGGCGCACGAGCGGCTGGTCGTTGAGTTCGTTCGGCGACATCGGCAGCGCCGGCATGTCGGCCGGAAAGTGGAACATCTCGGCGGCCGTTTGCGGATCGAGCCAGCGCGTCGGCACCGAGTAGTGCGTCGGCACCGTGAAATCGCGGCGCTTGCCGGCGATCACGAAGCCCCAGTCGCCGAACGACGGCACGTAGCAGTGGTACGGCCACGTGTTGAACCCGGCTTCGCGCAGCGTCGCGATGATGGTCCAGTACGCATGCGGCGCGAAATACGGCGACGTCGACTGGATCACCGTGTAGCCGTTCTCCGACAGGTGCCGCGCGAGCAGCCGGAATACGGGCACCGAGTACAGGCGACCGAGCCCGAAGTTGGTCGGATCGGGGAAGTCGACGACGATCGCGTCGTACACGTCGGCATTCGATTCGAGCCAGCGCACCGCGTCGTCGTTGATCACCTGCACGCGCGGATCCTTCAGCGCGCCCTGGTTCAGCCTGACGAGCGGCGCGGACGTCGAGAACAGCTTCGTCATCGCGGGATCGAGATCGACGAGCGTGATGCGTTCGAGATTGCGGTGCTTGAGCAGTTCGCGCACCGCGAGGCCGTCGCCGCCGCCCAGCACGAGCACGCGTTTGGCCCACGGTAGCGCCTCGATGGCCGGATGGATCAGCGCTTCGTGATAGCGGTGCTCGTCGCGCGACGAGAATTGCAGGTTGCCGTTCAGGTACAGCCGCATGTCGTCGTGCCACTGCGTGAGCACGATGCGCTGGTACGGCGTCGTTTCCGAATAGATCGTCTCGTCGCCGTATACGCCGTGCTCGGCCCAGCGCGTGATGCGCTCCGACAGCGCGAACCCGGCGATCAGCAGCCCGGTCACGAGCGACGCGCGCATCAGCTTGCCGCGCACGTTGCGGATTTCGTCGCGGAACAGGTGGGTCGTCCACAGTGCGACGAATGCGTTCAGGAGCCCGAACAGGAAGCTCGTACGCAGCAGGCCGAGACGCGGCGCCAGCACGAGCGGGAAGATCAGCGACACGGCGAGCGAGCCGAGATAGTCGAAGGTCAGCACCTCGCTGACGGTATGGCGGAACGCCTGGCGCCGCTGCTGGAACGCGCGCATCACGAGCGGAATTTCCATCCCGATCAGCAGGCCGAGCGCGAGCACCAGTGCGTAAAGCGCCGCGCGAAACGGTGCGGCGAGCCAGGCGAACACGACGAACAGCAGCGCGGCCGATACGCCGCCGAGCAGGCCGACGAGCAGCTCGATGTCGACGAAGCGATCGAGCACGTCGTCGTCCTCGACGAACTTCGCGAGCCACGAGCCGATCCCCATCGCGAACAGGTAGCAGCCGATCACCGACGAGAACTGCAGGATCGAATCGCCGAGCAGGTAGCTCGACAGCGCGCTGCTGATCAGTTCGTAGCCGAGCCCGCACGACGCGAGCACGAGGATCGACAGGACGAGCGCACGCTTATGCAGCATCGCGCATCCGTTGTGCAGTGTTCGGCAATGTGGATATACTGGCGCGGATTTTCGTCTGGCGGCCCCGCGCGGGCCGACCGGCGACGGGGCGGCGAACCGAGCACAAAATCCGAGGAAAAGAATGAATAGTGCCTATCTTTATGCGGTTCATTTACTGTCGGCGTTCGTGCTGCTTCTTGTGTTCGCGGCAGTGTACCTGAAGGTCACCCCGTTCGACGAACTCGCGCTGATCCGCGACGGCAACGCGGCCGCGACGCTGTCGTTCGGCGGCGCGCTGATCGGTTTCTGCCTGACGCTCGCATCCAGCATCGCGCACAATTCCACGCTCGGCGAAGTCGTGATCTGGGCCGTCGGCGCGATGATCGTGCAACTGATCACCTATGCGGTGCTGACGCGCGTGCTGCCCGGCATGAATCATGCGATCGAGGATCGCAACGTCGCGATGGGCGGCCTGATGGGCACCGCGTCGCTCGTCGTCGGCATCATCAATGCCGCCTGCCTGACCTGACGCGCCACGCGCTTCGAGGAGACCGACATGAGTCTGGGTTCATTCATCCGCAAGCAGTTCATCGACGTCCTGCAATGGACGGAAGACACCGACGGCGTGCTGGCCTGGCGCTATCCGATGGAAGACCAGGAAATCCAGTACGGCGGCAAGCTGACCGTGCGCGAAACGCAGGTCGCGATCTTCGTCAACGAGGGCAAGGTTGCCGACGTGTTCCAGCCGGGGCTCTATACGCTGGAAACGCGCACGCTGCCGGTGCTCACGAACCTGAAGAACTGGGACAAATTCTTTCAGTCGCCTTTCAAGTCGGACGTCTACTTCTTCAGCACGCGGTTGCAGCTCGGCCGGCGGTGGGGCACCGCGCAGCCGGTAACGATCCGCGATCGCGAATTCGGCTTCGTGCAACTGCGCGCGTTCGGCATCTACTCGTACCGGATCGTCGATGCGGCCGCGTTCCATCGCGAGGTCAGCGGCACGCGCGCGGCCTATACGGTCGACGATCTCGAGCAGCAACTGCGCAACCTGGTCGTCACCGCGATGAGCACGACGTTCGGCTCGGCCGACGTGCCGTTCGTCGACATGGCCGCGAACCAGTCGCTGCTGTCGCAGCGTGTCGCCGACGCGCTGGTGCCGGTGTTCACGCGCTACGGGCTCGCGCTCGACGCGTTCGCGGTCGAGAGCGTGTCGCTGCCGGCCGAGCTGCAAAAGGCCCTCGATCTGCGGATCGGAGCGGGGATGGCCGGCGATCTCGCGCGCGCCACGCAATACCAGACCGCGCAGGCGATTCCGCTCGCCGCGCAAAACCCGGGCGGCATCGCCGGGGTCGGCGCGGGGCTGGCCGCCGGTGCGGCGATCGGCCAGGCGATGGCCGGCCAGATCGCGGGCGCCGCGCAACCGGCGCAGGCTGCGCCGCCCGCGCCCGTTGCGGCGCCGGTAGCCGCGGCAGCGGCCGAGGGCGCCGATTACGTGCAGCGGCTCGAGCAGTTGAAGGCGCTGCTCGACAAGGGCCTCGTGACCGAAGACGAATATTCGCGCGCGAAGGCCGAGATCCTCGCGAAGCTCACGCGGTAAGCGTCGCGCATGTTCCGTACCTCGTGCCCCCAATGCGGCGCGCCGGTCGAGTTTCGCTCGGCCGCGGCGGTGATGGCCGTCTGCGCGTTCTGCCGCAGCACGCTGCTCAAGCGCGGCGCCGACATCGAGCGTATCGGCGAACTGGCCACGGTGCTCGACGATGCATCGCCGATCCAGATCGGCACGGCCGGACGCTACGGTAACCGCGTGTTCACGGTGCTCGGCCGCCTCCAGATGACCTACGACGCCGGTGCGTGGAGCGAATGGTACGTCGTGTTCGACGACGGCGCGTTCGGATGGCTGTCGGATGCGTCGGGCCAGTACGCGATCACGGTGCGCGAACCCGACGATGCGGCAGGCCGAGCGTGGCCCGCATTCGGCACGCTCGAACCGGGCATGCGGATCGACCACGGCGGCCGCGCGTATCTGGTGTCCGACGTGCGTACCGCACGCTGCACGGGCGGCGACGGCGAGCTGCCGTTCCGCGTCGATGCCGCGTGGGAAGCGCGCGTCGTCGACCTGCGCACCGGCAATGCATTCGCGACCTACGACTATTCCGACGCCGAGTCGAACGGCGGCATCCCGGCCGTCTATTCGGGCGAGGCGCTGGAATTCGATGCGCTCGCGTTCACGGGCTTGCGCGATACCGAAAACGATACGCGCGAGAAACGCGACGCGGAGATGGTGCCGTTCGCGTGCCCGAGCTGCGGTGCGCCACTGTCCTATGCGCCGAACGTGGCCGACTACGTCGTGTGCGGCAACTGCCATGCGGGTGTGCAGTGCACGGCCGAGCAGCAGACCGTGTTCGCGGCGCAGCGCAAGCTCGAATCGGTGAAGGGCGCGCTCGAACTCGGCGCGATCGGCACGTTCGACGGTGTGAAGTACACGGTGATCGGCATGATGCGCTGCCGCGTGCCGGGCGACGCCGAGACATGGGATGAATACCTGCTGCTGAACCCGAAGCGCGGCTTCCTGTGGCTGGTGCAAAGCGAAGGGCGCTGGGAGCGCGTGCAGGTGCTCGACCATTGGCCGACGATCGGCGGCGAATCCAGCGTGACCGATGGCGGCAAGACCTACCGTTTGCGCGAGGAATACGAATCGGAGGTCGTCTACGTGGTCGGGGCATTCAACTGGCGCGTGCAGGCGGGCGACCGCACGTCGATCGTCGACTACGGCTGGCAGAAGGACAAGCTGACGCGCGAGCGCAGTGATGCGGAGATCGTCTGGTCGCGTGCGCGGCCGCTGTCGGGCAGCGCGCTCGCCGAGCGTTTCGGCACGCCGGCGCTTGCGACAGCCGCTGCGGCTGCCGCGGGCGCCACCGAATCGACGGGCCTGTTCGGCAGGAAGGGGCCGCACAGTTTCGCGCCGCTGCCGTTCATGTTCAGCGCGTTGCTCGTGATCTTCAACCTGGGTTCGCTGTTCTCGTTTACCGGACGCGCCGCCTACGTGCTGGTCGGCCTGCTGGTGCTGTGGCTGCCGGAATGGCTGTGGGCGCGTTTTGCGTCGGACGGGGGCAACGCGTGATCCGGTACATCCTATACGGCATCTACGGCCTGATCGTCGTCACGCTGTTCAGTTGCGCGTCGATCGGCGGCGGCGGTTCGGGCGGCGGCGGGTGGGGCAGTTCCTCGGCGCGCAGCGGCTACTCGTCGTACGGGTCGCACAAATGACCGCGCGCGACGGGATCGCGCCGCCCTGCGCGGTGCTCGGCTCGCACGTGCTGGCCGACCTGGCCGGCATCGACGCGGCGCTTCTGCGCGACGCCGCGCGGCTCGAGGCGATCCTCACCGACGCGGCGCAACGGGCCGGCGCGCGCGTGATCGGCGCGCACTTCCACCATTTCGGCGGCAAGCATGGCGTGACGGGCGTCGTGCTGCTGGCGGAGTCGCACATCACGATCCATACGTGGCCCGAGCATCGTTTCGCGGCCGTCGACGCGTTCATGTGCGGCGCGGCGCGCGCGGCCGACGCGGTCGATGCGATCGCCACGGCGCTCGGCACGCATGCGCAGGTTCGGCAGCAGGTGGCGCGCGGCGGCGGCGCCGATCAGCGCGGCAGCGCTTCGGCTTCGGCCCAGCGCTTGAACGAATCGAGACGCCGGCGCGTCTGCACGAGATAGAACGCGCCGATCAGTGGTTCGAGCAGCCAGCGCAGCCAGGACGGCTGCGCACGGAAGTGGTACGTGAACTTCACCTCGGTCGACCCGGGCGTGTGCTCGGTGAAGTTCCAGCTGCCGCTGAAGCGTTCGAGCACCTTCGGCCCTTCGACCATTTCGACGGCGGCGACCTGCGGCGGCCGGTACGAGATGTAGCGCGACACCATCGTCGCGCCCGACTGGCTGCGGCAGAACGCGTCGACGCCGACATCGGCGGTTGTTTCGTCGAGCAGATACGCATCGACGAGGAAGTTGTCCCACACGAGCCGCCGCCCGTAGTCCTGCGACCACGTGAACAGGCGCCTGCGATCGACGCCGACGGTCCGGCTGACTGAGATCCTCATGAGGGCGGGCGCCAGGGTGCGGATTGGGATGCAATCGAGTGTACCGCGTCAATAAACGGTGTTTCGTCAGACTTCGTCAAGTCGAGCGCGGGCTCGACCCTGCTCGATTGACGTACCTCGGGATTTCCCCTAGGATTCATTTCAACCCTTCGGGACAGACCCGGAGCGTTTCAATCTCTTGAGGGAGCCTCATGAGTACGCAACAGAACCGGCGCTTCGACGCGCTCGTTTTCATTGGTCGTTTCCAGCCTCCGCATCGTGGTCACCTGAACGTGCTGAAGTCGGCACTGAGCCGGGCCGAGCGCGTGTGCGTGCTGATCGGGTCGACCGACAAGCCCCGCACCATCAAGGATCCGTTCTCGTTCGACGAGCGCCGCCAGATGCTGGCTTCGCTGCTCGACGCGTCCGAGCGCGACCGCGTGACGATCGCCCCGCTGCAGGATTCGACGTACAACGACGGCGACTGGGTGCGCTGGGTGCAGGACGCCGTCGCGTCCACGCTCGGCGATGTCGCGCAGCGCAAGGTCGGGCTGATCGGCCACGAGAAGGACGCCACGTCGTATTACCTGCGGATGTTCCCGCAATGGGAGCTCGTCGACGTCGACGCGACGGAAGACATTTCCGCCACCGAGATCCGCGACCAGTATTTCGCGGAACGAACCAACAGCTTCGTGCAGTGGGCCGTGCCGGAACCCGTGTTCGGCTGGCTCGAGCGGTTCCGCACGCAGCCGGAATTCGCGCAACTGAAGTCGGAAGCCGAATTCATCGCCGCGTATCGCAAGGCGTGGGCGGCCGCGCCGTATCCCGTCACGTTCGTGACGGTCGACGCGGTGGTCGTGCACTCCGGGCATATCCTGCTCGTGCGCCGCCGCAGCGAACCGGGCCGCGGCCTGTGGGCGCTGCCGGGCGGATTCGTGAACCAGGACGAGCGGCTCGATGCGGCCTGCATCCGCGAGCTGCGCGAGGAAACCGGCCTCAAGCTGCCGGAGCCCGTGCTGCGCGGCTCGATCAGGGATCGCCAGGTGTTCGATCACCCGACGCGTTCGCTGCGCGGCCGCACGATCACGCACGCGTGCCTGTTCAACTTCCCGACCGGCGAGCTGCCGCGCGTGAAGGGCAGCGACGACGCCGACAAGGCGCGCTGGGTCCCGCTCAACGAATTCGCGCAGATGCGCAACGTGATGTTCGAGGATCACTTCGACATCGCGTATCACTTCCTGGGGAAGCTGTGACGCGCTGATTCCCCGCATCCGGTCCGCCGCGACAGACGCGGCGGCACTTCAACGGCCTAGAGGAGCTCTAGCCATGCAAAACGTTCCCGGCGGCTTTGCCGCGGTTCTCGCCAATCCGATTCTCAACACGGATTCGTACAAGGCTTCCCACTTCCTGCAATATCCGCCGGACGCATCGGCGATGTTCTCGTACGTCGAATCGCGCGGCGGCCGCTACGACCGCACGCTGTTCTTCGGCCTGCAGATGCTGCTGAAGGAGTATCTGTGCAAGCCCGTTACGCACGCGATGATCGACGAGGCACGCGATTTCTTCACGGTGCACGGCGAGCCGTTCAACGAAGCCGGATGGCGCCATATCGTCGAACGCTACGACGGCTACCTGCCGGTGAAGATCCGCGCGGTGCCGGAGGGTTCGATCGTGCCGGTGCACAACGTGCTGATGACGGTCGAATGCGACGATCCACAGGTGTTCTGGCTCGCGTCGTATCTCGAGACGATGCTGTTGCGCGTCTGGTATCCGGTGACGGTGGCGACCCGCAGCTGGCACCTGCGGCAGACGATTCGCCGCTTCCTCGAAAGGACCGACGACGATCTCGCGCAACTGCCGTTCAAGCTGCACGACTTCGGCGCGCGCGGCGTGTCGAGTGCCGAATCGGCCGCGATCGGCGGCGCCGCGCACCTCGTGAGCTTCATGGGCTCGGACACGGTGCTCGGCGTGCTGGCCGCGAACCGCTTCTATCGCGAGCCGATGGCCGCGTACTCGGTGCCGGCGGCCGAGCACAGCACGATCACATCGTGGGGGCGCGAAGGCGAGGCCGATGCGTACCGCAACATGATCCGCCGCTTCGGTTTGCCGGGCGCGATCGTATCGGTCGTGTCGGACTCCTACGATCTGTTCGCCGCGCTCGATCTGTGGGGCGGCGAACTTCGGCAGGCGGTGATCGATTCGGGCGCGACGCTCGTCGTGCGTCCCGATTCCGGCGACCCGGTGACGATCGTGCTGCAGACCATGCGCGTGCTCGATGCGTCGTTCGGCTCGTCCGTGAACGGCAAGGGGCGGCGCGTGCTGAACCACGTGCGCGTGATCCAGGGCGACGGCGTCGACGAGCAGTCGATCGAGGCGATTCTCGTCGCGCTCGACGAGGCGGGCTACGCGGCCGGCAACGTGGTGTTCGGCATGGGCGGTGCGTTGTTGCAGCGCGTGAACCGCGATACGCAGCGCTTTGCAATGAAGTGTTCGGCGATCCGGCGCGGCGGCGTGTGGCACGACGTCCGCAAGGATCCGGTCACCGATCAGGGCAAACGTTCGAAGCAGGGGCGGTTGACGCTGCTGCGCAATTGGCGCACCGGCGAGTATCGGACGGTGACGCTGCCAGTTGCATGGGACGATCGCACGCTGGAAGGCGAATGGGACGAGGCGCTCGAGACGGTGTTCGACACCGGGCGTTTGCTTGTCGATACGTCATTCGCCGAGGTCAGGGCGAGGGCGCACGCGGGGGAGGTGTGACGCGGGAGAGGGGGTAATCGGCCGCGGCACGGCCGGCTCGCGTCACTTGCCGGCCAGCACACGGTCGCCGGCATCCGCCGGCGCGCCGCCGCGCTCCCCCACCCGCGCCGCGTCCATCGCCCGCGCAAGCGCATCGAACACGGCGGGCCCCTTGCAGCGCGACACGTTGAAGCGCATGTACGAGGTCGCGCTGCGTGATGCGCTGAACACGTCGCCCGGCGCGAGCACCACGTCGTGGTCCAGCGCGTGGCGTGCGACGCGCGCGGCGTCGAGCCCGTCCGGCAATTGCGCCCACACGAACAACCCGCCGCGCGGCTCGGTCCAGATTCCGAGCGCGGCCCGCGCGAGGCGCCGGATCGTCTCGCCCATCGCATCCGCGAGACGCGCGCGCAGGCTGTCGAGATGGCGCCGGTACGTGCCGTCGATCAGCAGCCGATGCACGACGTTCGCGCCGATCTGCGCATTGCCGAACGACGTCGCGAGCTTCAGGTCGACGAGCGCGTCGATCCATTCCGGGCGCGCGGCGACGTAGCCGCAGCGGATCGCGGCCGACAGCGTTTTCGAGAAGCTGCCGATCGACACGACGCGCGACAGCCCGTCGAACGCCGCGAGGCGCGGCGCGGGCGTGCTCTCGAAATCCGCGAAGATGTCGTCCTCGACGATCAGCAGCCCATGCTCGGCCGCGAGCGTCAGCAGCCGGTGCGCGACGGGCGGCGCGAGCGTCGCGCCGGTCGGGTTGTGCAGCGCGGCGTTGGTGATGTACAGGCGCGGCCGATGCTCGGCGAGTACCTGTTCGAAGCGCACGAGGTCGGGCCCGTTCGGCGTGAACGGCACGCTGACGATCCGTGCACGGTGCGCGCGCAGCAGCGCCTGGAAGTTGAAGTAGCACGGATCGTCGAGCACGACGGTATCGCCGGGCTCCAGCAGCAGGCGGCACACGAGGTCGAGCGCGTGCGTGCCGCCGTCGGTCAGCATGATCTGCGCGGGTTCTGCGTGGACGCCGTGCTGCGCGAGCCGCCACGCGAGTTGCTGGCGCAGCGCAGGCAGGCCGAGCGGCGTCGCATAGTCGGTCAGCGCATCGGATTCGTCGCGCGACACGGCGCGCAGCGCGCGACGCAGGCTTTCGTCGGGCAGCCACGACGAAGGCAACCAGCCGCAGCCGGGCTTCACCGACGTCGGCGCCGCTTCGAGCGACTGGCGCGACAACCACAGCGGATCGAGCTCGCGATCGAGGCGCGGGCCCAGTTCGGCGAGCGCGAGCGGCGGCGCGTGGCCCGACACGTAGAAGCCCGAGCCGCGCCGGGCGACGAGCACGCCTTCGCTCGCGAGCCGCTCGTACGCATCGACGACGGTCGATTTCGACACGCCGAGCGCGTCGGCCATCATCCGGATCGACGGCACCCGCGCGCCGGGCATCAACGCGCGGCTTGCGATCCGCGCGCGCAGCGTGTCCATGACGGTTTCCACGCGCGTGCGCGACGGCGCGGGCGGAGCGGGAATCGGGGCGGAAGGGTTCATGGCGAAAGATGAACTGTATGGCCAGTTGTCCAGTACAGTTTGTCTGAATTGTATTGGGTTGTAGCTTACGCCGTTTTCGCCGGCGGCGGATCATCGGTCATCCCCTTTCCAATCAGGATCGACCGTGCAAAAGACGACCGACGGATGGCTCAGCGGCTTGCTGGGCGTCATCATTTTCAGTGGCTCGCTGCCCGCGACGCGGGTCGCGGTGCAAGGGCTCGACCCGCTGTTCCTCACGTTCGCCCGCGCGACGATCGCCGGCGCGCTCGGCCTGCTGCTGCTCGTCGTGCTGAAGCAGAAGCGGCCGTCGCGTGCCGAGGCCGTGTCGCTGGCCGTCGTCGCGCTCGGTGTCGTGGTCGGTTTTCCGTTGCTGACGGCGCTTGCGCTGAAGCACGTGACGTCGGCGCATGCGATCGTGTTCGTCGGGCTGCTGCCGCTCGCGACCGCGCTGTTCGGCGTGTGGCGCGGCGGCGAACGGCCGCGGTTGCCGTTCTGGATCTTTTCGATCGTCGGCAGCGGCGCGGTGGCCGCGTTCGCGCTGCGCAACGGCGGGCAGGCGTCGGTGGTCGGCGATGCGCTGATGCTGGCCGCGATCGTCGCGTGCGGGCTCGGTTATGCGGAAGGCGCGCGCCTGTCGCGCCAGCTCGGCGGCTGGCAGGTGATCTCGTGGGCGCTCGTGTTGTCGCTGCCGCTGATGCTGCCGCTCGCGTGGCTGACCTGGCCCGCGTCGTTCGACGGCGTCGATGCCGCCGCGCTGTGGGGGCTCGCGTACGTGTCGCTGTTCAGCATGTTGATCGGCTTCGTGTTCTGGTATCGCGGGCTCGCGCTCGGCGGGATCGCGGGCGTCGGCCAGTTGCAACTGCTGCAGCCGTTCTTCGGCTTCCTGCTCGCGGCCGGACTGCTGCACGAGACGGTACCGCCGTCAATGGTCGTCGTGACGGTCGTGGTGGTGGGCTGCGTGGCGGGCGCGAAGTATTTCTCGAAGATGGCGCCCGTGCAGCGCGCGGGTTGACGCAGGTACCGCGGCTTGCCGGGCATCGGGCTGACATCACCCGGTGCGCGGCTTGCGGCGACCCAACGCAAAACGGCCAGGCTGCCGGTCGCGGCGAGCCTGGCCGTGAGTGGGCGTCACGCCGGACGTGGGTTACTCGAACGTTTCCAGCGCGAGCAATTCGCCGATCGTCTGCCGGCGGCGGATCAGCCGCGGCGTGCCGCGATCGACCAGCACTTCCGGCGCGAGCGGCCGGCTGTTGTAGTTCGAGGACATCGACGCGCCGTACGCGCCCGCGTCGTGCAGGAACAGCAGGTCGCCGATCTGCGGCTGCGCGAGCTTGCGGTGCGTGACCACGCCGCCCGCATCCTGCGTGAACACGTCGCCCGATTCGCACAGCGGCCCGGCGATCGCGAGGTCGACGAGCGGCCGGCCGGCGGGCAGCGCGCCATCGTGCGCGTGCACCGACACCGCGTGATAGCTGCCATACATCGACGGGCGCATCAGATCGTTGAAGCCCGCGTCGATCAGCACGAAATCGTGTTCCGGCCGACGGTTGACGGCCTGCACTTCCGTGACGAGCGTACCGGCCTCGGCGACCAGAAAGCGCCCCGGTTCGATCTCGATGCGCACCGGGTGGCCGAGATGCCGTTCAATGCGCTTGCGCGCGGCGTCCCACTGGCTGAAATAGTGACCGACGTCGACGCGCGGCTCGCCGTCGCGATACGGAATCGACAGGCCGCCGCCGGCCGAGATCGCGTCGATGTCGTGGCCGAGCGACGTGACGAGATCGACCATCGCATCGCACACCTGCGACAGGT
>Ga0209370_1000864_pt1 | contig 32014 bp, 31 predicted proteins | sample AgamicAtPrz_FD_187164 | JGI IMG/M metagenome (GOLD analysis project Ga0209370, IMG submission 187164) | Agave microbial communities from Guanajuato, Mexico - At.P.rz (SPAdes) (version 2) | ecosystem: Host-associated > Plants > Phyllosphere > Phylloplane/Leaf | place: Guanajuato, Mexico...
GCCGTTGACGTCGATAATCAGGTGCGGCGGCTGTTTTTCCGCCAGGGTGCCACGCAAACGTCCAATCACGTTCCGATCCTTCCTCTCGGGCGCCGGTCGAAAACCGGTCCACCCTATCAGCAAATGCGCCGGGAGCGCGCGCCACCCGGACAAAATGTGTATCAGCGCATGAAGCGGTTACAGACGCAAGCGTCCGCCACGCCGCCGCGCCGTCGCCAGCCCATGGGGAATCAGGCTGGAACGGGTATGGGCATGGCACAGGGCGATGGCCAGGGCGTCGGAGGCGTCGATCTGCGGCTTCTGGGTCAGCTTGAGCAGGTGCATGACCATCATCATCACCTGCTCTTTATTGGCCCCGCCGGTGCCGGCCACGGCCTGCTTGACCTGGCTGGCAGTGTACTCGGCGATCTCCAGGCCCGCCTCGGCCGCGGCGACGATGGCCGCGCCCCGGGCCTGGCCCAGCTTGAGCGCGGAATCGGCGTTGCGCGCCATGAACACCCGCTCGATGCCCATGGTCACCGGACCATGCTCGCGGATGATCTCGCTCACCCCGCGAAAGACGATCTGCAGACGTTCGGGCAGCTCGCCGCCACCGGTGCGAATGCAGCCCGAGGCCACATACTCGCAACCACGGGCAGTCTGGCGAACCACGCCGAAGCCGGTGATGCGCGAGCCGGGGTCGATACCAAGAATCAGAGTCATAGTGTCTGTGAAAAAATTGGTGCATCTCTGCAAACTGTCCCGGCCCTTTCGCGGGTAAACCCGCTCCCACAGGTACTGCACCACATACAGAGTCGGTGCAGTACCTGTGGGAGCGGGTTTACCCGCGAAAGGGCCGGGACAGGCGCTGACAAATTCAAAGAACCGGCAGGGATCGCCAGAACACCTTAGCCGAGGCTTTCCATGATCTCATCCGAGATCTGCGCATTGGAGTAGACGTTCTGCACGTCGTCCAGGTCCTCGAGCATGTCGATCAGCTTGAGCACCTTCTCCGCGCCGTCCTTGTCCAGCTCGGCGCTGGTGGTCGGCTGCATCACGATCTCGGCATCCGAGGCCTTGAAGCCGGCCTCTTCGAGCGCATTGCGCACGGCATAGAAGCTGTTGAACGAGGTGAACACCTCGAAGGAGCCATCGTCGTTGGCCACCACGTCGTCGGCGTCGGCCTCCATCGCGGCTTCCATCAGCGCGTCCTCGTCGACCGCAAGCTCGGCGGCGAAGCTGATCTGCCCCTTGCGCTCGAACAGGTAGGCCACCGAGCCGTCGGTGCCCAGGTTGCCACCGCACTTGGTGAAGGCATGACGCACGGCGGCGGCGGTACGGTTGCGGTTGTCGGTCATGGCCTCGACCATGATCGCCACGCCGCCCGGACCGTAGCCCTCGTAGCTCAGCTCTTCGACGTTGTCGCTTTCATTGGTGCCGGCACCACGGGCCACGGCGCGATCGATGATATCGCGGCTCATGTTGGCACCCAGGGCCTTGTCCAGCGCCAGGCGCAGGCGCGGGTTGGAGGCCGGGTCAGGGCCGCCCTGCTTGGCCGCGACGGTCAGTTCGCGGATCCACTTGGTGAAGACCTTGCCTCTCTTGGCATCCTGGCGCTCTTTGCGGTGCTTGATGTTCGCCCACTTGGAATGACCAGCCATAACGACTCCGAATCCTTGAAACAGAAACAGGTTCCGCCCCGAAGGGCGGAACGTGAAGAATCCTGCGCATCAAGCGCGGGGGCACCCCGTGACCGAGGCACCCCGGTCGATCACTCGACCTTGGTCTGCTCGCGCAGACGGATGTGCAGCTCACGCAGGGCCTTGGCGTCGACCAGGCCAGGGGCCTGGGTCATGACGCACGCGGCGCTCTGGGTTTTCGGGAAGGCGATCACTTCACGGATCGACTGGGCGCCGGTCATCAGCATGACCAGGCGATCCAGGCCGAAGGCCAGGCCACCGTGAGGTGGTGCGCCGAACTTCAGGGCATCGAGCAGGAAGCCGAACTTCTCTTCCTGTTCTGCCGCCTCGATACCCAGCAGGCGGAAGACCGCTTGCTGCATCTCCTTGCGGTGGATACGGATCGAACCGCCACCCAGCTCGGTGCCGTTCAGGACCATGTCGTAGGCACGCGACAGCGCAGTGGCCGGGTTGGCCTCCAGCTCTTCGGGGGTGCACTTCGGCGCGGTGAACGGGTGGTGCAGCGCGGTGAAGCTGCCGTCTTCGTTCTCTTCGAACATCGGGAAGTCGACGACCCACATCGGCGCCCACTCGCAGGTCAGCAGCTCGAAGTCGTGGCCCAGGCGGATACGCAGCGCGCCCAGGGCCTCGCTGACGATCTTGAACTTGTCGGCACCGAAGAACACGATGTCGCCATCCACGGCGCCTACGCGGTCGAGGATGTTGTTGAGGTTGGCCTCGGGGATGTTCTTGACGATCGGCGACTGCAGACCCTCGACACCCTTGGCGCGTTCGTTGACCTTGATGTAGGCCAGGCCCTTGGCACCGTAGATGCCGACGAACTTGGTGTACTCGTCGATCTTGCTGCGCGGCATGCTGGCACCACCCGGCAGGCGCAGGGCGGTAACACGGCACTTCGGATCGTTGGCAGGGCCGGCGAAGACCTTGAAGTCGACATCCTTCAGCTGATCGGCGACGTCGACCAGCTCCAGCGGAATACGCAGGTCCGGCTTGTCGGAACCGTAGCGGCGCATGGCTTCTTCGAAGGTCATGTGCGGGAACTCACCGAACTCCAGGTCCAGCACTTCCTTGAACAGCTTGCGGATCATGCTTTCGGTCAGGCCCATGATCTCGGACTCGTCGAGGAAGCTGGTCTCGATGTCGATCTGGGTGAATTCCGGCTGGCGGTCGGCGCGCAGGTCTTCGTCGCGGAAGCACTTGGCGATCTGGTAGTAGCGGTCGAAGCCGGCGACCATCAGCAGCTGCTTGAACAGCTGCGGCGACTGCGGCAGGGCGAAGAAGCTGCCAGCGTGGGTGCGGCTCGGCACCAGGTAGTCGCGCGCGCCTTCAGGGGTGGCACGGGTCAGGATCGGCGTTTCGACATCGAGGAAGCCGTTCTCGTCGAGGAAGCGACGGATGCTGCTGGTAATGCGCGAACGCAGGCGCAGCTTGTCGGCCATTTCCGGACGGCGCAGGTCGATGAAGCGGTAGCGCAGGCGGGTTTCCTCGCCGACGTCGGAATATTCGTTCAGAGGGAACGGCGGGGTTTCCGCTTCGTTGAGCACGTTCAGCTGGTAGCCGAGGATCTCGATGGCGCCGGAGGCCATGTTGGCGTTCACCGCGCCTTCAGGGCGCTTGCGCACCTTGCCGGTGATCTGCACGACATATTCGCTGCGCACGCGGTCGGCGGCGGCGAAGGTTTCGGCGCGATCCGGGTCGAATACGACCTGGGCCATGCCTTCGCGGTCACGGATGTCGAGGAAAATCACCCCGCCGTGGTCGCGGCGACGATGGACCCAGCCGCAAAGGGTGACTTCCTGGCCGTCCAGGGACTCGTTCAGTTGGCCGCAATAATGGCTGCGCATCATGATCGTGGTTTCGCTTCTCGTGATTCGTGTGTTCGGTGGAGGTCTTGGCCGCCCAAGGGGCTAATACTGCAAGACCTGGCGGATGCAATTCAACTCAGTCGGCCTTGTCGCCGCCTGCCAGATTCTTTTTCGCCCCGGTCTTGAAGTCGGTCTCGTACCAGCCGTTGCCACTCAGGCGAAAGCCGGGGACCGACAGCAGCTTCTTCAATGCCGGCGCCTGGCACGCCGGGCAATCGGTCAGCGGCGCGGCACTGATCTTCTGCAACACCTCCATTTGGTGTTCGCAGGATGCACATTGATAGTCGTACAGGGGCATGGGTGTCTCTCGTCAACCACATCGCACGCTGCCCAAGGCAGCAAAGAACGGGATTATATATGGTAAAGGAGAGCAGTGCAGCCCGGCGATCAGTGCGCGTCTCGCGCTTCCTGCAGCCAGGCGACGCAGATCACCCTGACCAGGCCGCTGAAATTCCTCACCCCACCATGGCGCAGGTGCACCTCGCGATCCACATAGGACAACACGGCACTCACCGAACAACGGTTGGCCTGGGCGATGCGCTCCAGGATGCGCCAGTACACCACCTCCAGGCGCAGGCAGGTGGCAAAGCCGTTGAGCCGCACCGAGCGCGACACGGGCCCGGCCTGGGCCATGTCGAAATCCCGCCTGAACGGGTCGAGACGCGGGTTGCCGCCCCCCTGCCTTGCATTACCATCGATACCACGCATCGGATCGCCCATCGCACCGCTCCATCGTCACGAAACCACACCCCGTTCGTCAGCCGAACAGGTCCATGACCGTCATGAAGCGCCACCGACCGGGTCGATAGCAGCGGCAAGGCCTTCCCCACAAACGCACGGGCCCGATACCGCCAGCGGTATCGGGCCCGGTGTTCATTGGGCAGAACGACAAGCAACCGGCAATCAGTTCCCGTCGAGCAGGACTCGCAGCATCCACGCCGTTTTCTCGTGGACCTGCATGCGCTGGGTCAGCAAGTCGGCAGTCGGCTCGTCACTGACCTTGTCCACCACCGGGAAGATGCTGCGCGCAGTGCGCACCACCGCCTCCTGCCCCTGCACCAGCTGGCGGATCATTTCCTCGGCGGGCGGCACCCCCTCCTCTTCCTTGATGGAGGAGTGGCGGGCATAGAAGGCGTAGGAACCCGGCGCCGGGAAGCCCAGGGCGCGAATGCGCTCGGCAATCGAATCGACCGCCAGGGCCAGTTCGTTGTATTGCTCCTCGAACATCAGGTGCAGGGTGCGGAACGACGGACCGGTGACGTTCCAATGGAAGTTATGGGTTTTCAGATACAGCACATAGGTATCCGACAACAGGCGGGACAATCCATCGACGATGGACTTGCGATCTTCTTCACTGATACCGATATCGATTGCCATGAAGCTCCCCTTTCCATAAGGCTTGATCATCAAGCGGGCAGCAAACACTCTAACAAGAGTTGCCGCCCGGCGCATGCGGCACAGGGCCGCCCGCGCCAGCCGGTTTGAGAAGCCTGCGTCTTTGCTGTTAAATAGGCAGTGTGCCACCCGTGCGGATTGTCAATGCCGGGTGCATAGGCTGGCCCGCCACGTTTTCGCGCCTACCGTTCACGCGCACCGTGCGACCAGCTCATCCTGTGATCGGCCTTATCAATGTGAGCCAAACCAATGTTCAAGATCGTCCATCTGGTGACGGGCCTGGCAGCGTTGCTGCTATCGCTCATACCCAGCCTGAAAGCTGACGCAACACCCTTCCTGCAACAACCCGAGGCCGTCTACCTGGCGCTGCTCGGGCTGCTCAACCTGGTCATTGCCCCGGTACTGCCGCAGTACTACAAAGGCATGCGCCAGCAACTGCAACACGCTGCCAGCCTGCTGCTGGTGCTGGCCGTGGTGCTACAGACCGTGACCCTGCTGGCCCGCCCGGAGCTGGGCAACCTGCCAGCCCTGGCCTGCGCCGTCCTGGCCTGCGCCCTGCACCTGATTGCCGGCTTCGTTCGCGGCACGCGAAAGGCCCGCTCCAGCCAAGGCACCTCGCATGACCTCGGCAATCGCGATACCGGCACCGTGAAGTGGTTCAACACCTCCAAGGGCTTCGGCTTCATCTCCCGCGATTCCGGTGACGATATCTTCGTGCACTTTCGCGCCATCCGCGGCGAGGGCCACCGGGTGCTGGTCGAAGGCCAGCGCGTGGAGTTCTCGGTGATGCACCGCGACAAAGGCCTGCAGGCCGAAGACGTGGTCGCCGTCGCGCGCCGCTGACCCTTTGCCGCCGCCGCGCTCAATAATGAGGCGGCGGCGCTTCCTCTCCCCCGCCGCCCTGCTGGCCGGCCATCTCCTCGTAGCGCTTGATCAGCTCCGCCATCTGCAGTTGCAAGCGTTCGATCGCCCGGCCCTGCTCGACAATCACATCATTGAGCGCCTGCAAGCTGTCATCCTGGAAGGCCTGGCGGGTCTCCAGCTCGATCATGCGCATTTCCAGCTCCTGCGACATCCTCAAGCCTCCTTGAAGCTTTCACCCAGCAGCGCGCGCACTTGCTGGCGAATACCATCGACCTGCTCCTGGGTGTAGCCGATCGCCGGCACCTTGCCCCAGACCGGGGCAGGCCAGGCGGCATCGCCCTGGCGACGCACGATCACGTGCATGTGCAACTGGCTGACCACGTTGCCCAGGGCCGCGACATTCATCTTGTCGGCGGCGAAGGCATCCTTGAGCGCTTCGGCCAGGGCGCTGGTCTCGACCCACAGTTGCTGCTGGTCTGCCTCCTCGAGTTCGAACACTTCGGTGATATCGGCGCGACGCGGCACCAGGATGAACCAGGGGTAGTTGGCATCCTTGCTCAGCAGCAGGCGGCACAGCGGCAGGTCGCCCAGCACCAGGGAATCCTCCTGCAGACGCGAATCGAGGGTGAACACGGCAAACCTCCTTAAAGCGATTCAGCCCTTCCGAGCGGTCGGGCACAGGCGCGCAAGGATACTCCGCTTCGACCGCTGCCACACCCATCGACGTCGACCCTGGGCGTTTGCGGCACGCGAATGACAACATCAACGCCCCGCTTCGGTAACACTGCGCTACTTTTCGCACCAAAATGATGCCGCTCGTCAGACCTTCGCCACACATCCTTCACATAAAACAGCCAGGATAAACAATCGACGGTAACACCTTGACTTGGAAGGCAGCTTCCCAAGCAAACACAAGGAAGGATCGCGACCCGCCGACGAACTGGTCGCGCCCCGTGTTTGCGGAGGTTTCCAGCCCCGCTCGAGGCAGATGTGAAAATTTCATCAAGCGTTCGTGATTTTGAGCACGCTTGTTGCATTCGTTTCACGCCAAGTCGGCACGACCCCTGCATTGCAGGGTGAACGCGACAAATAACAACAGCGTCATCGGATAAACCAGGGAGTTTCACAAGCCGTACTTTGTATTTATACAAACATGACGGTTTCGAGACAGCGCTGGAGTTGTACGCCCTTATATGACAGGCGTGATTTGCGACATGGAGACAACCAACAGCGACATGGCCATAAAGTTACCGAAAGGTTGTTTCTGCCCATATCGCCAAGAATAGTCCGCGTGATATACATTTTCGCCGACATAACAAGAAAGAGCCGGCCCCATAACTAAAACACCCGGGTGCGGCGGTACTCTTCCTAAAAACCAAAGGAGCAAATCACGATGCGCGTGATGAAGTGGAGCATGATCGCCCTGGCCGTAGCGGCAGGGACTTCGCAGATGGCTATCGCCTCTTCGCAGGATGAGTCCAAGGGCTTCGTCGAAGACAGCAAGCTGAACGTCAAGACCCGGATGCTGTATTTCAGCCGTGACTTCCGTAATGCCCCGGCTGGCGAGCAGAGCCGTGCAGAAGAAACTGGCCTGGGCTTCCATGGCACCTTCGAATCCGGCTTCACCCAAGGCACCGTCGGCGTCGGCGTCGACGCCATCGGCCTGCTGGGCGTCAAGCTCGACAGTGGCAAGGGCCGCGCCGGCACCGGCCTGTTCCCTACCGGCTCTGACGGCCGTTCGCAAGACGATTACTCCAAGGGCTACGGCGCGGTCAAATTCCGTATTTCCGACACCGTCCTGAAATATGGCGGCCAGTACACCGCCATGCCGGTCTTTGCCACCGACGACAGCCGACTGCTGCCTGAAGTTGCCGAAGGCTTCTTGCTGACCAGCAAGGAAATCAAGGGCCTGGAACTGAACGCCGGTCACTTCACCCGTCTCGATGCACAGGCGGCAAGCTATAAGGACAGCATCGGTGGCCTCAACGATGCGCGCGAGAAGCGCCCGGGCCTGACCGAAGCGAACGTCTTCGGTGGCACCTACGCCATCACCGACAGCCTGAGCACCACCCTGTACTACTCCCGCGTCGAAGACCACTTCCGCAAGTGGTACGGCAACGTCAACTGGGCATTGCCGATCAGCGACAAGCAAGGCCTGGTGTTCGACTTCAACATCTATGACACCAAGTCCATCGGTGAAAACCGCACCGGCGCCTGGGTGACGAAATCGGATGGCACCAACGAGCTCGACAACATCGCCGCCAGTCTCTCGGCCGCTTACAACATCGGCGCGCACACCTTCACCCTGGCCTACCAGAAAGTCAGCGGCGACGGTGACTACGCCTATGGCGTCGACGGTGGCGGCACTGTGTTCCTGGCCAACTCCATCGCCCGCTCCGACTTCAACGCCGAGGACGAGAAATCCTGGCAGGCCCGTTACGACCTGAACTTCGCCGAGTATGGCATCCCAGGCCTGACCTTCATGACCCGTTACGCTCGTGGTACCGGCGCCACTACCCGCACCACCGACAACGGCAAGGAATGGGAACGCGACATCGACGTCAAGTACGTCCTGCAAAGCGGCCCGGCCAAGGACCTGAGCCTGCGCGTGCGTCAAGCTACCTACCGCTCCGCAGACGGCGTGTACTACGGTTCCAACTCCATCGACGAACTGCGCCTGATCGTCGAGTACCCGCTGAGCATCCTGTAAACCCAGGTTTGCGACGCCCCAAGATGAAGAAGCCCGGCGATCGCCGGGCTTTTTCTTGGCTGACAGAACCGCGCCAGTGCTGCATTCTGTACGCTTTCGTTTCGCCCCCGTACAATGCGGGGTCATTTCACATTCAGGCAATCGACACGGCCCACCATGCGCACCAGTCAATATTTGCTCGCCACCCAGAAAGAAACCCCGGCCGATGCAGTGGTCATCAGCCACCAGCTCATGCTGCGTGCCGGCATGATCCGCAAACTGGCCTCCGGCCTGTACACCTGGCTGCCGATGGGCCTGCGGGTGATGCGCAAGGTCGAAGCCGTGGTCCGCGAGGAAATGAACGCCGCCGGTGCCCTCGAAGTGCTGATGCCGAGCATCCAGCCGGCTGAACTGTGGCAGGAATCCGGCCGCTGGGAGCAATACGGCCCCGAGCTGCTGCGCCTGAAGGACCGCCACCAGCGCGACTTCTGCGTCGGCCCGACCCATGAAGAGGTCATCACCGACCTGGCGCGCAACGAGCTGTCCAGCTACAAGCAGCTGCCGCTGAACATGTATCAGATCCAGACCAAGTTCCGTGACGAGATCCGTCCGCGTTTCGGCCTGATGCGCGGCCGCGAGTTCATCATGAAGGACGCCTACTCCTTCCATGCCGACCAGGCTTCCCTGCAGGAAACCTACGACCGCATGCACCTGGCGTACTCCAACATCTTCACCCGCCTGGGCCTGGACTTCCGTCCGGTGCAGGCCGACACCGGCTCCATCGGTGGCAGCTACTCCCACGAATTCCACGTGCTCGCCTCCTCCGGCGAGGACGACGTGATCTTCAGCGACACCTCCGACTACGCCGCCAACATCGAGAAGGCCGAGGCCATCCCGCGTGAAACCGTGCGTCCGGCTCCGACCGAAGAGCTGCGCCTGGTCGACACCCCGAACGCCAAGACCATCGCCGAACTGGTGGAAAACTTCGGCCTGGCGATCGAGAAGACCGTCAAGACCCTGATCGTGCATGGCGCCGAGGAAGGCAAGCTGGTCGCCCTGATCGTCCGTGGCGACCATGAGCTCAACGAGATCAAGGCTGCCAAGCTGGAGCAGGTCGCCGACCCGCTGGTCATGGCTTCCGACGCCGAGCTGCGCGCCGCCATCGGTGCCGGCGCAGGCTCGCTCGGCCCGCTGAACCTGCCGCTGGAATGCATCATCGACCGCTCGGTCGCCTTGATGAGCGACTTCGGCATCGGCGCCAACATCGACGACAAGCACTACTTCGGCGTCAACTGGGAGCGCGACCTGCCGGTTCCACAGGTCGCCGACCTGCGCAACGTGGTCGAGGGCGACCCGAGCCCGGACGGCCAGGGTACCCTGGTGATCAAGCGCGGCATCGAAGTCGGCCATATCTTCCAGCTCGGCACCAAGTACAGCGAGGCGCTCAAGTGCCAGGTGCTGGGTGAGAACGGCAAGCCTGTCGTACTGTCCATGGGCTGCTACGGCATCGGCGTGTCCCGCGTGGTCGCTGCCGCCATCGAGCAGAGCCATGACGAAAAAGGCATCATCTGGAACGACGCCCTGGCACCGTTCCAGATCGCCCTGGTACCGCTGCGCTACGAGACCGATGTGGTCCGCGAAGCCACCGACAAGCTGTATGCCGAACTGACCGCCGCCGGCTTCGAAGTGCTGCTGGACGACCGCGACAAGAAGACCAGCCCCGGCATCAAGTTCGCCGACATGGAGCTGATCGGCATTCCGCACCGCATCGTCGTCAGCGACCGCGGCCTTGCCGAAGGCAACCTGGAATACAAGCACCGCACCGAATCGGAGGCCCAGGCACTGCCGCTCGCGGACGCGCTGACCTTCCTGCAGGCCCGCATCCGCCGCTGATAACCCGTTACGCGAGTGATCATGTCCAAGCGAAGTACCTACACCCTGGGGGGCGCCGCACTGTGCGGTGCCCTGCTCCTCGGCGGCTGCGCCAACCAGATGTCCCAGCGCAGCGACCACGAGGAGCGCGTCGAGCGCAAGCTGCTCGAGCACAGTCTGCAGATCGATGTCGGCGAGCCGAAGGTGATGGAGCTTCCGCAACGACGTGTGCGCATCCATGAGCTCAAGCGCTTCGAGGTCACGGAGTTCGAGGTGACCCGCCGCTACGACCGCTACACCCCCTACCAACCCTGGCGGGAGATCTACGAGATCCCGCTGGGCGCGGTAGCGGTGGTGGCCGGTATCGGCGCCAACGTGGTCAACGTGTTCGCCCTGGGCAACCTGCCGGACAGCGTCACCCACGACTGGCTCAGCTATGGCGTGGCGGGGGTCAACCCGTTCATGAACGTGCCGTCCAACGGTCGCGCCCAGCAGAACCTGGCCGGTATCGACGAGGTCGAGAAAGGCAAGCGCGAGGAGTCCATCAGCCTCCCGTGGAACGAGCGCCTGGTCGAGGTCAAGGCCGGCAAGATGACCCACGAGCTGACCACCGACAAGAACGGTGTACTGCGCCTGAACCTGCTCGACAGCCCGTTCTCCGAGCAGAACCTCAACCCTATCGGCACCCTGCACCTGCAGGTGGTCGACGAGGACAACCAGGTGCGCGGCGATGCCAGCCTGCTGGTCAGCGGCAACCTGCGCGGCAAGCTGCTCGAGGCCCACGAGCTGATCTTCGACGATCTCGAGGATGATGATGTCGGCCAGTGGGTGCATCGGGTCAAGCGCCTGTCGGAGCTGGGGCTGGAAGAAGAAGCCAGTGAACTGGAGCAGAGCCTGATCGAGCTGACCCGCAACGATCCGGAACTGCAACAGGAATTCCTGCAGACGCTGACCAAGGCCACCGGACGCCTGGTGGCCGATCCAGGCGTGCAGTAAATAGAAGAGGGGCTGCTTGCAGCCCCTCTTCTATTTGTCTTCGAACAACTCCAACTGCTCATGCGCCCCGCGCAGATCGCGCAGCCTCACCCCCACACCCAACAACCGCACCGGCTTGCCGCCCCGGGCAAACGCCTGGCTGAGCAACTGCCGGTAGCTCTCCAGATCCCTACCCGCCCCCGCCTGCTCCATCGTGGTCTGGCTGAAGTCATGGAACTTGACCTTGACGAAGGGCTTGTCGGGCCGATAGCTGCTGTCCATCCGCGCTATCCGCTCGTTCAGGCTGGCCAACAGCTCCGGCAATTTTTCCAGGCAGCTGTTCAGGTCGGGCAGGTCATGGTCGTAGGTGTTCTCGACGCTGACCGACTGTCGCCGGCTGTCGTTCTGTACCGCCCGCTCGTCGATCCCCCGCGCCAGTCCCCACAGGCGCTCGCCAAAACTGCCGAACTCGCGAACCAGCGCCAGCCGCGACCAGTCGCGCAGCGACAGGCAGGTATCGATCCCCAGCCGCGAGAGCTTGTCCGCCGTCACCTTGCCGACTCCGTGCAAGCGCGCCACCGGCAGGTTCGCAACGAATTCCTCCACCTGATCCGGAGTGATGACGAACAGGCCGTTGGGCTTGCGCCAGTCACTGGCGATCTTGGCCAGGAACTTGTTCGGCGCCACCCCGGCGGAAACCGTGATGTGCAGCTGCTGGGCCACCCGCCGGCGAATATCCTCGGCAATGCGCGTGGCACTGCCGGCAAACCACTGGCTGTCGCTGACATCCAGGTACGCTTCGTCCAGGGACAACGGCTCGATCAACTCGGTGTAGTCACGAAAAATCGCGTGAATCTCCCGCGACGCCTCGCGGTAGGCCTCGAAGCGCGGCTTGACGATCTCAAGGTCCGGGCACAATTTCATGGCATGTCCGGACGCCATCGCCGAACGCACGCCATAGGCACGCGCTTCATAGTTACAGGTGGCGATCACCCCGCGCTGCCCCGGCTGCCCACCCACTGCCATGGGGCGACCGACCAGGCACGGGTCGTCACGCATCTCGATGGCGGCGTAGAAACAGTCACAATCAATGTGGATGATCTTGCGCAGGGACATGGACGACAGCCACTACTGTAAATTCATACAGATAATATCCCATGCCCCCAGCACTAAACAGTCTGTGCAGGACGATCGGCCTGAAAGCCCCGTCGCGACTGAGGCGCATCCGAATCTGAAGTGCTAAGGGTTTGAACAAAAAAGGTTTTTTTGAATTAAATACTTGACACCACGAAGGAAATCCGTAGAATTCGATCTCACAGGCGCGGGATGGAGCAGCCTGGTAGCTCGTCGGGCTCATAACCCGAAGGTCGTCGGTTCAAATCCGGCTCCCGCAACCAGATTCAAGAAAAGGCCACTGTTTCGACAGTGGCCTTTTTTATTGCATTTCGATTGCCGATTATTAAAAACCCATGAAAAATCAAGCAGTAACGCTTGACAGTAAAATAGAAATCGGTAGAATTCGGTCCCACAGGCGCGGGATGGAGCAGCCTGGTAGCTCGTCGGGCTCATAACCCGAAGGTCGTCGGTTCAAATCCGGCTCCCGCAACCAGATTCAAAAAAAGGCCACTGTTTCGACAGTGGCCTTTTTTATTGCCTGTTGATCGACCAAATGACGTTGTACTCAACGTACGCACTTGACAACGCACGGCCAATCCGTACAATGCGCCCCTCTGACGCGGGATGGAGCAGCCTGGTAGCTCGTCGGGCTCATAACCCGAAGGTCGTCGGTTCAAATCCGGCTCCCGCAACCATATTCGTCAGAACAAGCCCCGCCTGTCGCAAGATAGTGCGGGGCTTGTTGCATTCAGGCTCCGTAAAAGCCAATTGCCCCCTTCCCCGCTACCGGTCTCCCTTGCCGCGCCCCTGCGGCTGAATGAACTATCTTTAACTATCCTGAAACAGATTAAGCCGTCGGCCCGGAGTAATATTCGGATACGTTTTTCCAAAGGGACTTTCACTTGGCCGTACCTTGCCTTCACCTCGCGCAGACCGCACGAGGCACCCCATGACCGCCCCCACTCCCGAAACCCAGGCACCGCTGACGGCGGCCTTGCCCACGGCTGCCCAGCGCCTGCCCTGGCTGGAGCGCCTGAGCAAGTACCGCCAACCGCTGGGGCTGGCAGTGACCCTGGTGTTGTTCGCCATGGGCCTGATCGCCTGTCGCCACCTGCTGAGCGAACTGGACATCTATGCGCTGCACGATGCCATGCTCAGCGTGCCGGCCAATGCACTGCTCGGCGCGGTCCTGGCCACTGTGGTCGGTTTCGTCATCCTGCTGGGCTATGAATGGTCGGCCAGCCGCTACGCGGCCGTGCAACTGCCGCCCCGCACCCTGGTGCTGGGCGGCTTCAGTGCCTTTGCCATCGGCAACGCCATTGGCCTGTCGATGCTGTCTGGCGGCTCAGTACGCTATCGCCTCTATGCGCGCCAAGGCCTGGGCGCCGCGGAAGTCGCGCGCATGACGGTCTTTGCCAGTCTCTCGCTGGGCTGCGCCCTTCCGCCCCTGGCGGCACTGGCCACGTTGAGCGACCTGCCTGCGGCGGCAACCGCGCTGCGCCTGCCCGCCCCGCTGCTGGGCGGTATCGCAGTCGCCGTGCTGGTGGCCGCCGCCGCCCTGGTGATGGGCCTGTATCGTCGTCGCCTGCCCGAACAACCACTGGCCGACAACTTGCTGGTGCAGTTCGGCCGCCGCACCCTGCGCCTGCCGGGTGCGCGCCTTACCGCGCTGCAACTGCTGATCACTGCCCTGGATGTCGCCGCTGCCGCCACCGTGCTCTACCTGCTGCTGCCGCAAGCGCCGCCGTTCGGCGCCTTCGTGCTGGTCTACCTGCTCGCCCTCGCCGCCGGCGTGCTCAGCCATGTGCCGGGCGGCGTCGGCGTGTTCGAGGCGATCCTGCTGGCGGCCTTCGCCAACCAGCTGGGGGCCGCGCCGCTGGCCGCCGCGCTGCTGCTGTACCGACTGATCTACGTGGTCATGCCGCTGCTGATGGCCTGTGTGCTGCTGCTGGCCAACGAAGCCCGCCGCCTGATGGTCACCCAACAGGCGATCCGTGCCGCCTCGGGGCTGGCCGCGCCGGTGCTGGCGATCCTGGTGTTCCTCTCCGGCGTGGTGCTGCTGTTCTCCGGCGCCACCCCGGAAATCGACAGCCGCCTGGAACACATGGGCTTCCTGATTCCGCACCGCCTGATCGATGCCTCGCACTTCGGCGCCAGCCTGATCGGCGTGCTCTGCCTGCTGCTCGCCCAGGGTCTGCGTCGGCGCCTGTCGGCTGCCTGGCTGCTGACCACGGTGCTGCTGCTGGTGGGCGCGGTGCTGTCGCTGCTCAAGGGCTTCGACTGGGAAGAAGCCAGCCTGATGTGCTTCACCGCCGCGCTGCTGGCGTTGTTCCGCCGCTCGTTCTACCGTCCCAGCCGCCTGCTGGAGCTGCCGTTCTCGCCGGTGTACCTGGTAGCCAGCGCCTGCGTGGTCGGCGCCTCGGTGTGGCTGCTGCTGTTCGCCTACCAGGATGTACCCTACACCCACAAGCTGTGGTGGCAGTTCACCCTAGACGCCGACGCGCCGCGCGGCCTGCGTGCCGCCCTCGGCAGCGCCGTGCTGTTGGTAATCGTTGCTCTCACCTGGCTGCTGCGCACCGCCCGCCCGGTCATCCACCTGCCGACCGAGGACGAACTGCAACGCGCCAACCGCATCCTGCTGGCCTCCGACCAGCCCGATGGCGGCCTGGCCCTGACCGGTGACAAGGCGCTGCTGTTCCACCCCAACGACAACGCCTTCCTCATGTACGCCCGCCGCGGCCGCAGCCTGGTGGCCCTGTACGACCCGATCGGCCCGGCCCAAGAGCGCGCCGAGATGATCTGGCAGTTCCGCGACCTGTGCGACCTGCACCATGCGCGCCCGGTGTTCTACCAGGTGCGGGCGGAGAACCTGCCGTTCTACATGGACATCGGCCTGACCGCGATCAAGCTCGGCGAAGAGGCCCGGGTCGACCTGCGGCGCTTCGACATCGAGGCCAAGGGCAAGGAGATGAAAGACCTGCGCTACACCTGGAACCGAGGCGGACGCGACGGCCTGAGCCTGGAGATCCACGAGCCCGGCCAGGCGCCGCTGGCCGAGCTCAAGGAAATCTCCGACGCCTGGCTCGACGGCAAGAACGTGCGCGAGAAAGGCTTCTCCCTCGGTCGCTTCAGCCCCGAGTACCTGCAGCATTTCCGCATCGCGCTGATCCGCTTCCAGGGCCGCCCTGTGGCCTTCGCCAACCTGCTGGAAACCCACAGCAACGAGTTGGCCAGTCTCGACCTGATGCGCGCGCACCCGGAAGCGCCGAAGCTGACCATGGAATTCATGATGGTCGGCCTGATCTTGCATTACAAGAGCCATGACTATGGCCGTTTCAGCCTGGGGATGGTCCCCCTCTCCGGCTTGCAGCCGCGCCGTGGCGCGCCCTTGACCCAGCGCCTGGGCTCGATGGTGTTCCAGCGCGGCGAGCAGCTCTACAACTTCCAGGGCCTGCGGCGCTTCAAGGACAAGTTCCAGCCGGACTGGGAACCCCGCTACATGGCCGTGCCGGCCGGGCTCGACCCGCTGGTGGCACTGGCTGACACCGCCGCCCTGATCGCTGGCGGCCTGACTGGATTGGTGAAACGTTGATGATCCGACGCTATTGGCTGTACGTACTGATTCCCCTGCTGCTGGCCGTGCTGGCCGGCGGCGCGGCCTTCTGGCAGTGGACCCGGCCGGCGCCCGAGGCGCGCCTGGAACACCTCACCCTCGACGACGGCAGCGCCCTGACCCGCGCTACTCCCGGCGTGCACGCCAAGGCCCGGGTGGCCATCGGCGTACCCCAGGACCAGGTCCTGACCGACAAACAGCTGCTCGACCTGAGCCAGGCCGGCGAGGCCCAGCTGGTGCAGGTGATCCTGCCACCCGCCGATTGCGCCAAGCAGCAGGCGGCGATGGACCAGGCCCTCACCCGCCTGGCCGACAAGCCGACCCTGGTCGCCGGCATCGGTCCGGGCGCGGCCCAGGCCTGGCGCTGGCTGGCCGCGCAGGGCGACGACAAGGCCCGGGCGATCTCGGTGGACTTCACCCTCGAGCAACCCGGTTGCCAGGCCGCCCTGCCCAAGTCCGCCGCCCACGGCCACTGGAACGTGGCCTGGAACGACAACCCGGATGACGCCAGCGCCGCCTTCGTGCGCGACCAGGCCAACGCCGAGACCAGCATCGCCGACTACGACATTCACCTGCCCCAGGTGCTCAAGGCCCAGCTGACCCAGGCCCTGGTCGGCCACGACGGCAACGCCCTGGCGATCCCGGTGGTGGAAGTCCCGGCCGGGCAGACCACCGACACCGTGACCCTGTTCCTCTCAGGCGACGGCGGCTGGCGCGACCTGGACCGCGACGTGGCCGGCGAGATGGCCAAGCTCGGCTACCCGGTGGTGGGCATCGACACCCTGCGCTACTACTGGCAGCACAAGACCCCGGAACAGAGCGCCGCCGACCTGTCCGAACTGATGCAGCACTACCGCCAGAAATGGGGCACCAAGCGCTTCGTGCTGACCGGTTACTCGTTCGGCGCCGACGTGCTGCCGGCCATCTACAACCGCCTCTCCGAGGAAGACCAGAAGCGCATCGACGCGGTGATCCTGCTGGCCTTCGCCCGCAGCGGCAGTTTCGAGATCGAAGTGGAGGGCTGGCTGGGCAAGGAAGGCCAGGAGGCCCCGACCGGGCCGGAGATGGCCAGGTTGCCGGCAGCGAAGGTGGTGTGCATCTACGGAGTGGAAGAGACCGACGAGAGCGGCTGCACCGACAAGACGGCCGTGGGCGAGCGCATGAAGCTGCCGGGCGGCCATCACTTCGACGAGAACTACCCGGCGCTGGCCAAGCGCCTGATCGGTGAGATCGAGACCCGCCAGGGAAAGGCCAACGTCGCTGAGAAATGATGGGAAAGGGGCCGCTTTGCGGCCCATCGCGGGGCAAGCCCGCTCCTACAGGCGACCCCACCCCCTGTAGGAGCGGCCTTGTGCCGCGAATGGGCTGCAAAGCAGCCCCGGCAATCCTGAGTTGGAGCAGTCATACCCCAAAAAATGCAATACCTTGAAAGGGCTGCCCCTCAGATCTCGACCTGCGTCCCCAGCTCGATCACCCGATTGAGCGGCAGGTTGAAGAACCGCAGGTTGCCATTGGCATTCTTCAACAGGAACGCGAACAGGTTCCCGCGCCAGCGCGACATGCCTTCAAGGCGCGAGGCGATCACCGTTTCCCGGCTGAGGAAGTAGGTGGTGCGCATCGGGCTGAAGTCCAGCTCATCCAGATGGCACAGCTTCAGCGCCGCCGGCACGTCCGGCTCGTCCATGAAGCCGAAGTGCAGCAGCACCCGGAAGAACCCGTCGCCATAGGCCTCCACCTCGAACCGCTCCTGCTCCGGCACCCGCGGCCGGTCTTCACTGACCACCGTCAGCAGCACCACCTGGCTGTGCAGCACCTGGTTGTGCAGCATGTTGTGCAACAGCGCATGGGGCACGGCATCGGGCCGGGCGGTGAGGAACACCGCGGTGCCCTCGACCCGGTGCGGCGGCTGCACGCGGATGCTGCCGATGAACACCGGCAACGGCAAACCGCCCTCGTCGATGCGATCTACCAGGATCTGCTTGCCGCGCTTCCAGGTGCTCATCAGCACGAACAGCACGATCCCCGCCAGCACCGGGAAAGCACCGCCCTGGACGATCTTCGGCACGTTGGCGGCGAAGAACAATCCGTCGACGAACAGGAAGCCCACCAATAGCGGGACCGCCAGCACCGGTGGCCACTTCCACAGCAGCAGCATGACCGCCGAGACCAGGATGGTGGTCATCAGCATGGTGCCGGTCACCGCCACGCCGTAAGCCGCCGCCAGGGCGCCGGACGACTCGAAGCCGATCACCAGCAGCACCACGCCGACCATCAAGGTCCAGTTCACCGCGCCAATGTAGATCTGCCCCTGCTCGTCGCTGGAGGTATGCTGGATCTGCATGCGCGGCACGTAGCCCAGCTGGATGGCCTGGCGGGTCAGGGAGAAGGCCCCCGAAATCACCGCTTGGGAAGCGATCACCGTGGCCATGGTGGCCAGCCCGACCAGCGGCAGCAGCGCCCAGCTCGGCGCCAGCAGGTAGAAGGGGTTGCGCGCCGCCTCCGGGTTCTGCAGCAGGATCGCGCCCTGGCCGAAATAGTTGAGCACCAGCGCCGGCAGCACCAAGGCGAACCAGGCACGGGCGATGGGCTTGCGGCCGAAGTGGCCCATGTCGGCGTACAGGGCCTCGGCGCCGGTCAGCGCCAGCACCACGGCGCCGAGAATGGCCACGCCCATGCCCGGATGAACGATGAAGAAGTTCAGCGCCCAGGCCGGGTTGAAGGCCTTGAGCACCTCCGGACTCTGCGAGATACCATGTACCCCCAGCGCCCCCAGCACCACGAACCAGGTGACCATGATCGGACCGAACAGCTTGCCGATCTTCTCGGTACCGTGCTTCTGCACCAGGAACAGCGCCACCAGCACCACAAGCGAGATCGGCACCACCCAGTGGTCGATGCCTTCGAAGGCCAGGCCCATCCCCTCCACCGCCGATAGCACCGACACCGCCGGGGTGATCATGCTGTCGCCGTAGAACAGCGAGGCACCGACCAGGCCACAGCCGACCATCAGTGCCCGCAGTTTCGGGTATTCAGCCGTGGCGCGCCGCGCCAGCGCGGTGAGCGCCATGGTCCCGCCCTCGCCCTGGTTGTCGGCGCGCAGGATGAACATCACGTACTTGAACGACACCACCCATAGCAGCGACCACAGGATCAGCGACAGGATGCCCAGCACTCCATCGTGATTGACCTGTACGCCATAGCCGCCGCTAAAGACCTCTTTGAGGGTGTACAGCGGGCTGGTGCCGATATCGCCATAGACCACCCCAACAGCTGCCACGAGCAGGCCCAGCGACTTCGCCGCCCCCTGCTTGCCCTCGTGCCCGCCTTCGGCGTGACTGCTTGCCTGAACCATCGACCACTCCCGCAGACGGCCAACTAGACCGGTTGATTTCCTACCCGCGCCGGACCATCCCGGATGCCCCGGCGCAACGGCGCGAAGCATAGCGCAGCGTTCGTCGTATTTCTGCTGGTAAAGCGACCTTGCGCTCGCTAGAATTGCGCACTTTTTGATCAGAGGCGCCAAAAAGCGCCCGTCAAGATCGCCCGCGATTCCAGCCGGGCGAACTGCATTCAATACCGAGGTTAGTCATGTCCACCACTCCCGCCACCCCAAAGGTCGGCTTCGTTTCCCTGGGTTGCCCAAAGGCCCTGGTCGATTCCGAGCGCATCCTGACCCAGCTGCGCATGGAAGGCTATGAAGTCGTGCCTACCTACGATGGTGCCGACGTGGTGGTGGTCAACACCTGCGGCTTCATCGACAGCGCCAAGGCCGAGTCGCTGGAAGTGATCGGCGAGGCGATCAAGGAGAACGGCAAGGTCATCGTCACCGGCTGCATGGGTGTCGAGGAAGGCAATATCCGCGACGTACACCCGAGTGTGCTGTCGGTCAGTGGCCCCCAGCAGTACGAGCAGGTGGTCAACGCCGTGCACGAGGTGGTGCCGCCACGCCAGGACCACAACCCGCTGATCGACCTGGTGCCGCCGCAAGGCATCAAGCTGACCCCACGCCACTACGCCTACCTGAAGATTTCCGAAGGCTGCAACCACAGCTGCAGCTTCTGCATCATCCCGTCGATGCGCGGCAAGCTGGTCAGCCGCCCGGTCGGTGAAGTGCTGAGCGAGGCCGAGCGCCTGGTCAAGGCCGGTGTCAAGGAGATCCTGGTGATCTCCCAGGACACCAGCGCCTACGGCGTCGACGTCAAGTACAAGACCGACTTCTGGAACGGTCGCCCGGTCAAGACCCGCATGCTCGAACTGTGCGAGGCCCTGAGCAGCCTGGGTGCCTGGGTGCGCCTGCACTATGTCTACCCTTACCCGAACGTCGACGACGTGATCCCGCTGATGGCCGCCGGCAAGATCCTGCCGTACCTGGACATCCCCTTCCAGCACGCCAGCCCCAAGGTGCTCAAGTCGATGAAGCGCCCGGCCTTCGAAGACCGCACCCTGGCGCGCATCAAGAGCTGGCGCGAGCAGTGCCCGGAGCTGGTGATCCGCTCGACCTTCATCGTCGGCTTCCCTGGCGAGACCGAAGAGGACTTCCAGTACTTGCTCGACTGGCTGACCGAAGCCCAGCTCGACCGCGTCGGCTGCTTCCAGTACTCGCCGGTCGAAGGCGCCCCGGCCAATGACCTGGGCCTGGATGAAGTGGCGGACGACGTCAAGCAGGAACGCTGGGACCGCTTCATGGCCCACCAGCAGGCGATCAGCGCCGCGCGCCTGCAACAGCGCATCGGCAAGGAGATCGAAGTGCTGATCGACGAGGTCGAGGAACAAGGCTCGGTCGGCCGCAGCTTCTTCGACGCGCCGGAAATCGACGGCAACGTGTTCATCGACGGCGACCACGGCTTCAAGCCGGGCGACAAGGTCCGTTGCCGCATCGTCGATGCCGACGAGTACGACATGTGGGCCGAGCCCGTCTGAGCGATGATCGCCTGAAGATACCCCGCCCACTGGCGGGGTATTTTTTTGCATCTATGTTTTCCTCAATGCCCCCGAGGATCACAGGATGTCGCCCACCGTCACGCTGCAAACGCCCCATCTGAGCGACTACCCCGAACTGGTTCGAGTGTGGGAGGCGTCGGTGCGCGCCACCCACGACTTCCTGCCCGACGGCTACATCGTGCTGCTGCGCGAGCATGTGCTGCGCAAGTACCTCGACGCGGTGATGCTGGTCTGCTGCAAGGACGCCAGGCGACGCATCCTCGGCTTCGCCGGCGTGGCCAACGGCCGTGTCGACATGCTCTTCGTCGCGCCGCAGTACCGCGGCCAGGGTATCGGCCAACGCCTGCTGCGGCATGCGGTAAGCGAGCTCAATGCCGAACGCCTGGACGTCAACGAGCAAAACCCGCAGGCCCTGGGCTTCTATCTGCACGAGGGCTTCGAGGTGTACGGACGCTCTGAAACCGACGGTCTGGGGCAGCCCTATCCCCTGCTGCACATGAGGCTAGTTCGTACAACGTCCTAGGACATCAGCCAAGGAAACCAGCACTCCGCTCCGAAATGGCGGAAATGACATCGATTTGCAGCCGCTACCCTGCGCAGGCAGGTACAATGAAAGCTTTCCCTGCCGCGTGATGCCCGTGTCCATGTCCGAACCCATTCGTCTCTCCAAACGCCTCATCGAACAGCTTGGCTGCTCCCGCCGAGAGGCCGAACTGTACATCGAGGGAGGCTGGGTCACGGTCGACGGCGAGGTGGTCGAACAACCGCAGCTCAAGGTCGCCGGGCAACGCGTCGAACTGCTCCCGGGCGCCCGTGCCGAAACACTTGAACCGGTGACCTTGCTGCTCAACCAGCAGGCCGGGCAGGACGCCGCCAGCGCCCAGGCGGGCATGAGCATGGCCAGCCTCAGCGAAGCGCACCGAGAAGGCGTGCGCCCCCTGCACGGGCATTTCGCCCGCCAGGCCTGTGTCGCCCCGCTATTGCCCGGTGCCAGTGGCCTGCAACTGTTCACCCAGGACTGGCGGGTGACCCGCAAGCTCGACGCCGACCTGCGCCGCATGGAGCAGGAATACATTGTCCAGGTCAGCGGTCAGGCCAAGCCGGGGGCTCTGGAGCGCCTGGCCCGCGGTGTCGAGCGCAAGGGCGTCGAACTGCCGAAAGCCAAGGCCAGCTGGCAGAACGAACAGCACCTGCGCATGGTCCTGAAAAACCCGCAGCCCGGGCTGATCGAACAGCTGTGCGAGACCGCCGGCCTCAAGGTCCTGGCGATGCGCCGCATTCGCCTGGGTGGGGTGTCGATGGGCAAGCTGCCAGTGGGCAAGTGGCGCTATGTGGCCGCCACCGAACGCTTCTAGGGTCTGTACGAAATGTGTCTGCGCGAAGGCCAGACAAGGCGAAACGGGGGGAGGAAGCGCAGTGTACTGGAGTACATGAGCATTCCGAGCCCCGTTTCAACGCAGTATGGGCGAGTGCAGATACATTTCGTACAGAGCCCAGCATTACCGCCGCGCAAAGACTGACACGGCAACAGAACAGGATTCGCTGCAATGAACCACAACGATGTACTGCGCAGCCTGCGCTACATGCTCAAGGCCAACGACCAGAAGCTGGCCGAGATTATCAAGCTCTCGGGCCTGGAAGTTTCCGCCGAGGCCATCGCCGGCTACGTCAAGAAAGAAGAGGAACCCGGCTTCGTGCGCTGCCCGGAGAAGGTCATGGCGCACTTCCTCGACGGCCTGGTAATCCACCGTCGCGGTCGCGACGACAGCCGCCCACCGCAGCCGATCGAAGTGCCTGTGACCAACAACACCGTGCTCAAGAAGCTGCGGGTGGCCTTCGAGCTGAAGGAAGACGACCTGCACGCGGTGCTCAAGTCGGTCAATTTCCCGGTGTCCAAGCCCGAGCTGAGCGCATTGTTCCGCAAGGTCGGCCACGACAACTACCGCCCCTGCGGCGACCAGTTGCTGCGCAACTTCCTCAAGGGCCTGACCCTTCGCGTGCGCGGCTGAGCCAGGATGCAGCATACCGTCTCGCCGGTCGGCATCGTCCGCTCCTGCTTCAAGGAGAAGTTCGCCATCCCGCGCCAGCCCCAGCTGGCGCCGGCCGCCCGTGGCGTGCTGGAGCTGCTGCCGCCCTTTGACCAGGGCGATGCCGTCGAAGGCCTGGAACAGGTCAGCCATGTGTGGCTGCTATTCCTGTTCCACCAGGCACTGGAAGACAAGCCACGCCTGAAGGTGCGGCCACCGCGCCTGGGCGGCAACAAGAGCATGGGGGTATTCGCCACCCGGGCCACCCACCGGCCCAATGGCATCGGTCAGTCAGTGGTGCGCCTGGAAGGCGTCGAGCCGGGGCGTCTGCTGCTGTCGGGGATCGACCTCCTGGACGGTACCCCGGTGCTGGATATCAAGCCTTATGTGCCGTATGCCGACAGTATTGTCGGCGCGAGCAACCTGATGGCCAAAGACGCACCAGAGGCGATTGCCGTCGAATGGAGCGAAAGCGCCCTGCACCAGGCCCGCGACCATGCACTGCGCCTGGATCAGCCACTGGTGGAGCTGATCGAACAGTGTCTTGCGCAGGACCCAAGGCCTGCCTACCAGGTACCACCACCCGAGCGCGTATATGGGGTGAAGTTCTGGGACGTGCAGGTGCGCTGGCATTATCCCCAGCCGGATCGGATCCGGGTGCTGGAGGTGACACCGGAGTGATTCGGTGTCGTTGCGGGCCCTATCGCGGGGCAAGCCCGCTCCCACGCTGGTGAAATACACACACGGCGAACCTATTCTGCGAGCATAAAAAAACGCAGGCCGAAACCTGCGTTTTTCATTCCTGCCGCTCGCCTTACTTCTCGACGAACGCGCGCTCGATCAGGTAGTCACCCGGCTCACGCATGCGCGCGGAGATCTTCAGGCCGAAGCTGTCCAGCACTTCGCTGGTCTCGTCGAGCATGCTAGGGCTGCCGCAGATCATCGCGCGGTCGTCCTGCGGGTTGATCGGGGGCAGGCCGATGTCGCTGAATAGCTTGCCGCTGCGCATCAGGTCGGTCAGGCGGCCCTGGTTCTCGAACGGCTCGCGGGTCACGGTCGGGTAGTAGATCAGCTTATCGCGCACGGCATCGCCGAAGAACTCGTTCTGCGGCAGGTGCTCGGTGATGAACTCACGGTAGGCCACTTCGTTGACGTAGCGCACACCGTGGACCAGGATCACCTTCTCGAAGCGCTCGTAGGTCTCAGGGTCCTGGATGACGCTCATGAACGGTGCCAGGCCAGTGCCGGTGCTCAGCAGGTACAGGTGCTTGCCCGGGTTCAGGTCGTCGAGCACCAGGGTACCGGTAGGCTTCTTGCTGATGATGATCTCGTCGCCTTCCTTCAGGTGCTGCAGCTGCGAGGTCAGCGGGCCGTCCGGCACCTTGATGCTGAAGAACTCCAGGTGCTCCTCCCAGTTCGGCGAGGCGATGGAGTAGGCGCGCATGAGCGGACGGCCGCTGTCCTGCTGCAGGCCGATCATCACGAACTGACCGTTCTCGAAGCGCAGGCCCGGGTCGCGGGTGCACTTGAAGCTGAACAGGGTGTCGTTCCAGTGGTGCACACTGAGGACACGTTCGTGGTTCATGTTGCTCATCGATGGGGCTCCTGAAGGAAAACGCGGCGCGCGCAAGACGCGCAGTTGCGCGATAGTTTAGGGGCAGCGACAATATCTGTTAACTGAATTATCAAGATATGTGTTATCGGTTATATAGATATGCGATTCACACTCCGTCAGCTCCAGGTCTTCGTCGCCGTCGCCCAGCACCAGAGCGTGTCCCGGGCCGCTGGCGTGCTGGCCTTGTCGCAATCGGCCGCGAGCACCTCGATCACCGAACTGGAGCGCCAGTCCAGCTGCCAGTTGTTCGACCGTGCCGGCAAGCGCCTGAGCCTCAATGCCCTGGGCCATCAACTGCTGCCCCAGGCCGTGGCCCTGCTCGACCAGGCCAAGGAGATCGAAGACCTGCTCAACGGCAAGTCGGGGTTCGGCTCGCTGGCCGTCGGCGCCACGCTGACCATCGGCAACTACCTGGCCACCCTGCTGATCGGCAGCTTCATGCAGGTGCACCCGGAGAGCCAGGTCAAGCTGCACGTGCAGAACACCGCGCATATCGTGCAACAGGTCGCCCACTATGAAATTGACCTGGGTCTAATCGAAGGTGACTGCAACCACCCCGATCTCGAGGTTCAGCCCTGGGTGGAGGATGAACTGGTGGTGTTCTGCGCGCCCCAGCATCCCCTGGCCAAGGCCGGCCATGCCAGTATCGAGCAGTTGTCCCATGAAGCCTGGATCCTGCGCGAGCAGGGCTCGGGCACGCGCCTGACCTTCGACCAGGCCATGCGCCATCACCGCGCCAACCTGAACATCCGCCTGGAACTGGAACATACCGAGGCGATCAAGCGCGCCGTGGAGTCGGGCCTGGGCATCGGCTGCATCTCGCGCCTGGCCCTGCGCGACGCCTTCCGCCGCGGCAGCCTGGTGCCGGTGGAAACCCCGACCCTGGACCTGGCGCGGCAGTTCTACTTCATCTGGCACAAGCAGAAGTACCAGACCTCGGCCATGCGCGAGTTCCTCGAGCTGTGCCGCAGCTTCACCGCCGGCGTTCGGCGCAGCGACGAGATCGTGCTGCCGCCGATCGCCTGAAGGCTCAACCTAGCAGGATCACGCCCCAGACCACCGCGACCATGCTCATGGCCACCAACTGCGCGGCGCTGCCCATGTCCTTGGCGTTCTTCGACAGCGGGTGGCGGTCGAGGGAGATGCGGTCGATGGCCGCCTCCACCGCCGAATTGAGCAGTTCGACGATCAGCCCCAGCAGGCACACGGCAATGAGGATCGCCCGCTCAGCGCGGCTGACCGGCAGCCAGAAGGCCAGCGGCACCAGCAGCACGTTGAGCAGCACCAGCTGGCGGAAGGCGGCCTCGCCCTTGAAGGCGGTGCGCAGGCCGTCCAGCGAATAGCCGGCGGCGTTGACGATACGTTTGAGGCCGGTCTGGCCTTTGAATGGCGACATGTGTGTCCGTCACTTCACCGGAGAAAGGCCCGCAGGCTAGTCCAGTCGGAGTCAAAAAAGCGTGAATGCACGGGTACTTAGCTGGCCGAAACCGATTCAAGTTGTTGCAGCAGCAACGCCGCCTGGGTCCGCGTGCGCACCCCCAGCTTGCGGAAGATCGCCGTCACATGGGCCTTGATGGTCGCCTCGGAAACGTTCAGCTCATAGGCGATCTGCTTGTTCAGCAGCCCTTCGCAGACCATGGTCAGCACACGGAACTGCTGTGGGGTGAGGCTGGCCAGGCCTTCACTGGCGGCCTTGGCCTCGGCCGACACATCGACCTTGTCGAACGCCTGCGGCGGCCACCAGACATCGCCGTCGAGCACGTTGCGTACCGCTTCCTGGATCTTGCTCAGCTCGCTGGACTTGGGAATGAAGCCGCTGGCGCCGAATTCGCGGGACTTGACCACGACGGCCGCCTCCTCCTGGGCCGAGACCATCACCACCGGGATCTGCGGGTACTGGCCGCGCAGCAGGACCAGGCCGGAGAAGCCATAGGCGCCGGGCATGTTCAGGTCCAGCAGGACCAGGTCCCAATCGGCTTTCTCGGTGAGGCTGGTTTCCAGTTCGGCGATGCTCGCCACCTCGACCAGGCGCACGTCCGGGCCCAGACCGAGGGTAACGGCCTGGCGCAGTGCGCTGCGAAACAGCGGGTGGTCATCGGCAATCAGGATTTCGTATGTGGCCATCGATCTATGGATCCTGTTCTGTGCCAGGCGCAGGGGATACGGGAGACGCCTGGCGGGCAACTCATGGCGCGAGCGGCAGGGCCGCCGGCCGGGATGGCACGGCGAAGTCCGGGGTAACAGCAGCTTCGTCGTGCCCGAAGCGGCGCCAAGGATGCCGAGCACGCCCCGGGTGGTCAAGCCAATTGCCCGGTCGAACCCGCCTACCCTGGCTGCCAGCCCCGACAGTATGAACCAATCCGTCGCGCCTGCCCCTTGGACTATAGGAAGGTATGCAAACGCTGGTGGAACTCGTCCTGCTCGTCCAGCGGCAGGCGCCGCTTGCCGCTCAGGTAGTGCAGGCTGAAGACGTCCAGGTAGGCGTCCAGGGCCTGCGAGGCCTGGCCGTCGCCGGCCAGTTCCAGGCACATGGCGGCCACTTCGGCGGTGCAGAAGTGATCGTCGCGCTTGGAACGGCGCAGGCGGTAGCGCGACATCTGCTCGGGTTGCAGGCTCAGCACCGGGAAACGGTCGAGGTACGGGCTCTTGCGAAACATCTTGCGCGCCTCGGTCCAGGTGGCGTCGAGCAGGATGAACAACGGGCGCTTGCCCGGCTCGCGCACGACCTCACTGACCACCCGCTCTTCCTTGACGAACTCGCCCGGAAAGACGATGTAGGGCTGCCAGCGGGGATCGTCCAGCAGCGCCAGCAGCCCCTCGTCCACCGAGGTGCGCAGCCAGCCAAAGGCCGAGGTGTCCTCGATCACGTCGGCGATCAGCCAGCCGGTGTTGGTCGGCTTCAGTGGTTCGGTGTCATGCATCAGCAGGCACATGCCGGACTCGGCCGGCACCCGGGGTTTCCAGGCGCACAGGCAGTGCGTGGCGATCACCCGGCAATCCGGGCAGCGCTCGGCACGCGAGCCTCGGGCGACAAAGGGTTTGATGCTGCGCGCCAGGCGCTCGGCGCGCAGGCGCGCTACCGCGTGGCTCATGGCAGCAGGCCTTGGCAGGGAAGTGGGAGGGGCACGGCGACGACTCGATGAAAACAAGGCGCCCAGTTTACCAGAGCCCACGTCATTTGCCGTGCAGCCAACGGCGCCGCTCCTTTATAATCGCAGGTTCTGGCGGCCTGGAAACCCTGCGCTTTCATGGAACGCCGCCCGCCGGCGCTGGTCAAAGCGCCAGTCATCGAACCAGGAGAGATCCATGCTGCGTCTTATCGTCCCGACCCTGAGCCTGCTGCTCGCCCTGCCCCTGGCCGCCCAGGCTGCGTCCAAGCAGGAATACGAGCTGAACCAGATGCTGCAGAAGGTCGCCAAGGAAAGCAGCGTCGGCACCCCGCGGGCGATCAACGAAGACATCCTCGACCAGGGCTACACCGTCGAAGGCAAGGCACTGGTCAACCACCTGAGCGTACGCCAGGAGCACGCCCAGCGCATGCAGGCCAATCCCGCGCAGGTCCGCAGCCAGCTGGGTGACAGCGTGTGCCGCAACAACGGCTACCGCCAGCTGATGTCCAAGGGCGCCGTGATGGTCTATCGCTTCACTGTCTACAAGACCAACCAGCCGGTCATGGACCAGGCCTTCGACGCCGCCAGCTGCGCGGCCGGCAACAAGAAGAAGTGATTCAGGCCAGCTGATCGCTGTTTCTGGCGCGCCGCTGCTCATCATCGGCGCGCAATTCGGCCAGCAGGGCCTGCAGGTAACGCGAATGCGCCTCGGCCCCCTGCAGGCGGCGCAGGCACTCCCCCTCAAGGCTCAGGTGATGAGCCTTGGCCTCGTGCTCGAGCAACTGCAACAGTTGCCCATCCACCTCGATCACCAGCCGGTGCATACCGCCACCTCGCTGTATCGCCTTACTGCCCCCAGTTAACCAAAGCCCTGTCGTCACTGGCTTTCGCCTGACCGGCGGTAATGCGCGCCTGTGGCGGCACGAAGCCGCGCCAGCGTCTAGATTGATATCGAGTACCCATAACAACGACAACGCGATGGAATTGCCACTGCAACATGGCCTTGAAGGCCTACTGCAACGCTCGGGGGGCACACTCGAGCCACAGCAGCCAGCGACACACGCAGTGTCGCGGCCGGGACACGCCATCGACCCGGTCAGAGGTTTTGCTGCAGAAGGAGACGTTGAATGCCTTACCAATCGAACGAGCTGCTGTTCAACCATTTCAGGGACAACGGCATCGACCTGAGCAAGATCGACGAGCAACTGCAACTGGTCGCGCCGAACAGTCCCAACCTGCCGCTGTACCGCGACATGCTGCTGACCGTGCTGCGCATGGCCCATGACGATCGCAACCGCTGGAACGCCAAGATCACCCTGCAAGCCCTGCGTGAGCTCGACCACTCGTTCCGCACCCTCGAGCACTACAAGGGGCGGCGCAAAGTCACCGTGTTTGGTTCGGCGCGCACTCCAATGGAACACCCCATGTACGCGTTGGCCCGGGAATTGGGTGCGACGCTGGCACGCTCGGACCTGATGGTCATCACCGGCGCCGGTGGCGGCATCATGGCCGCCGCCCATGAAGGCGCCGGCACCGACCACAGCCTGGGGTTCAACATCACCTTGCCGTTCGAACAGCATGCCAACGCCACGGTCAATGGCACCGACAAGCTGCTGCCGTTCCACTTCTTCTTCATCCGCAAGCTGTTCTTCGTCAAGGAAGCCGACGCGCTCGTACTTTGCCCCGGTGGCTTCGGCACCCTTGACGAGGCGCTGGAGGTGCTGACGCTGATCCAGACCGGCAAGAGCCCGTTGGTGCCGGTGGTGCTGCTCGACTCGCCCGGCGGCAGCTTCTGGCAGGACGCCCTGGTCTTCATCAGCCGCCAGCTCGAAGAGAACCGCTATATCCTGCCCAGCGACCTCAAGCTGGTGCGCCTGGTGCACAGCGCCGACGAGGCGGTCGAGGAGATCAACCAGTTCTACAGCAACTACCACTCCAGCCGCTGGCTGAAGAGCCAGTTCGTGATCCGCATGCACCACCCCTTGAGCGAGGCGGCCCTGCATGATGTGGAGGAAGGCTTCGCCGACCTGCGCCTGAGCGGCAGGTACCACCAGCAACCAGACAGCGGCGCCGAGCACGAGGAAGGCAATTTCAGTCACCTGACGCGCCTGACCTTCGCCTTCAACGGACGCGACCAGGGCCGCTTGCGCGAACTGGTGGACTTCATCAACCTGCCGGAGAACTGGGCCAAACCCCAGCCGATGCACACCACCCAGCGCGCCCGGGAAGCCTTGCGGGTCAGCTGAACGCAAAATGCCCTGTACGGCTGACACGCATGGGCGTCAGCCGTACAGGGCATCAATAATCGTCGAGGTCGCGACCGCTGAGCAGCCGGCCGATCATGTCCATGGGGAAACCACGGTAGGCGAGAAAGCGCGTCTGCTGCGCCCGGCTGCGTGGGTCTTGCGGGCGTTGCCCGGCGAACTTGCGCTGCCAGACATCACGCAGTTGCGTCGCCCAGTCCACTTCGCTGTCGCGCAGGGCCTGGTCGATATCGCCACGGTTCAAGCCGCGTTGGCCGAGCTCCTCGCGAATTCGCGCGGGGCCGTAGCCGGCACTGGACCGGTAGCGGATGAAGCTTTCCAGATAGCGGGCTTCACTAAGCAGCCCTTCTTCGGCCAGCCGATCAAGCGCAGGCTCGATCAGCTCGTCCGGTGCCCCACGCTGACGCAGCTTGCGCGTCAGCTCAACGCGACCATGCTCGCGGCGTGCGAGCAGGTCCATGGCTGTCCGCCGAACGGCGACGGGGGTGTCGAGTACGACGGACATGGGGCCAATCAATAACCGGCGTCGGCGTCAGCCAGGTCGTCGGCATCGGCTTCGGCAGCACCGGCCTTGGCGGCCGCTGCTGCAGCGGCGGCACCCGCGGTCAGCAGCTTGTCGCGGATCTGCTTCTCGATCTCGCTGCCAATGGCCGGGTTCTCTTGCAGGTACTTGGCGGCGTTGGCCTTGCCCTGACCGATCTTGTTGCCCTGGTAGCTGTACCAGGCACCGGATTTTTCCACCAGGCCTTGGGACACACCCAGGTCGATGATTTCGCCGTTGCGGTAGATACCCTTGCCGTAGAGGATCTGGAACTCGGCCTGACGGAACGGTGGCGAAACCTTGTTCTTGACGATCTTGACGCGGGTTTCGCTGCCGACCACTTCGTCGCCTTCCTTGACCGCGCCGGTACGGCGGATGTCCAGGCGCACCGAGGCGTAGAACTTCAGGGCGTTACCACCGGTGGTGGTTTCCGGGCTGCCGAACATCACGCCGATCTTCATGCGGATCTGGTTGATGAAGATGACCAGGCAGTTGGCGTTCTTGATGTTACCGGTGATCTTGCGCAGGGCCTGGGACATCAGGCGGGCCTGCAGGCCGACGTGCATGTCGCCCATCTCGCCTTCGATCTCGGCCTTCGGTACCAGGGCGGCCACGGAGTCGACGATGATCACGTCGACGGCGTTGGAGCGCACCAGCATGTCGGTGATTTCCAGGGCCTGCTCGCCGGTGTCCGGCTGCGAGACCAGCAGGTCGTCGACGTTGACGCCCAGCTTGCCGGCGTACTCAGGGTCGAGGGCGTGCTCGGCGTCGACGAAGGCGCAGGTGGCGCCGTTCTTCTGGGCTTCGGCGATGACCGACAGGGTCAGCGTGGTTTTACCCGAGGATTCCGGGCCGTAGATCTCGACGATACGGCCTTTCGGCAGGCCGCCGATGCCCAGGGCGATGTCCAGGCCGAGGGAGCCGGTGGAGATGGCAGGGATGGCCTGGCGCTCGTGGTCGCCCATGCGCATGACCGCACCCTTGCCGAATTGGCGTTCGATTTGACCCAGGGCCGCAGCCAAGGCGCGCTTCTTGTTGTCGTCCATTGAAATCCTCACGTGTTCGACGTGGCCCTGACGGCCGGAATAACTGTATAAGTAGCCAGTATTATTCCACAGCGATTCGTTTCCGCAAACCCCCGTCGGGCGATTTACTCCGCGCCAAGCTGTAACAAGCCGTCTAACGCGGCGATCACCGTCTGTCGGCGCACCGCTTCGCGGTCGCCGTCGAAGTGCCGGCGCTCGCTGCTCACGTGGGTTCCGTCGGCCCAGGCCAGCCACACCGTGCCCACCGGCTTGGCCGGCGAACCGCCGTCGGGGCCGGCCACGCCGCTGACCGCCACCGCGAAGCGCGCTCCGCTGGCGGCCTGGGCGCCCCGCACCATGGCCTCGACCACCTCCTGGCTGACCGCCCCCACCTGGGCGAACAACGCCTCGGGGACGCCCAAC
>Ga0209370_1000865_pt1 | contig 31991 bp, 29 predicted proteins | sample AgamicAtPrz_FD_187164 | JGI IMG/M metagenome (GOLD analysis project Ga0209370, IMG submission 187164) | Agave microbial communities from Guanajuato, Mexico - At.P.rz (SPAdes) (version 2) | ecosystem: Host-associated > Plants > Phyllosphere > Phylloplane/Leaf | place: Guanajuato, Mexico...
GCGTCGTTAATGCCTACGATGCGGTGTTTATCATCGGCGGCAGAAGCCTGATTACCATTTTGTATAGCGAGGGCGAGGCCATTCCGGAAACCTGCGCGGTGTATCAGCTCTCGGCGGATATGAACGAGCTGGGACGCACCTACGCCACGCGCCTCTCGGTGATGGGGGATATAAAACTCTCCCTGAAGGAACTGCTGCCGAAGCTTGAGCAGCGCCGGGTGGCAAGCAAATTGACGCATCAGCGGCTGCTTAAAGCTGCACGCGCTGAACGTGAAAAAGAGTGGCAACTGCAGGAAGAGCGTCTGGCAGCCGAGCGGCTGCGCCCGGCGATTTCGCCGATGGTCGCGGCCTACGAGGTGATAAAGTCCGTTCCACCGGGCACCACGATTGTCGACGAAGCGATTGCAACGGCCAGACACGTTCGCCGGTTTATCTCCGACCAGCAGCACCCGCGCTACTACTTTATGCGCGGCGGCGGTCTGGGCTGGGGAATGCCTGCAGCAGTAGGTCACTCGCTGGGGCTGGGGCGCGAGCCGGTTGTGTGTCTGGTTGGCGACGGCGCTTCCCTGTACTCGCCGCAGGCGCTCTGGACGGCGGCGCACGAAAATCTGCCCGTCACCTTTATCGTGATGAATAACCTGGAGTACAACATCCTGAAAAACTTCATGAAAGGACAGCCGGGCTACAGTTCGACAAAGCTGGGTCGCTTTATCGGGATGGATCTGATTAACCCGCGAATTGATTTCCAGTCGCTGGGCACCGCGATGGGTATCCGCTGCTGCCGGGTGACCCAGGCCGCGGATATCGCCACGGCGGTGACGCAGGGGCTACACTCAGGAAAAACCAATTTAATCGAAATTGCCATTTCCGCAGATTGATCGACCGTTTCAGATGTACCCTACATAAAATACTTATAACCGAAACGCCTCAAGCCGCTTAATCTGCCGCCCTTCTCCGTCAAAATTCTCCGCCGCCAGCCAGGCGCGCAGTTCGGCATCGCGCTGCGGCCACTCGCCGTCAATAATAGAAAGCATATCGCTGTCGCGGTTGCGCCCTTTGCGCACTAGCTTCTGGCGCAGGCGTCCTTCCCAGACAAACCCCAGCCGCTCCGCCGCATTGCGTGACGCAACGTTCATGGAATCGCACTTCCACTCGACGCGCCGGTAGCCGTGCTCAAACGCATTTTTCAGCAGCAGCCACACCGTTTCGGTGCCCATCCGGGTTCCTTTCATCCTGCGCGACCAGGTCACGTGCCCGATCTCCACCGACCCCAGCAGCCGCTCGTCAGCCATATAGCTCACCAGCCCCACCGCGCGTTCGGTGCGTAAATCAATGACGGCAAACGGCACCAGCTCATCGTCCATCACCTTACCCACGATCCAGTGCGCGGTGGCTTCCACGCTCGCTGGCTGCGTGCTGGCAAGCCACGTCCAGTCGCTGTCGTCGCCCAGCGCGTAGGCCTCGTAGAGATCGGCCGCGTGGCGATCGGCATCCAGCGGCTCCAGGCGGCAATACTGGCCGAACAGCGGCGTGCGGGTTAATACGCGCGCGCCTCTCCAGTCGGGAACGATATCGTTAACGGTTTGACCATGTTGATTAATTTCGGGCACGGCGGTGACTCCCTGAAAGGTAAGGAGTTTGTTATAGCAGGTTAAAAAGCGGGCGAAAAGCAGCGTATTTTAATAGCCCGAACGCATGCGATATTCCTGGAAGGCATAAGCAAAGCTGAATTTCGACTTTGCGGAATGTCTGAGTCGCCCTAACGTAGCGGAGCATAAAACAATCACAATATATTCTTCTCAGGGATCGCTATGACGAAAAAACTGTTGCCGTTACTGGTGCTGGCTGCGCTCTCAGGCGCTGTCCACGCCGCTACTCCGCCCAACACGCTGGTTGTTGCCCAGGGGCTGGATGACATCGTGAGCCTCGACCCGGCCGAAGCCAACGAGCTTTCCAGCATCCAGACCGTGCCGAGCCTGTATCAGCGTCTGGTACAGCCGGACCGCGATAACCCGGAAAAAATCACCCCGATTCTGGCAGACAGCTGGGAAGCGGACGCGGCAGCAAAAACCCTGACGATTAAGCTTAAGCCCAATGCCAAATTCGCCTCCGGTAACCCGCTGCGCCCGGAAGACGTGATTTTCTCGTACACCCGCGCCGTGACGCTCAACAAATCCCCGGCCTTTATCCTCAACGTGCTGGGCTGGGACGCGAGCAACATCGCCAGCCAGCTGAAAAAGGTGGACGACCATACCCTCCAGCTTCACTGGACGGCGGACGTTAGCCCGTCGGTGGCGCTGAATATTCTCTCCACGCCGATTGCCTCCATCGTCGATGAAAAGCAGGTTGCGGCGAACGTGAAGGATAACGACTTCGGTAACGCCTGGCTGAAAATGCACTCGGCGGGCAGCGGCGCGTTCAAAATGCGCGTCTATCAGCCGCATCAGGCCATCGTGCTGGAAGCTAACGAATCGGCACCCGGCGGCGTGCCGAAGCTCAAAAGCATCATCATTAAAAACGTCCCCGATCCGGCTTCACGCCGCCTGCTGATCCAGCAGGGTGATGCGGACGTGGCGCGCGATCTCGGTGCAGACCAGATAAGCGCCCTGGACGGCAAGCCGGGCGTGAAGGTGCTGAGCATTCCGTCCGCCGAGCAAAATTACCTGGTGTTTAACACCGGCAACAGCGCCAACCCGCTGCTGAACAACCCGGCGTTCTGGGAAGCCTCGCGCTGGCTGGTCGATTATGAAGGCATCACCAAAAATCTGCTGAAAGGCCAGTACTTTGTTCATCAGAGCTTCCTGCCGGTCGGCCTGCCGGGCGCGCTGGAAGACAACCCGTTTAAATTTGACCCGGCAAAAGCGAAAGCCATTCTCGCCAAAGCGGGCATTAAAGACGCGCACTTCACGCTGGACGTGGAGAACAAGCCGCCGTTTATCACCATCGCCCAGTCGATGCAGGCGAGCTTTGCTCAGGGCGGCGTGAAGGTCGATTTGCTGCCTGCCGCCGGGAGCCAGGTCTATGCCCGCGTGCGCGCAAAGCAGCATCAGGCGGCGATTCGTCTGTGGATCCCGGACTACTTCGACGCGCACTCAAACGCCAGCGCCTTCGCGTGGAACGACGGCAAATCCAGCACCGTGGCCGGGCTTAACGGCTGGAAAATTCCCGAGCTGAACAAAGCCACGCTGGCGGCGGTAGCCGAGCCGGATCCGGCGAAGCGTCTAGGTCTCTACAAAAAGATGCAGGAACAGCTGCAGCAGAATTCGCCGTACGTGTTCGTCGATCAGGGGAAAACCCAGATCGTGGTGCGCGATAACGTGAAGGGGTATCAGCAGGGGCTGAACGCGGATATGGTCTGGTACGATCGCGTCACGAAGTAGCCCTTCTCCTTCTCCCTCTCCCGTGGGAGAGGGTTGGGGTGAGGGCAACATCGTGCAACAGAGCCGCCTGTTCCCCCTCACCCCCGCCCTCTCCCACAGGGAGAGGGGGTCGTCCGTGCATATTTTCAGGATAACGATTTACCCATGCCACATCTTTCCACCCGCGTGCTCCAGGGTCTGCTGACCCTGCTGCTCACGCTCCTCGGGCTGCTGCTCGTCACGTTTGCGCTCTCGGCGTTTTCACCGGTCGATCGCGTGCTGCAGATCGTCGGCGATCACGCCAGCCAGTCAACCTACGATCAGGTTCGCCACCAGCTTGGGCTGGATCGGCCTCTGCCCGTGCAGTTCTGGCACTACCTGCAAAACCTTGCCCACGGGGATTTAGGCACCGCCAGCGCCACCGGGCAGCCGGTGCTGCAGGATCTGCTGCACGCGTTTCCCGCCACGCTCGAGCTGGCGACTTTGGCGTTAATCATCGGCGCCGTGCTCGGCGTGATTGCCGGGGTGCTGTGCGCCCGCTACGCCGGTTCGCCGCTTGATTTAGCCATCAGAACGCTCACCCTGCTCGGCAACTCGGTACCGATTTTCTGGCTCGGCCTGCTGATGCTGGCCCTGTTCTACGCGAAGCTGCAGTGGAGCGCGGGTCCCGGCAGGCTGGATGATATCTGGCAGTTCACCGTCGAGCCGCGTACCGGCTTTGCGCTGGTGGATACCTGGCTTTCCGGCGACCGCGAGGCGTTCCGCAACGCCCTCAGCCACCTGGTGCTGCCGGTGCTGCTGCTGGCCTATTATTCGCTGGCGAGCATCACCCGCCTGACGCGCTCCGCCTGCCTGAGCGAAATGAACAAAGAGTACATCCTGCTTGCCCGCGCCAAGGGCGCCGGGGAGATGACCATTCTGCTGCGCCACGTGCTGCCGAACATTCGCGGTACCCTGCTGACGGTAATCGCCCTCGCCTATACCAGCATGCTGGAAGGCGCGGTACTGACCGAAACCGTCTTCTCCTGGCCGGGGATCGGGCGCTACCTCACCACCGCCCTGTTCGCCGGAGACACCACCGCCGTCATGGGCGGCACGCTGCTGATTGGCGTCTGCTTTGTGCTGATCAATAACCTTACCGACCTGCTCGTGCGGGCGACCGACCCCAGGGTGCGCTGATGCCGTTTTATCTTTTCTTACGCCGCCTGCGCCGCTCCCCCGCCGCGTTTTGCGGGCTGGCTGCCATCGCGCTGCTGGTGGTTATCGCCCTGTTCGCGCCGTGGCTCGCGCCGCTTGACCCGAACTGGCAGGACGCCGCCGCGCGCCTGCAGGCACCGAACAGCCAGCACTGGCTGGGCACCGACAGCTACGGGCGCGATCTGCTTTCACGCCTGATTTACGGCACCCGTCCGGCGCTAGGGCTGGTGGCATTAGTCACCGTAATCACCCTGCCCGCCGGGCTGCTGGTGGGGATTTTGTCCGGCTACTATGGCGGCTGGATGGAGCGCATCCTGATGCGCTTTACCGACGTGGTAATGTCGATGCCGCGCCTGATCCTCGCCTTCGCGTTTGTGGCGATGCTTGGCCCGGGGCTGGTCAACGGCGCGCTGGCGCTGGCCTTAACCACCTGGCCGGCCTACGCGCGTCAGGCGCGGAGTGAAATTCAGCGCCTGCGCCACAGCGATTATCTGGCCGCCGCCGAGATGATGGGCATTCGCGGCCCGCGCCTGCTGGTCGGCCATATTCTGCCCCTGTGCCTGCCGTCCGCGATTGTGCGGCTGGCGCTGGATCTGGCGGGCATTATTCTGGCAGCCGCCGGTCTGGGCTTCCTCGGCCTTGGCGCGCGTCCGCCGATGGCCGAATGGGGTGCGATGATCGCCGACGGCATGCAGGTGATTTTCGACCAGTGGTGGATTGCCGCCATTCCGGGCGGAGCGATTCTGTTTGCCAGCCTGGCCTTTAACCTGCTGGGCGACGGCCTGCGCGACGTACTGGAGCCACAGCATGACTGAACAACGCGTCATCGTCGATGCGCTGAATATCGACTACCCCGCCGCGCGCGTGGTCAACAACCTCAGCTTCACGCTAGGCAACGAGCGGCTGGCGCTGGTGGGGGAATCCGGCTCGGGCAAATCGATGTCCGCCCGCGCCCTGATGGGGCTGGTGCGTAAGCCCGGCATCGTGAGCGCGAACCGGCTTAACGTGCTCGGCAACGACCTGCTGACCCTGAGCACCCGCCGCTGGCAGGCGCTGCGCGGCAACGGGATTGCGATGGTCCTGCAGGACCCGCGCTACGCGCTGAATCCGGCGAAAAACGTTGCCGCTCAGCTCGATGAAGCGCTGACCCTGCACCAGCGCCTGCCCCGCGCCGAACGTCTGGCGCGCATTCACGACATTATCCGCGCCGTCGGGCTCAACGAACATGTTCTCCAGCGCTATCCCGGCGAACTCTCCGGGGGCATGGGCCAGCGGGTGATGATCGCGATTGCGCTGATCAACAACCCGCAGGTGCTGATTGCCGACGAACCCACCTCCGCGCTGGACGCCCGCCTGCGCAACCAGATCCTCGAACTGCTGGTGCAGCAGAGCGAAGAGCGCCAGATGGCGATGCTGTTAATCAGCCACGATCTGCCGCTGGTGGCGGAGCACTGTGACCGCGTGCTGGTGATGTATCAGGGCGAGAAGGTCGATGAGATGGCGGCAAGCCGACTTCCGCAGGCGACGCACCCGTATACGCGAACCCTGTGGACCTGCCGACCCAATGCGCAAACGTTCGGCCAGATGCTGCCGACGCTGGACCGCACGCAGCCGTGGAAGGAGGCCGATAATGGCGCTCGTTGAGGTTAAGGATCTCCAGGTGAGATTCGGGGAGAAAACGGCGGTGTCCGCCGCCAGCTTTGGCATCGAGAAAGGTGAAACCTTCAGCCTGATCGGCGAATCCGGCTGCGGGAAATCGACTATTCTGCGCGTGCTGGCGGGATTGCAGCGCGAGTGGAACGGCCGTATTTCGATCCAGGGAGACGCGCTACGGCCAGGACGGCGTTTTGAAGGCGAGCTTCGCCGCAACGTGCAAATGGTGTTTCAGGATCCGTGGGCGTCTCTGCATCCAAACCACACCGTTGCGCGCACCCTGTCGGAGCCGTTAAACATCCACGGCGAAACGCAGATTGCCGAAAAGGTAGCGGATGCGCTGCAGCAGGTGGGGCTTTCCGCCGACGCGGGCAAGCGTTATCCGCACCAGCTTTCCGGCGGGCAGCGTCAGCGCGTGGCCATTGCCCGCGCGCTGCTGCTGCGCCCGCAGCTTCTGCTGCTGGACGAGCCGACTTCGGCGCTGGATATGTCCGTGCAGGCGGAAATTCTGAACCTGCTCAACCGCCTGAAGGCCGAGCACGGCATGACCTACCTGCTGGTGAGCCACGATGCGGACGTGATTGCCCATATGTCCGACCGGGCGGCATTTATGGCGCACGGGGAGATCCAGAGGATGTTTGACCGTGAGGCGATGTTGCGGGGTGAGCACAGGATGGGGTAAATGCGCGCGGCGGTGCCCGGTGGCGCTGCGCTTACCGGGCCTACGTTTCGTGCCGCGTTGATGGTTTTTCGTAGGCCGGGTAAGGCGTAGCCGCCACCCGGCAAAACCTTACTTCAGCAGCTTCACCGTGGCGTCGATGTCGATCTCATCTTCGGTGAAGATCAGCGTCGTATTCTGGAAGGTGGTGATCGCCAGCTTCTTCACCGTGCGCATTTCGCCCGGCTTTTTCTCGGATTTAGGCTTGATGCTGTTCATCAGCAGCCCAACCGACAGCACCGCGTTCTCTTTGTCGATTTTGGTATCAGCCGGCTCTTCTTCGTTAAACACCACGAAGGATTTGATGGAGGAGAGCTTCACGCGCTCGCCGGCAATAAAGAGATGTTTGCTTTCGGGGATCACCTTCACCGCGTAGGCGGAAAGGCCTTTGTTGTTGGTGGTTGGCTCAAAGGTCACCGCGGCATCTTTCTTAATCAGATCGGGGTTCGCGACCTTAATCACATGAAAATAGCGGTTGTCGCCGTTTTCATCTTTGATAAATCCAAAGCCTTTATCTTTAAACCACGTTGTGATTGTACCGTTCATCGCTGTTACCGCCTGTCAGATCGTAATGACTAAAGTTTTGCAGCGCGCAGTGTAATGCACAATGGCGGAGGAGACAAAAAAAAGCCCCTGCACGGGGGCAGGGGAAAACTCATGTCAGAGCTTATTAGTATTACGTTATTAGTTGAACACCATCCCACCATCAATCAGCAGCGACTGGCCAGTCATATAGTCAGAGTCAGGCCCGGCGAGGTATGAAACGCAGGCGGCCACGTCTTCCGGCTCGGACAGGCGGCCAAGCGTAATGCGTTTGGCAAAGGTTTCGGTCCCGTAGCCGAGCGGTTTACCCGCCGCCTCGGACACCTGACGGTCGATCTCTGCCCACATCGGCGTTTTGACGATGCCCGGGCAGTAGGCGTTAACGGTGATCCCCAGCGGAGCGAGATCCCGCGCGGCGGTCTGGGTTAAGCCGCGCACCGCGAATTTACTGGAACTGTAGACGGCCAGCTCCGGGTTACCGGTGTGGCCCGCCTGGGAGCAGGCGTTGATAATCTTGCCGCCGTGCCCCTCTTTACGAAACGCGTCGATCGCGGCCTGGATCCCCCAAATCACCCCTTTCACGTTGATGTTGTAAACCTTATCGACAATCTCCGGGGTGATGGATTCGATTGGCGTGGACGGCGCAACCCCGGCGTTATTCACGATCACGTTGAAGCCGCCCAGCTCAGTGCGGGCTTTCTCCACCGCCGCAAACACCTGCTCGCGGTCAGAAACATCGACCTTCACGGCGACGGCTTTACCGCCGTTGCGGGTGATTTCATTGGCGACCGCTTTCGCCGTCTCCTCGTTGTAATCCGCGATGGCGACGGCAAAGCCGTCCTTCACCAGACGAAGCGCGATCGCTTTACCAATCCCCTGGCCTGAGCCTGTTACGAGAGCAACTTTTTGCATTTCTCTGTCCTTATATTGATTCACAAAATCTGGCTGAGATGGAGCTGGCCCATCAGCAGTGGGTTATCGCTGTAGTCAACGGGAATGGCCACCACGGCGGGGCCGTCGACATCCATTGCCGCGCGCAGCGTCGGCTCAAGCGCGTCCGCGCTCTCCACGGCGAAGCCCTTCGCGCCGAAGGCGTCGGCATACACTTTGAAATCGACCGGGCCGAACTCGACGCCGGAAAGACGCTGGTATTTTTTCTCTTCCTGAATGGCGACCATGTTGTAGCCGTTATCCACCCAGATGATGTGCAGCACGTTGGCGTTGAGGCGCACCGCGGTTTCCAGCTCCATGCTCGACTGCAGGAAGCCGCCGTCGCCGGAAACCGACACCACCTTGCGCCCCGGATTCACCAGCCACGCGCCGATTGCCCACGGCAGCGCGACGCCCATGGTCTGCTGACCGTTGGAGATCATCACCTGACGCGCCCGGAAGCTGTAGAGGTAGCGGGCGATCCAGATGTGGAAGCTGCCCATGTCCACGGTGAGCGTCACGTCGTTATTCACGATGTCCTGCATGGCGCGCACGATGCGCAGCGGATGCAGGGCAAACTGGTTGAGCGAGGCGCCGCGGCGGTCGAGCAGATCGCGCTGATGCTGGCGATCGACCAGAATCTCTGACGCCCGCTGGCTCAGCTCCAGCTTACGATCGATGCGGTTAGCGAGCAGGTTCAGCGTTTCGGCGATGTCCCCCACCAGCTCCAGATCCGGCACATAGTTACGTTCTTCATAGGCCGGCAGCACATCAATGTGCACCAGCGTGGCGTCGCCGCTGTTCCACATGGACGGCTCGTACTCCACCGGGCTGTAGCCGATGCAGATAATCAGATCCGCCAGATGCAGCAGCCGGTCGCCCGCCTGGTTGTTAAAGAGGCCGACGCGTCCGGCGAAGCGGGTGAAGTGCTCCTGATTCACCGCCCCGGCGGCCTGATAGGTGCTGGTGACCGGAATGCGGCTTTTCTCCAGCAGCGTGCGCAGCGCGGCGCTGTTCGCCGGCTGGCTGGCCATCAGGCCGAGCAAAATGACCGGGTTTTTGGCGTTCTCGATAAGCTTCGCCACGTCGTTAATGGCGGATTCCGGCGCCGGGCCCATCAGCGCCGGGCCGCTGGCGGGTAAAATCGCCCCCGTCGCGGGCTGGTCAACAATATCCTGCGGCAGGCTGACGAACGCGCCCCCCGGCCTGCCGTGCTCGGCGGCGCGAAACGCGTTCGATACCACTTCGGCAATCGCGTCCGGTGAATTCACTTCAACGGCGTATTTGGTGACCGGGCTGAACATGGCGACGGTGTCCATGCTCTGGTGCACCAGCTTGGCTTTATCCGCCCGCTTCACCGCCCCGCCCAGCGCCACCACCGGATCGCCTTCGCTGTTGGCGGTGGCGATGCCGGTGATCAGGTTGGAACAGCCCGGCCCGGAGGTGACCAGCGCGACCCCGGCCTTGCCGGTCAGCCGCCCTACCGCCGCCGCCATAAACGCCGCGTTGGCCTCGTGGCGGACGGGAATAATCTCGATGGAGGAGTCCAGCAGGGAGTCAAAGACCTTGTCGATTTTTGCCCCCGGAATGCCAAACACCTGCTTCACGCCCTGCGCTTCCAGCTGGCCGACAACCATATCGGCGCCGTGCGCCCACTGACGTGACTGTTTCTCACTGTTCACGGTAGTTCTCCTGTTAGTTTTCGACGGAACGGATCGCTGCATCAAGATTGCTGGGGTGAAGGTTGGCCTGTAAGAACGCGCTGTCGGCGGGCAGGTCAATCATCAGCTTGTGAATTTCACCGAAGGTGAGCACGCCGCTCTCCAGCTGATAGTCGAGCAGATGGCCCCCGCCCTGACGGTCGTCGGTGATGAAATGCTCGTGATAGCCCGCCACGTTGATGCCCTGCATGTGCTGCGGCGTGCGGAACCCGACCAGCACCCCTTCGCGTTGGTTAAAGCGGAACACCGGCTGGTCGTCCAGCACGTCGGTCATCGCGCGGTACGGCGGCTTCTGGCGCGGTACCGTGCGGGTATGGGCGTGGCGGAAGTTGCCGTCAATGCGCAGCGCGCAGAACAGATTGTCGGAGGGGATCTGCTGGTCGATGACGTCGTGGATCTGCTGACGGCTGACCGGCGCATCGAAGGTTTTGTGGTACTGCGGCTGGAACCAGGTCATCACCGCGAACGGCGTTTTCTGTTCTGGCTTCGCGGCCCGGGCGCTGCCGTCGGCGCGCAGCTGGTACACCTGGCTGCTGAAGGCAATCATTTCACCGTCCAGCTCGTTGAAGGTGCCCAGACCAAAATCACCGTGTGCCAGCAGATCGGCGATGGTGGTCTCTCCTTCGTACACGCCGCTTAGCAGGGCGCTCATTAGCGATGTCTGATAGATCACGCTGTCAGGATGCCGGGCGGAGAACCCCCGCAGGGTCTCGCACAGGCTGGCCTCACAGTCGCAGGCAGATGAATGCATCTTCGTGCTCGTCCTCTTCAACTTTATTTAGAAAGGTTAAATAAATGTTGACCCGATTCAGCAGAGAGTTCCAATATAGAAACCATGCTGGTTTGAGACGTTTTAGATATGGAACTTCGTTATCTGCGGTATTTTGTCGCGGTTGCACGCGAGCGACACTTCACCAGGGCGGCCGAAGCGCTGGGTATTTCACAGCCTCCTCTGAGTCAGCAGATCAAACGGCTCGAAGAGGAAGTGGGCACGCCGCTGTTCAGACGCCTGACGCGGGGCGTGGAGCTGACCGAGGCGGGAGAAGCCTTCTACGAGGACGCCTGCAAAATTCTGGCGCTGAGCGATGCCGCGCTGGAAAAAGCCCGCGGCATCGCGCGCGGGCTGAACGGCAACCTGTCGATTGGCATCACCAGCTCCGACGCTTTTCATCCCAAAATTTTCGCGCTGATCCGCCAGTTTCAGGTGCAGAACATGGCGGTGCAGGTTCACCAAGTGGAAGCCAATATGTCGTCGCTGACGACAATGCTGGCGGAGGGTGAGCTGGATATTGCCTTCGTGCGCCTGCCGTGCGAGAGCAGCAAGGCGTTCGAGTTAAAAATCCTCGACCGGGAGCCGATGGTAGTGGCGCTGCATCGCGATCATCCGCTGGCGGCGTGCGATTCGCTGGCGTTAGAGCAGCTTCGGGATACACCGGTGGTGCTGTTCCCGCAGGAGGTCGCGCCGGGGCTGTACGAACGGGTTCACGGCTGCTGCGAGCGGGCCGGAATTGACGTGCAGCACGCGCTGCAGTCGTCGCAGCTTTCCTCCTCCCTGAGCATGGTTTCCGCGGGCGGCGGGTTCGCGCTGGTGCCGAAATCCATGGCGGCCATTTCACCGCCGAATGTCACCTATCACGCGCTGAGCTCGCCGGAGCTTTATACCGATATCGCGCTCTGCTGGCGGCGCTTTGAACGCTCGCGGACGGTGAAGCGGTTTTTGATGATGATGAGCGAGGGGTGACGGCAATAGAGGGGTTTTGGTTTTTGCAGGCCGGGTAAGGCGTAGCCGCCTCCCGGCAATGCCCTTCTGGAAGCCGCCTCGCAAACTTTCAAGAAACCTTATGTAATTCAGGGTGATCCCTTTCCTTCCCTTTTTCGCCGCCGTAAAGTGCCTGCGTTGCGGCACATCCGTAACCGGGCGTAGGAACCCGTTAGCATAACATGACGTTTTTTTGGACAAAGAGGATGCTAAATGGCGACTACCCCTGGATTTTCTTACGCGCTCTCTGAGGAAAGCGCAGTTCATCACCTCATCAACACTTCAATTTCCGATTCTGCGGATCTCTTCGAACTGGTCGATGCCTGCACTGCGTATGTCAGCGTGCTGGTGGAAACTGACGACGCGGTGACGTTTGCCACGCTCTGTAAGAGATTGCTGGTTGCGCTTAAGCGACTGCGGGAGTGCTGCAATGCCGAACTGCCTTCGCATCTGGTTGAACAACTGATTGCGGGGGAAAAGATTGCCTCCTGCGTGCCGGACTGCTGGCAGGAGACTACGCTGCAGGTGGATTATGCCGTAGCGTTAACGCTGGCGGTGATGGGCGGGACACTGCCAGCGAGCGTGGCGAAAGAACTCACCGGGCTGCTGCATGATATGGTCTGGCTGTTGGCGGAGTTTGTGAAGGAGCCTTATATTTCGGCACATTGAGGCGGGTGATAGGTGGCCGGAATTCTGCTGGATAGAAGCAGGATTTCGACCTTACGCTAACGTTGAATGTCTGTTAAGAGCGAAGAGAAGACATTATAAATGATAAGGAAGCTATAAATTACACTCCTAAAGTTTTTATTTTTTTCTTGCTATTCCTTATGATGAACTCGCTCCTTTTGACTATAATCATATGGAATATCGGTAGCTACTTGCTTTTAATGGACAGTTTTATGTGGCTTTAAAGGCATAATATATGTTTTCAAACCAAGTGTAAATTTTAACACAAGCCTCTTGCATCTAGTAATAAAGGAAAAAATGTCTAGATATTCTAAAGCAAACTGGGACGAAATGTTACAAAAGTACGTTAATAGTGGCGCAATGGAACGGAGGGGGTTGAAATACATTCATGATCCACGTTCATTGCAAGAACTTTCATCCGTTCTTGCGTGTCATTTGGAGTATTCAGGTATAGACGCCTCAGTTAAAGTGGGTAGTATTTGGATTGATGGAACACCACAAGCAAAAGCAAAAGTATTAGGTAATGCTGAAAGCGAAGTCCAATGTGAACTTGCAGATCTCCTTATTCTTCTAAATGTGGGAATAAATGGCGCTTTGGACAGGCGTTCAGCCGTATTGATCCAAGGCAAGATCGGAACTAACCCAACAAAAATACCGTCAGGAAATTCAACTAATAAAGAGAGAGCATTACTGGAAAGATTTGATGATTCTCATCCACTTGAAATATATAAAGATACGCGAGGAAAGAGCCTGCTTAACTCATCTTCAAAATATAACATTAAAACTGGTTTAAATGGTTTTAAACAATATGCACGGTATTTAGTAATGCCCACAATGCTCGACAGTCCTATTGTTCAAAAGCTTGGTCCATTTGTAACAGGCTGGACAACAAGGAAGCGAAGTTATGATCTGAAAGACATTGATTTATTTACACTTATACCAATATCTTTATGGGAGGGTAAAGTTGGCACTGCCTTATTAAATCAAGCTAGTGATGAATGGACGCGTTTAGTTGAAGATATAGCTGGGCATTATGCTACAAAGAAAATGAAGCGTTTTGGTGGATTTGATAGATGTGTTGACTCAACAATGCATTTATCCTTTTGGAGAGATGGTGCACTCTCTGTTACCGAAAAATTTATGCATGATACATCGCATTTAGATATGGATATAAATTTAGGAGATAATTTTGATGAAAGCATTCCACCACGAATATCTATTATCAGATTTGATGTGAATGTAATTATGACAGAGCAAGAATCGCATTAACTCAGATGATTTTTTTTAAAGGCTTAACCATAGACATCTCAGTTAAGCCTAAATGCTTCTGAAATCATGTTCATAACATTATGAGTTCTGGCTACTACGCAGTATATTAAAAACTATGCAATGGATTTAGTTTAAATCCGTGCGACCGTAAGTTAGACGATGCAAAAAAAAACATTCTACACTCAAGTCGCCTGGGAAATGTGTTTCGTATTTATTCATTATAATGACCAATTCAATAAATATGCTCTTAATTCAATAATGCATTATGTTTTAGCAACGTCCGCTTCTGGCACAAAGCGGACATTTTTTTCACAGTCACCTCATACAGTGTTCACACTCATTAAATGACCGCCGTCAGCACGAGCATTTGAAAACTGTACTCCATCACTTTTTCCATATTATCAACCCACCAACTATCACCTATTATATTTCCAATATGGAAACACGAGGCAAGGATGCACGTAGTCTCAAGAGCGCCTTTCGAAGCGGCTACCAGACAATTTCCTAATCAAGCACAAGCCCTGGACGATCTTTTCCGAGTACTAAAGAGGAACACTACCCGTCACCGGACGATATGCGAAAGCGATACCCCAGCCTGGACAGGATGAAATACCGGGTGAAATGGTGGGTCATTGATGTGGGCAGCGGTGATGTTTTTTGCTGATTTTGAGCGAGGAAAGATTTTCATCAAACACATCAGCACACACGCAGAATATGACAAGCTCACGGACCTCTACCGGAGAACGAAAGAATGAATTATGCAGCAGCCATCAAAGCGGCAAACGATCTGACAAACGCGCTCCCTTTCCTGGGCTCACGCCCGTCGCGGCATGATTACGAGGATGCGCTGACGTTGGTGAAGATGCTCACCACTAAAATCGATAAATACGAAAACAAGTCTCCGGTGTTTGCAAAATTTAACGCGCGTGTTGCCAGCATTCCGTCAGGCGTTGCGTTATTGCGAACGCTGATGGATCAGTACCAACGTTAACGCTGGATCATATGCGTGCGCTGGCGAAGGGTTTTGGTTTGCCGGTGAGTGCGTTTGTGGGGAAGTGATCGAGAGCAGGCGCTTTGTACCCAATCCGCGATAATGCGTCGTTTACATACAAGAACAAAGAGCTGTTTATGAAAACAATTGAAGAACTACGAAACGAGCTTCTAAAAATAGGTGAGCAACTAGGGGGAGGCACAAGGCCAAAACATTACTTCTTTATCCCTGACCAACCCGATGGGGCCGCAACTCCCTATCTTGAAATTCATGGCAAAGAATATCATTTTATCGTCAGTGAAAGAGGCCTTGAGATACAGCGAAAAGTAACGCTCAGTGACGATGAAATTCTGTATTGGTTTGTGGAAAGTGCCGTGGCGGGGCTGGCCTCAACCTATGCAGCAAGCCATTCATCTGAACGAGAATTTAGAGAGGTTTATTTCAGAAGGCAATACAGTTTAATGCTCTCTATCAAACCTGAATGGGCAACAAGAAAGCGCAAAGAAATCACTGAGCTCCTCCATTCGCAAAGAAGCGAACGTGGTTAACCCAACCGGCTCGTTACATTTACTTCCCTGTTGCCCTCTCTTTTCCTGGTAATTGCCTGCGACACACCATCTGTTACTCTGGCAGGACGCAAGGGATGACAAGGAAGAGAGATGCTTAACCCAGGATTCGTTACCCGCAAAGCGCTTGCTCAGTGGAAGGATGTTCCCGCTTTTCTCCCCCAGTTCCAGTTTCATGAAAAACACCTGACGGTCATTCACACTAGCCGCCCTGAAAATATTCTGCCGATGATTGCCAGCTTTGACGTCCGGCAAGATGCCGTGATTCGGCGGTTAATGTCATTGCGTCAAATACCGCAAAAATTTCTGCGCAACCAGAAGCCACAGTCGATCGGCAACTTTGGTTTGCACAGTTTTACCCTTTTGAAGAACTCTGCATCTGAGCTCTGCTATGGCTTAAGAGGGCAATTCTGGCGTACCGATTTCGGTCTGGAAAACGTGCCGGATGCCAGTGCTTTTCAGACCCCAGCCGAGCCGGGCAGCGCGAAACTGTTGCTGCGCTACAAGGTAACGGAGCTGGCGCCCGGCAAACATGAGCTCTCTACGGAAACATTCATCTATTGTCCAGACAGACGCACTCGGCTAAAAATGTCGGCTTACTGGCTGATAATACGGGCGGGAAGCGGCTGGATCCGTAAAAGGACGCTGAAGGCTGTTAAATCGAATATTGAAGGACGGGAGTCATAAGATGCTGGCTTATATCACAATAGGTACAAACCACTTTCAGCGCTCCGTGAATTTTTATGACGCAGTTTTTAACGTTCTGGGCTATTCACGTCTGCCGGCCTGGACTGAAAGCTGGGCAATGTGGGGAGATGAAAATAATCCCGGCGAGGGGTTCAGCTTCTGTCTTTGTCCTCCTTTTGACCAGCAGCCCGCGACGGCGGGAAACGGGACAATGTTCGCATTCAGTGCAGATAATGCGGATCTTGTCAGACGGTTCCATGCAGCTGGCCTCCTTGCGGGAGGAACGGATGAAGGCGAGCCTGGTACGCGAAGCGCGTACGGCCCCAGCTTTTATGTTGCCTATCTACGCGATCCTGACGGGCATAAGCTCGCATGCGTTTATCAGCATTACTCTTCTGAAGCCAACAAGTTTGTAGGCGGGGAATAGTCGCTTCAATCCTTATCTACCGCCCCACCGCCACGCTCGCCGACAGCCCCGCCACCAGCTCAACCCCCTCCGGCAACCTGTCGATATGAATGCGCACCGGCACGCGCTGCGCCAGGCGCACCCAGCTAAAGGTGGGCTCGACGTCGGGCAGGCCCAGCCCGCCCGCCTCATCGTTGCTGTCCCCGATCCCATGCCCGATGCTCTCCACATGGCCCGTGATGACAGGCTCGTAACCCATCAGCACCACCTGCGCGGCATCCCCGACGCGAATATGGCGCAGCTTGGTCTCCTCAAAGTACCCCACCACCCAGAAGCTGTGGGCATCAACAATGGCGACCTTCGTCTCCCCCGCCGTCGCGTAGTCTCCGGGGCGAAGCCGCAGGTGCGTGACGTACCCCGAGACCGGCGCGCGCACGGTGGCGTGCGCCAGATTCAGCTCTGCCAGATCCAGCGCGGCCAGCGCGCCGTGATAATTGGCCGCCGCGACGTTCGCCGCGCTGCCGGTTTGCTGTAAATCCTCGCTCGAGATGGCGTTTTTAATCAGCGTGCGTCGGTGGGCCGCGTCCTGGCGCATCAGCATCTCATGGCGTTTCGACTCGACGTCCGCCTGCGCGCTGACCACCGCCAGCTTAAGCCAGCGCGGATCGATGGTGTAAAGCACATCGCCCCGGTTCACCCACTGATTGTCCCGCACGGCCACGCTGATGACCGGCCCGGAGACGTCCGGCGCAATCTGCACCACGTCCGCCCGCACGCGGCCGTCGCGGGTCCACGGCGTTTGCGCGTAGTGTTTCCACATCATAAAGGCCAGAAGCGTGGCCGCCGCGGCCGCGCTCAACGTCAGCGCATAGCGAGCCAGTAAAGAGAGCAGTGATTTCATGACAATAACCCCAACGCGATCAGACCCTGCATCAGCAGGAAAAAGGTGACAATCCAGGTTGAAACATCCATCAGCGGGCGAAACGGTAAGCGCCGGTAGAGCCTGCTGAGCGAGAAAAGCGCGACGAGGCCCAGCGTGCAGACCAGCGCCGCGAGGGCGACCATCAGCAGCCCCGGAATAAAAACGCCGCCGATATTGAGATCGTTAACCATGGTCTGGCCCCCGTAATGCACAGTGCAGATCCACCAGCCTGAAGACCAACTGGCGCGCGTGTTCATCTGCCGCAGGCAGATGGCGCGCGATAAGGGCAGCGATGCGTTCGCGCAAGGCGTGGCGGTCCGCGGCGTTTAACCGATAAAAAAGCGCGTCAACCTCCCTGCCGGGCGGTGCGTCACTGCGGCGTAAATGCATGACCGCCAGCCCCAGACGCAGCGCGTGTAACAGTCGATCCAGCGCCTGCTCCGGCGCGCGCGCGCTGCGCTGCAAACGAGGCAGCAACAGGGCGGTCCGGTCCATCATCAGGTTGATCCAGTGCGTTTCATCAACCCGCAGCGTGCCCTTCACGCTGCGGCGAATGTCGCGCTGGCAGAGGTTCAGCAGACGCGCGATGGCGCCGTCCGCCTGCACGGTTTGCAGCAGGCTCATGCTGACGACGGCAAAGCCGGTCGCGGCAAAGAGCGCAATGGCAGTGTTGGCCGCAACGGCGAAGTCTCCGCTGTAGTGCGCCCCCAGCTCGCACAGAATGGGCAGGGTCAGGGTGATGCCTATCGCCATAAACGTGGTGGGCGGGCGCGCCTGAAGCGACCCGGCCAGCAGATACGCCGGGGCAAGCACCGCCACCAGCACCGGGAAATCGCTCACCAGCGGCAGCAGCGCAAAGCTGTAGAACAGGCTAATGACCACGCCCCAGAATGAGCCAATGATGTATTTCACGATGTGCGGCGCCGGGGTGTCGAAGCTGCCAAACAGCGTGCAGCAGACGCCGAGTATCGAAACCGCCGTACCGCCATCCGGCCACGCCGAGAAGATCCAGACCAGACAGCCGCTCAGGATGATGCCGAAAGCCCCCAGCGCCGTGCGGGCGGCAGTAAGAGGATCGCGATGGAAAACGTAGCCTTTCGCCGCGCGGGTTTGCACCTCCCCAAACACGGGTTTTGCACGGTGGATGGCCCCGGAAAGACGCTCGCACTGCTGCAGAAGCGCGATCGCCTCCGAGAGGTAGCGGATAAAACTGACCTGCAGCGCGTCGTCAAACGTCTGCGCCTGCGCGGCATACCGATCGATGAGAAGCGTACAGCGGAGCCGCAGCGACTCTGCCGTACTGCCGGCATCAGCGCCTTCAGCGGCAAGCCAGGCCTGAACGTCGCCCATCAACGCCTGCACGTCGGCGGGCAGGGTTCCGCTCGCTGGCAGGCGATCGTGTAGTTCACAGTTGACGATAACCAGCCGCGCCAGCCGGTCGTGGATCGCTTTTCTGGCCTGCCGCACCGGGGCTGAAAGGGCAAAATCATACGGAATATGGTGGCTGATGCCCTGCAGGAACTGCAGCGCCAGGGCCAGATGCAGAGGGCCGGAAGCCGCGTCGGGTTTGCCTGATAGGGTGTCCGCCACCCGCCCGCGCGCGGCCTGTAGCGTCTGGGATAATTTAGCGTTGAACTGGCCTGATACGCGCGCGGGCAGCACGTAGCGGTGGATCAGCGCCGCGCAGAAAATCCCAATCGCGATCTCCTGCACGCGGACGATGGCGACGTTAAAGATGCCGCCGGGATCGGACACCGCAGGAAAACCAATCAGGCTCGCGGTGTAGCCTGCCAGCACAAACGCGTAAGCCCGGGGCGTGCGTTCCAGCAGGGAGAGCCACAGGCAGAATACGATCCAGCCCGTCAGCACCACGCTGCACAGGACTGGCGTATTTGCGAAGGCAGGCACAATCACAACGGTCGCGCTGGCACCCGCCACGGTACCGGCCAGCCGGTAGAGACTTCTGCTCAACGATGCGCCGACCGACGTCTGCGACACGATGTAAACCGTAATAATGGCCCACGAGGGGCGTTCGAGGCCGATCGACAGCGCAATGTAATAAGCCAGCATCGCCGCGGCAAAACTCTTCGCAGAGTAGATCAGCGCGCCCGCATCGTTTCGCAGCGCGGCGGGGATGTGCACGGGATGAGAGAAAATGTTTTTCATGCCGGGATTATTACCGGCTTGCAGACCCGCTTAAATACTCTATTCTGTCAAAAAATACCTAAATGTTGCCAGAAACGTGAATCCTCAACCCGCTACTACGCTGTATGACCCCGACTCTACCGCCAGCCCGGCGGTGGCGCGTCATCTGGACTTCGTGGACTACGCCGCGGAAGTGCCGCTGCATACCCACCGCAAGGGCCAGCTGATTATTGCCCGATACGGTGCGGTCAGCTGTTACGCGGAAAATGACATCTGGATCGTGCCGCCGGACTGCGCCGTCTGGATCCCCGGCGGTATCCCGCACAGCGCCAGGGCGACCTGGAACGCGCATCTTAACTATCTGTTTATTGAGCCCGGCGCGGCGGCGCTGCCGGAGAGATGCTGCACGCTGGCGATCTCGCCGCTGATTAAGGAGCTGGTCGATCGTCTGACGCACGAAGGCGTGGATTATCCCCCCGACGGCCACGTCGCCAGATTGACCCGGGTCACGCTTGACGAGCTCGCCAGCATGCCGCAGCAGAAGCTAAGCCTGCCGGTCTCAACCGATCCGAAAATTCGCGCCATGGCGGACGCGCTGGTCAGCCGTCCTGAGGACAGAAGCACCCTGAAGGACTGGGCGAAACGGCTCGCCCTCAGCGAGCGCTCGTTTGCCCGCCTGATGCAGCGCGAGACCGGGCTGAGCTTCGGGCGCTGGCGTCAGCAGCTGCATTTGATTATTGCCCTGCGGGAGCTGGCCAGCGGCGTGCCCGTCCAGAACGTGGCGGCAACGCTCGGGTATGAATCGGTGAATGCGTTTATCACCATGTTCCGCAAAGCGATGGGCAGCACGCCCGCCAACTACTTTGCCGAACGGAAAAACAGCGGCCGTTAGCCCGGCCCCTCGCTCCCCGCCGCCAGCAGCGGCACCACCACGTCGCTGATGGGCACCGCAATCCCGTGCTTGCGGCCGTAGCGCTGGATCACGCCGTTGCGGATATCCCACTCCATCGGGCGATCGGCCTGGCGGTCGGCCAGGATCGACGTGCCCAGATCTACTGGCGCACGCTGGAAGTTCGCCAGGATCTCCTGCGCCACGTCATCATCCAGCTTCGCCCCTTCGGCGCGGGCAACGGCAAGCCCCTCACGCAGGTAGGCCAGCGCAAGCTCGCTGATATCTTCGCGCCTGAACATCCCGGCGCGGCGGTTAGAAAGCACCATCAGCCCGGCGACCGCGTTTTGCAGCAGCTTGCGCCAGGCGACGGAGGCGAAATCTGTCGAGAGCTCAACCGCGCAGCGCGTACCGCGAAGCGCCTCCACCACCCGCTGCGCCTGCGGCACGTCCGGCAGGGTCAGGCGCGGTTTGGCGCGCAGCCAGACGGAGGCATCCGGCTCGCGCTGGGCCGGGAACCAGACCACCGACGGCAGCACCGTCGCGCCGTTAACCCACGGCTCAAGCTGGGCTTTTTGCTCTACGCCATTTTGCAGCGCACAGACCACGGTGTTTTCATCGCACAGCGCGCGCAGCCACCCGGCGCTGTCGGCATTTTGCGTCGTTTTTACCGCCACAAAAACGAGATCGACGGGGCGCGTGATGACGGCCGGATCGGTCAATACCGGGCCGGGCACCACGGTTTCACCCTCGTCGTGGCGCAGGCGTAATTCCGCGTGCGCGGTGCGTCCGCACAGCAGCGGCGTGCGGCCAACGTCATGCAGCACCGCGGCGATGGTGGCCCCAATTGCGCCAGGCCCAATCAGCGCAATGGTTGGATAGTCAGACATGAATCACTCCCCTTTTGCTAAGCCTGCTATCAGTTATACCACCCTGAGACGAGCACGCCACACCCGTTGTCTATACTCAACACACAACAGACAACGGAGTGCGCCATGCCTTTACCCGATTTTAAGTCCTCTGAACCTTTCACCCTCGGCATCGAACTCGAACTGCAGGTGGTTAACCCGCCGGGCTACGATCTGAGCCAGGACTCCTCCGCGCTCATCGCCGCCGTCAAAGACGACATCAAAGGCGGCGAGGTCAAACACGATATCACCGAAAGCATGCTCGAAATCGCCACCGGCGTATGCCAGAACATCGACCAGGCGGCGGCGCAGTTCTCGGTGATGCAGCAGAGCATCCTGCGCGCGGCGGCGGAGCAGCATATCCAGATCTGCGGCGGCGGGACGCATCCGTTCCAGAAGTGGCAGCGTCAGGAGGTGTGCGACGACGAGCGCTATAACGTCACGCTGGAGCGCTTTGGCTACCTGATTTTGCAGGCGACGGTGTTCGGCCAGCACGTGCACGTCGGCTGCCGAACCGGGGACGACGCGATTTACCTGCTGCACGGCCTGTCGCGATTCGTGCCGCACTTTATCGCCCTGGCGGCGGCCTCGCCGTACATGCAGGGCACGGACACGAAGTTCTCCTCGTCGCGGCTCAACATCTTCTCGGGATTTCCGGATAACGGCCAGATGCCGTGGGTCAACAGCTGGCAGGAGTTCGAGGGGCTGTTCCGCCGCCTGAGCTCCACCAGCATGATCGACAGCATTAAGGATCTGCACTGGGATATTCGCCCCAGCCCGCACTTCGGCACCGTCGAGGTGCGGGTGATGGATACGCCGCTGACGCTCGGCCACGCGATTAACATCGCCGGGCTTATTCAGGCGACGTCGCACTGGCTGCTGACTACGCGGCCCTATAAGCATCAGGAAAAAGATTTTCTGCTGTACCGCTTTAACCGTTTTCAGGCCTGTCGCTACGGGCTGGAGGGGATCCTGACGGACGTGCATACCGGCGAGCATAAAACCGTGGCGGAAGATATTGCGTGGCTGCTGGAGCAGGTTGCGCCGTCGGCCGAGAAGCTCGGCGCGACGAGCGCAATCAATGAAATTGCCCTGCTGTTAAAGCAGGGCAAGAGCGAGGCGCAGCGCATGCGGGAGTTTATCGCCGACGGCGGCTCGCTTATTTCTCTGGTTCAGAAGCACTGCGAGCTGTGGGCGACGAGTCCGTAAGGCCGTGGCCCCACTCGCGCAGGCGCTGGAACAGCACGAACAGCGCCGGGATAAACAGGATCCCTACCACGGTCGCCACCAGCATGCCGCTGAACACCGTGGTGCCGATGATGCGGCGGCTCTGGGCTCCCGCCCCGGTCGCCAGCATCATGGGCAATACGCCAATAATGAACGATACGGCGGTCATCATCACCGCGCGGAAGCGGCGCGAGGCCCCTTCCCGCGCGGCATCGACAATCGCCATCCCGTCCATGCGCCGCGCGCGGGCAAACTCCACTATCAGGATCGCGTTCTTGGCGGCGAGGGCTATCAATAGCACCAGACCTATCTGCACGTACACGTCGTTGGCGTATCCCGCCAACCACAGCCAGACCAGCGCCCCGCCGATGGCGAACAGCACCGAGAGCATCACGCTCGCCGGGAGCGTCCAGCTCTCGTACTGGGCGACGAGGAATAGCCACGCCATGACCACCGCCGCCAGCACGATCCACATCGCCTGGTTGCCGGTCTGCTGCTCCTGATACGACATGCCGCTCCAGGCATAGTCGTACCCGGCTGGCAGGTTTTCCGCCAGAATCTCGCCCATCGCCGCCATCGCGGTGCTGCTGCTCACACCGTCCGCCGCCGAGCCGCTCACCGACACCGACGGAAACTGGTTGTACTGCTGCAGGAACGGCGCGCCGACGGTCGGCGTAATGGTGACCAGGTTGCTCAGGCGCACCCGCTCACCGCTGTTGCTGCGCACGAACAGTTCGCTAATCTGCTCGGCGCGCTCGCGCCACTGCATCTCGTTCTGCATGACGACGTGGTAAACGCGGTTATTCACGCTGAAATCTCCGGCGCGCGTGCCGCCAAAGGCGGTCTGCAGGCTGCTGAAGATGCGCGACACCGGCACGTCGAGACGCGCGGCGCGCTCGCGGTCAACGGTCAGCGTCAGCTGCGGCACGTTGCTGCTCCAGGTGGTGAACACGCGGTTCAGCTGCGGGTGCTGGTTGGCTTTCACCAGCACCTCACGCGTCACGCGCTCCAGCTCCGCCGGACTCTGCCCCGCCTGCGCCTGAATGCGCAGGTCGAAGCCGGAGGCGTTACCCAGCCCCGGCAGCGTCGGGGGCGCGAAGGTCATAATGGTCGCTTCCGGCAGTGCCAGCAGCTGGCGCTGCAGAGTGCCCATCACCTCGTCCAGCGGCGGCCGCTCGCTCCAGTCCTTCAGCATGATGGAGATAAACCCGCCGTTGGAGGCGCTGGTGCCGTTGAGAATGTTAAACCCGGAGACCTGAATCACGTCCTCCACCGCCGGGTTTTTGGCGATTAATTCGCGCGCCGTAGCCATCACCGCCTCGGTGCGCTCCAGAGAGGCCGCTTCCGGCAGCTGAACGCTGGCGAAGAAGTAGCCCTGATCCTCCTGCGGCAGGAAGCCTTTAGGCATCGACATAAAGCTGAACGCCACCACAGCCGCCGCGCCTGCGGTGGCCAGCAGCGCCAGCCACGGGCGCAGGTTTAAAACGTTCACGATGCGGGTGTAGAAACCACGCGTGGCGTCCAGCCCGCGGTTAAAGGCGCGATAGAGTGCCGCAGGTTTCTCCGGACGCGGACGCAGCAGCATCGCGCACAGCGCGGGCGTCAGGGTCAGCGCCACCAGGCTTGAAAGCGTCACGGCGGTGGAGAGCGTTACCGCAAACTGGCGGTACAGCTCGCCAACGATCCCCGGCAGCAGCGCCACCGGCACAAACACCGCCAGCAGCACCAGCGTCGTGGCGATTACCGGCCCTGCGATCTGGCGCAGCGCCAGCGCGGTCGCCGCCGTGCGGCTCTGCCCTTCCGCCATCAACGTTTCGACGCTCTCCACCACCACGATGGCGTCATCCACCACCATGGTCAGCGCCAGAATAATGGCGAACAGGCTGAGGGTGTTGGCGGAGTAGCCGAGCGTGTAGAGCACCGCAAAGGTGCCCACCAGCGACACCGGAATGGCAAGCGCGACAATCAGAGTTGCGCGCCAGCTTTGCAGGAACAGGGAAACGACCACCACTACCGCCAGCATGGTCAGCGCCAGGGAGACGCCAATCTCTTTGATCGTCGCCGCGACAAAGGTAGTGGTATCAAATTTCACCTCATAGACCAGGTCGTCCGGGAAGCGCGTCGAGAGGCGCTCCAGCTCCGCGCGCACCGCGTCGGCCACGCGCAGGGCGTTGGCGGACGGGGTCGGATAGATGCCGAGGTAGGCGGAATCATGCCCGTTCAGCTGCGCGCCGGAGCTGTAGCTGCGCGAGCCAAGCTCGATGGTGGCGACGTCCTTCAGGCGCACCAGCTGGCCCATCTCCCCGGCGCGGATGATGATGTCGGCAAAGTCTTCGGCCTGGTTCAGTCGCCCCAGCCCGTTGATGGTCAGGGTCTGCTGCTGGCCGTTAAACACCGGCGGCGTGCCGACCTGGCCTGCCGCCCCCTGCACGTTCTGCTTGCGCAGCGCCTGCGCCACGTCGTCGGTCGTGACGTTCAGGGCGTTCATGCGGTCTGGACGCAGCCAGATGCGCATGCTGTAGTCGCGCGCGCCAAACATCTGCACCTGTCCGACGCCCGGCAGACGAGACAGCGCCTCGCGCACCTGGGTGCTGGCGTAGTTGCTGACGAACAGCGGCGTGTGGGTGTTATTCGGTGAGTAAAGACTTACCCCCATCATCAGGTTGGTGGCCCGCTTGCGTACCTGCACGCCGTTTTGCTGCGCCTCGGCGGGAAGCTGCGCCACGGCCTGCGCCACGCGGTTTTGCACGTCGATGGCGGCGAGATCCGGATCGGTGCCCGCCGCAAAGGTGATGTTCAGGCTATACGTGCCTTCGTCCGAACTGGTGGACTCCATGTAAAGCATGTGATCCACGCCGTTTAGCTGGGTCTCCAGCGGCGTGGCGATGGCCTCCGCCACGTCAGCCGAGCTGGCGCCGGGCCATGACGCTGACACATTCACGACCGGCGGCGTGATCTGCGGGTACTGCTCTACCGGAATAATCCTCAGCGCGATGGCCCCCAGCAGGGTGATGACCAGCGCAATCACCATCGCGAAGCGCGGGCGTTTGATGAAAAACGTCAGCATGATGGCTCCTTAATTCAGTATCTGGACGGTAGCGCCGGGCTGCACGCGCTGCGCGCCGTCAGTGATTGCTCGCTCACCGGGCTTCACGCCGGATGCAATCTGGAACTGCTGGCCAATCTGTCCGGCGACCTTCAGCGGGCGCATTTCGGCTTTGCCGTCGGCGTTAACCACCCAGGCAAAGAACCCGTCGCCGTTCTGCTGTACCGCGGCGGCGGGCAGGGTCAGAACCGGCTGCTCGCTTGCCGGGCGCAGGGTCACGTTCACGTTGCCGCCGGGCAGGAGCTGATGGCGCGGGTTGGCAAACTCGGCGCGTAGCATCACGCTGGCGGTGCGCGGGTCGATGCGGTTATCCACGGACGTCAGCTCACCGGGGATACGCTGACCGTTGCTGTCGATCAGCGCCTGCCAGGCCTGCTTCATGGCGCTGATATTCGCATGCTGTCCGGCTTTGGTGGCAAACGCCCCCTCTTCCAGCGCAAAGGCGATGCGGATCGGATCGAGCTGGACCACCTCCACCAAAACGCCGCTCGCCGGATTGACCAGACTACCGACGTGGAAGCTGCTGTGCCCCACGCGTCCGTCAATCGGCGAGGCGATGCGGGTGTAGTTCAGGGTGACGCTGCGGGTGTCGAGACGGGCTTTCGCCTGCTCCAGCGCGGCGCTGGCGACGTCCCGCTGCATGCGGGCGTTATCCACGTCGTGACGGCTGATGGCGTTACTGCTACCCAGGCTTTCAAAGCGGGAAAGCTGCTGCTGCGCCTGACGCAGCGTGGCTTCGGCGCTTCTCACCTCGGCCTGCGCCAGGCGCAGGGCGGCGCGCGGCTCGGCGTCGTCGAGCTCAAACAGCACGTCGCCCTTTTTCACGTACTGCCCGTCGCGGAAGTGGATTTTGGTAATCACGCCTTCCGTGCGGGCGCGCAGCTCAACGGTGTGAATCGCTTCGATGCGACCCGGGATCTGACGCTCGGCAGCGTGGGCGGTCTGCTCCACGGCGGCGACGCGAACGGGAATGGCGGCAGCGAATGCGGGTTGCAAAGTGCAGGCGAGGAGCGCGAACAGGAGTGGGAATTTCATGGGAGTACCTCAGTATTTTCCCCTCACCCTAACCCTCTCCCCAGAGGGGAGAGGGAACTTGAACACCCTCTCCCCTCTGGGGAGAGGGCAGGGTGAGGGGTAAGGTTTTCGTTATGCAGCCTTACGGAACCTGCGGGTCAGTCGCTTCTCGATTTCGACGACGAAGAACATCACGCCCGCCACCGCCAGAGTCACGAACCAGTAGCGCAGCGGCAGCGCTTCAGTGCCGAACAACATCTGCATAAACGGCAGGTAGATAATCGCCGCCTGCAGCAGGAACAGCACGCCCGTCACCAGCCAGATACCTTTGTTTGCCAGCAGGCCGCGGTTCAGGGAGAACCCTTCGGTGTTGCGGCAGTTAATCATGTACACCCACTGGGCGCAGACCAGCATCTGCAGCAGCACGGTGCGGATGAACTCCGCGCTGTGGCCGCGCGGGGCCAGCCAGGCTTCCAGCGCAAAGGCGGCGATGGCAATCATGGTGCCGACGAAGGCCACGCGCCACACGGCGTAGGCGTCCATCACGTGCTGCCCGGTCTGACGCGGCGGACGACGCATGATGTTGCGCTCGGCGGCTTCGAAGGCCAGGCCGAAGGAGAGCGTGGCGGAGGTGGCCATGTTCATCCACAGGATCAGCACCGGCGTCAGCGGAATGATGTTCCCCGCCAGCAGCGCAATCACAATCAGCAGCCCCTGCGCGAGGTTGGTCGGCATGATGAACAGAATCGTCTTCTTCAGGTTGTCGTAAACGCGACGCCCCTCTTTCACCGCGCTGGCGATGGTGGCGAAGTTATCGTCCGTCAGGACCATGTCCGCCGCCTCTTTGGTCACTTCCGTGCCCTTGATGCCCATCGCGATGCCGACGTCAGCCTGACGCAGCGCCGGGGCGTCGTTCACGCCGTCACCGGTCATGCCGACGATTTCGCCTTTGTCCTGCAGCGCTTTCACCAGGCGCAGCTTATGCTCCGGGCTGGTACGGGCGAAGATGTCATACTTCACCGCCGCTTCCGCCAGCGCGGCGTCGTCCATTTTCTCCAGCTCGTAGCCGGTGACCGCCTGCTCGCTGTTGGCGATCCCCAGCATCTGGCCAATGCTCATCGCCGTCTGCGGGTGATCCCCGGTGATCATCTTCACGCGGATCCCCGCCTGCTGGCAGGCGTTAATCGCATCAATGGCTTCCGGACGCGGCGGATCCATCATCCCGGCGATACCGAGGAAGATCAGGCCGTGGCTCAGGTCGTCGTGCGTCAGTTCCTGCTCGCCGTTCGCCGGCTTGAACGCCGCGGCGACCATGCGCAGCCCCTGACACGCATAGCGCTCCATCTCGCTTTCCCAGTACGCGCGGTTGAAGGCTTCCGCACCGTTGCGGGTCTGCTGCTGCGCGCACAGGGCGAAAATGACGTCCGGCGCGCCGGTGATCAGGATCTGCTCCTCACCGCCAATCTGGTAGTGGGTGCTCATGTACTTGTACTGCGAGTCGAACGGGATTTTGTTAACCAGCGTGGTCATGACCGACTCAAGGCTGGCCTTCGCCGCCAGCACCTTCAGCGCGCCCTCGGTCGGCCCACCGGTGATGCCCCACAGGCCGCGCTCGTCCTGAATCAGCTGGCTGTCGTTGCACAGGTCGATGGTGCGCAGGTACTGTTCCAGCACGGTGCCCGGCTGGATGTGGACCGGCTCGTCGCTGCCTTCCAGATAGATGTTGCCTACCGGCTCGTAGCTGTTGCCGTCCACGCGATAGCAGGCGTCAGCGGTGATAATGGCTTTAACCGTCATCTCGTTCATGGTCAGGGTGCCGGTTTTATCCGAACAGACCACGGTCATCGCGCCGAGCGTTTCCACCGTCGGCAGCTTGCGGATAATCGCCCGCTTGCGCGCCATCGCCTGCACGCCCAGCGAGAGGATGATGGAGATAATCGCCGGCAGACCTTCCGGCACGGAGGCCACCGCCAGGCTAATCAGGGAGAGCAGCAGCTCGCCCATCGGGATCTCGCGGAACACCAGGCTGAAGACAAACAGCGCGGCCATCATCGCCAGAATAATGGCGAAGATCGCTTTACCCAGCTTGTCCATCTGAACCAGCAGCGGAGTGCGGTACTTTTCGATACCCGCCATCATCTGGTTGATGTGGCCGAGTTCCGTATCCTTACCGGTCGCGGTGACCACGCCGACGCCGCCGCCCGCGCTTACGGTCGTCCCGGAGAAGACCATATTGGTGCGATCGCCCAGCGGCAGTTCGCCGCTCAGCGGATTAATATGTTTATCCACCACGGTGGATTCACCGGTCAGAATCGCCTCTTCCACGCGTAAATTATGCGCTTCGATTAAACGCATATCCGCCGGAATACGATCTCCCGCGCGTAATACAATAATATCGCCCGGGACTATTTCAGTTGTGGGTAGAGTTTCGTGATTGCCGTTACGAATAACGCGTGCCTCGCTGGAGAGCATATTGCGAATACTCTTCAGGGATTTTTCCGCGTTGCTTTCCTGAATATGGCCAATTAAAGCATTGATTACCGCCACGCCCAGAATTACCAGCGTATCAACCCAGTGGCCCATTATTGCTGTTAATACGGCGGCGGCCAGCAGGACATAAATCAGCACATCATTAAAATGGGCCAGGAAACGCAGCCAGGCGGGTTTGCCTTTTTTCTCCGGCAGCGCGTTCGGCCCTGTTTTTTGCAGACGCGCCTGCGCCTCTGCACGATCCAGACCGCTGGCCTGGCTCTGCGTGTGGGTAAGCACCTGCTCTACGGTCTGCTGGTATGCCAGCCCGCCGGAAGGCGGCACGTTTGGGGACACTTTTTTTTCGGTCATCGTATTTTTCCTTCAATATCCGGTGAACAGAAGCCTGAATTCCTTTCTGGCTAAATAAATTCATTTTTAAGTCTTGCGGGTAAAATTGATCTACCGCAATATAATGACTTCTCGGTTATTCAAAACTGATTAAAACTATTTCGATGGCCTGATTTTTACAAAATATTTCTAAACCAACACTAAACGAGGGGGAACCATGTGGGGTATTTATCGCGGACGCCGACTGGTGTTATACGTTATCGCGGCCATTGTTATTGCCACGTTAATTGGTTATAGCACTTATACATTTGTAAAATTATTTTCCTGACAAAGACATTTATTTACATAACGCGATATTAATATAAATGCCGGGTCGTATTTTGTTATTTATTCCCCAAATAATATCTTCGTTTTATTCAATAACGTCTTAGTCGCTGATATTGCTTTACGTTACAGGATGCCGGACAATGACATTTTTAACTGACGATTAACATTACGATGAAACACCCGTTAGAATCGCTGCTTACGGCAGGCGGCATTTTATTGCTGGCCCTGCTCTCCTGTCTGCTGTTGCCCGCGCCGTCGCTGGGTCTGGTGCTGGCGCAGAAGCTGGTTCAGACCTTTCACATGGTCGATCTGAACCAGCTTTACACCATTTTGTTCTGCGTGTGGTTTTTACTGCTGGGTGCCATCGAATTCTTCGTGCTGCGTTTCGTCTGGCGCCGCTGGTTTTCACTGGCGTCGTAAGCCAATAAAAAAGCCGGGTGGCGACTTCGCCTTACCCGGCCTGTGATGGCAATTTTCCAGACCCGCCAGGGCGGAAAACAGCTCAGTGCGCCTGACTGTGGTTCTCCTTGCGGTACGCACCAGGCGGCTGGTTGAACGTGCGGGTGAAGATACGGGTAAACGTCTGCTGCGAGTCAAACCCGTAACGCAGGCAGATGTCGTACACCCGAGCGTCGGATTCACGCAGATCGCGCGCCGCCAGCAGCAGCTTGCGCTCACGGATATAACGCCCCAGGCTCTCCCCTTTGTACTGCATAAACAACCGCTGCAGGTGCCACTTCGAGTAGCCCGCGTGGCGGGCAATCTCTTCTATACGTAATGGCTGGTGCAGATTGTCGTCGATCCATTCGACGATAGTGTCGATGACTTGAGCGGAAATGGTCATGCTGCTGTCCCCCTCTGCTTCTCGCTTAAACATTATTCCCACCACGCGCGAAAGGTTTGCGTGGCGTCATTCACCCGGACGGGCTCGCCCAGCGCCGGTGTCAGTAGCCGATAGTTTTTATCCTTGCTGGCTTTAGCCAGCTGGATCAGCGGATCGTTCCACGTATGTTTCGCCAGCACGAAGCGTCCGTTATGCCCGGGCACTACGGCTTTCGCGTTCAGATCCACCGAGGCCTGCGCCGTTTCCTCCGGCAGCATGTGGATGTACTTCCAGTCCTGGTCGTACTGGCCGTTTTCCATGATGGCAACATCCACGCCATCAAACTGCTCGCCGATGGCCTTAAAGTGCGGGCCGTAGCCGGAATCCCCGCTGTAATAAACCTTCCGATCTGGCGTGACGAACATAAAGCTGCCCCACAGGGTTCGATCGCGCTTGATGCCGCGCCCGGAGAAGTGACGCGCCGGCAGAACATGCACCGTCAGTTCATCGCTGATGCGTACCGACTGGTTCCAGTCGCGTTCGTCAATAATCTCAGGCTTCATCCCCCAGTAGCGCAGATGGGATCCCACGCCCAGCGGCGTCACCACGCGCTTCACCTTCGGCAGTAGCGCCCGGATGGTGGCGTAATCCAGATGATCGTAGTGATCGTGCGAGATAATCAGCAGGTCGATTTCCGGCATGCTTTCAGCGCGCCACGGATATTCCCCGGCAAAGGCTTTATTCAGAAACGAGAACGGCGCGGCATAGTTGCCGAGCACCGGGTCAATCAGGATGCGTTTGCCCGCGAGCTGCAGGTACCACGAGGAGTGGCCGAGCCACACCAGGGTGTCCTGCTCCAGCGGCAGGCTCGCAAGATCGGTTTTCACCAGCGGCAGCGGCTGGGCCGGGCGCGCGTTTTCGGTTTTTTTGGTCAGAAAATCCCACGTCGCGACCAGCATGTTTTTGTCGCCGTTATAGCCCGGCGTCGGCAGCGTATTGTGGAATTTCCCGTCGCGATACTGGGGAGAGGCCTCCACTTCAGTGAGCTGCTCACCCTGCGGCGGCTGGCCGAATCCGGCATTCAGAACAAACGGTAAACTCGCAGCTGAAGCAATAATCATGATTAACACCACGCAGATGAAGAGAGGTTTTTTCATATCCAGACCCGAAAACGCGCCCCTTCCGATAGTTTGCGCGGGGTAAACTTGATTATGAGTGAGTAAGCACTCATTATAGATATGATGATAAAGTCGTCAAGACGTTTTCGATCTTTGACATTCCGCGTTGCAGCGTGTCAAAGCACGTGTTTCAATCAGGGTTTTTA
>Ga0209370_1000867_pt1 | contig 31892 bp, 30 predicted proteins | sample AgamicAtPrz_FD_187164 | JGI IMG/M metagenome (GOLD analysis project Ga0209370, IMG submission 187164) | Agave microbial communities from Guanajuato, Mexico - At.P.rz (SPAdes) (version 2) | ecosystem: Host-associated > Plants > Phyllosphere > Phylloplane/Leaf | place: Guanajuato, Mexico...
AGCAAGAGCAAGAGCAAGAGCAAGAGCAAGAGCAAGAAATTCTAAGTTTGTTGTTTGGCAGTTAATTATGTATTGGCTGTTCCGGCCCTTTCGCGGGGCAAGCCCGCTCCTACAGATAACTATATAACGACGACTATTGCGTGGGAGCGGGCTTGCCCCGCGATGCGATCGAGAGATTAATTAAATTTGAACTAGCGACAGCTGCGCCAGTTCAGGCGCCGCCCGTAACTTCGCGACTTCAGGAGGCCGAACGGAGGTCTTGCGGAGGGAGGTGACGGGCATGGATGCCCGTCAAGCGCTGGGGCCCAGGATGGGCCCTACAGCGCGGTCCTCCCGGGAGCAAGGCCGGAGTGAGGGGACCCGGAGCGAAGCGTAGGGCCGGATGAACGGAGCGCAACGGCTTTGGTTACTTTGGCCAAGACCAAAGTAACCCGCCGTAAGGGCGGAAAGGTGAATAAGCGTCACCATCGCAAATGAATGCGCATACAACTTCCGAAACCACAACAAACCGCAACTAGCAACTAGCAACTAGCAACTAGCAACTAGCAACTCAAACAAAAACCACCCCCCGCAAATAAAGCGCCCCCCGCCCACTGATAATCACCCGCCCATTCCCCGGCAAATCACATTGCAACTGCCCCCTGCGCCCCCCACCCTGCTCACAGCGCAAGCTGCTCTTGCCCAACCGCTGCGCCCAGTAGGGCGCCAGGGACGTATGCGCCGACCCGGTCACCGGGTCTTCATTGACCCCAACCCGGGGCCCAAACCAACGCGTGACGAAATCAAACCCCCGCCCCGCCGCCGTCACCGCAATCCCCCGCACATCAAACGCCGACAACGCCACGAAATCCGGCTTGAGCCCCTCGATCAGCGACACATCGTCAATCACCAGCACGTAGTCGTCGGTCCGGTACAACGCCCGAGCCTCACTTAACCCAAGCGCCTCCAGCAACCCCGCCGGAATCTCGACGGCCACCGGCTGCTTGGCCGGAAAATCCATCGCCAGCAGGCCATCGGCACCACGCCGAACCCGCAACTCCCCACTACGGGTATTGAAACGCAGCACCTCGGCCTGCTCGCCCAATTGCTCGAACAGCACCCAGGCCGCCGCCAACGTCGCATGCCCACACAGGTCGACCTCCACCGCCGGCGTGAACCAACGCAGGTCGAACGCTTCACCATTACGCACGAAGTACGCCGTCTCGGACAGGTTGTTCTCTTCGGCAATGCGCTGCAGCACTTCATCGGGCAGCCACTGCTGCAGCGGAATCACCGCTGCGGGATTGCCGCCGAACGGCACGGATGAAAACGCGTCGACCTGGAAGATCTCAAGTTGCATGCAAAGCTCCTCGGGCCCGGCACCGCGCCGGACGGACTTCAGAAAGGATTCAACCGCGAACCGGCGTCAACACCGGCTCGCCGGCAAAGAACGCCTGCAGGTTGCGCAGCACCAGGGTCACGGTATCGCGCGCAGCTTCCGGCGACTGCCCGGCCACATGCGGGGTCAGCACCGTGTTGCCCAGCGCCTTGAGCGCATCAGGCACCGCAGGCTCGTCATCGAACACATCCAGCGCGGCCCCGGCGATCACGCCCCGCTCCAGCGCGGCCACCAACGCCGTGGTGTCCACCACACTGGCCCGGGCGATGTTGACCAGGTACCCCTCGGCGCCCAGGGCCTCCAGTACCGGACCATCGACCAGGTGCCGGGTACCACTGCCACCGGGCGTCGCGACCACCAGGATGTCCACCGCATCCGCCAGGTGCAGCGGGCTGTCGTACCAGGTGTAGGGCTGGTCTTTGCGAGGCGTGCGGCTGTGGTAGCTGACATTCATGTCGAAGCCTTGGCTCGCACGGCGGGCGATGGCCTGGCCGACCGCGCCCAGACCGATGATGCCCAGGCGCTTGCCGCTGACCGAGGGGCTGATCACCCGGTTCCACTCACCGCGTCGGGTACTGGCATCGGCACGGGGGATATCGCGCAACAGCGCCAGCAGCAGCGCCATGGCGTGGTCGGCGACAGGCCCGGCGTTGGCACCAGCGCCATTGGTGACGGTAATGCCGCGCGCCGCAGCGGCCTCGAGATCGACCTGCTCGTAGCCGGCGCCGATCACGCAGATGATCTGAAGTTGGGTCAGCATGGCAATTTCGTCGGCCGTGAGGCCCAGCGGGCCACGGGTGAGCACGGCGTCGATCTCGCCGGCGTGACGGGCGATGGCGTCGGCGCGCATCTGCGGCGACGGTGCGCGGATCAGGCGATAGCCGGCCCGTTCCAATAGCGGCAGGTAGTCATCGACGGTTTCCACCAGCACCAGGACTGTCTTGCTCATGCCACCCTCCGGTTGAATGCGAAGGGGGATTATGCCAGCTGTTGGCCCCGCGATAGGGCCTCTACGGCAATTACTGGCCGAACGCCCTGCCCAACCCGCCCGGCACGCCACTGCTGTCGGTGTCCTGCCATGGCCCGTTGGGGCTCAGCGACCAGCTCCAGCCATTGTTCCAGCGGTAATAGGTGCGCTGACGGTAGAACGTGTTGGGCTGCTTCTCCAGCACATAGACCCCAAGCTTCGGGTCCCAGTGGCTGGCGCCCCCCGGCGGTGGCGCGAAGCTTGCGGAGGTACGCGGCATGGGCTTGGGAATCGCCGCCGGCTTGCTCGGCTGGGTGCCGGGCTGGCCACCCGGCAAGGGCTTGACCACCGGTCCCTTGTGCGGCGGCGTGGTCTCGATCGGCGGCAGCGGCTCACGCTCCCCGGGCTGATGCACCGTACACGCGGAAAGACCCAGGGCCAGGGAAATCAGGGTCAGGCGGACGGTGCTGTTCATGGGGCTGCTCTCTTATGAGTCGGGACTGTCGATGGTCACATGCTGGGTGCCCTGGGTACCGGTGGCCAGCGGGGCGCTCTGGCCCTTCCATTCACCTTGGGTGGGCTGCCCGGCGCGCGAGACCCGGGCAACCAGTTGGACTTCGGCAAAGTCCGACAGTTTCATCTGCGGCATCATCGCGTCGGCATCGGACAGTTCCACCTCGATCGGCAGCTGCGCCACCGTCACCCGCTTGGCCGCCAGCGGCATGGGCGGGCCATTGCTGGCGCGGGCGAAGATGAACACGGTGTCGTCCGGGCGCACCTTGTCCTTGAGCCCCGCAGCCAGCTCAACCCGTACCTTCAGGCGCGCCGTCTCAGCCACTTTGCCGCCGCCGGCCTTGAGCTTGTCGGCGGCGCGGTCGATGCCGCCCTGCAGCGCGTCGCGGGACGCGTCACCCTGCGGCAACTGCGCCAGCAAACGCTGCCAGAAGTCGATGGCCTCCTGGTAGCGCTCGCCCTCGAAGGCGGCGATGCCGCGCAGGCCGAGGCTGGTGACTTCCTGCGGGTCGGCCTTGAGCGCTTCGTCGGTGAGTGCCTGCAATTGCGCCGACCACTGCTTGTCGGCGGCAAAGTACAGCGACTGCGCCCACTGCCCAAGCAGCTCGGGCTGGCGTCCGGCCAGGGCCACGGCGCGCTCGAAGGCCTTGGCCGCGTCGGCCGGCCGTTGCTCGGCCATATAGGCACGTCCGAGGAAGTACAGGCCTTCGGCCGAGTCGGGCTGGGCCTGTACCGCACGCTCCAGGCGCGTGGTCATTTCCGTCATCGACTGCGGCGCGCGGGCGAACTCCTGGGTCAGCTCGACCTTGTCCGCGGCGCCGAAGTGCAGGTACAGCCCCAGGGCCATGGCCGGCACCAGCACCGCCGCCAGCAGCGGCACGGCCTTGCCCAGATGGCCCTGGCGCGTCACGTCGCCGCGCTCGGTGTCGGCCAGCAGCTCACGGACGGCCTCGTCACGACCATTGGCCAGTTGTTGTTCATCAAGAACGCCGGCCGCCTGCTGGGCAGTCAGTTCGGCGACGCGCTCTTCATAGAGCGCCACATTGAGGGCGGTACGGTCCTGCTCGGCCTGCTGGCGGCGGTGACCGCGCAGGATCGGCAGCAGCAGGAAAGCCAGGGCGGCGAGCAGCAGCAGGCCCGCGCTAAGCCAGAATTCAGTCATGGGTACGTTCTTTATCCAGCAGTTTGGCCAGACGCTCGCGTTCGTCGGCGGACAGTTCGGTGTTGCCGGCCACGGCCTGGCCACGGCGACGGCGCACGATCAGCGCCAGCACCACGAAACCTCCAGCCAGGAGGATCCCCGGGCCGAACCAGAGCAGCCAGGTGCGCCCGCTGAGCGCCGGCTTGTAGCGCACGAAGTCGCCATAGCGATCGACCATGAAATCGACGATCTGCTGGTTGTTCTTGCCCTCGCCCAGCATGCGGAAGATCTCGCGGCGCAGGTCGGCGGCGATGGGCGCGTTGGAGTCGGCGATGTCCTGGTTCTGGCACTTGGGGCAGCGCAGTTCCTTGGTCAGTTGCTGATAGCGCTCGCGCTCGGCGTCGTCACGGAACTGGTAGGTGTCGATGGCCGCCTTGGCCACGCCGGCCAGGCTCAGGCCGAGCACGGCGGCCGCCAGCCAGCGCCTCATGGCCGGGCCTCGTCGACCAGGCCCTGGTACAGCGGCGCCAGCTGTTCGCGCCACACCGTGGCATCGACCACGCCCACGTGCTTGTAGCGGATGATGCCCTTGGCGTCGATCAGGAAGGTTTCCGGCGCGCCGTACACGCCCAGGTCCAGGCCCAGCGAGCCTTGCTGGTCGGCGATGTTCAGCTGGTACGGGTTGTGGAACTCGGCCAGCCACTTCAGCGCGGCGGCGTTGTCGTCCTTGTAGTTGACCCCATGAATCACCACGCCCTGCTCGGCCAACTGGTTCAGGTACGGGTGCTCGACCTTGCACGACGGGCACCAGGTGCCCCACACGTTGACCAAAGCCGGGCGACCGATCAGGTCGGCCTGGGTGAGGCTGTGATCGCCCTGCACGCTCGCCAGCGAGAACGCCGGGAACGGCTTGCCGATCATCGCCGAAGGCAGCTCGTCGGGCTTCAAGAACAACCCCTTGTAGAGAAAGACCGCCACCAGCAGGAACACCGCCAGCGGTACCACCATGATCCAACGCTTCATGCAGTCGCTCCAGACACGCCCAGGGCCTCACGCACCCGGGTCTTGACCTTGACGCGGTAGCGTCGGTCGAGGGCCGCCAGCAAGCCGCCCAGGCCGGTCAGCAGACCGCCCAGCCAGATCCAGCGGACATAGGGTTTGATATGCACCCGTACCGCCCAGGCGCCGTTTTCCAGCGGCTCGCCCAGGGCGACATACAGGTCGCGGGTGAAACCAGCGTCGATGCCGGCCTCGGTCATCATCGACTGCTGCACGGTGTACAGGCGTTTTTCCGGGTGCAGCACGGACACTTCGCGGCCATTGCGCGAGACGCGCACGGTGCCCTTGTCGGAAATGAAGTTCGGGCCTTCGAAGTGCTTGGCGCCCTCGAACAGGAAGTGATAGCCACCCAGCTCGACGGTCTCGCCCGGCGCCATGCGCAGGTCGCGCTCGGCGCTGTTGTTGCTCGACAGCACCACGCCCAGGGCGCACACCACCAGGCCCAGGTGCGCCAGGTGCATGCCCCAGTAGCTGCGGCTCAGGCCTGCCAGCCCCTTGGCCAGGCCTTTGTGACGGGTCTTGTCGAGGATGTCGCGCACGCCGCTCAGGACTACCCAGGCGGCCAGGGCGAACACGCTCAGGGCCGGCCAGTCGAAATCGTCGACGATCAGTCCGGCGACCGGCGCCAGCACCGCGCTGCCCACCAGTACCGGGGTCAGCATGGCGGCCAGCCATTTGCCCGGGGTGTCCTTCCAGCGCACCACCACGCCCACGCCGAGCACCACCATCAGCAGCGCCATCAGCGGCAGGAACAGGGCGTCGAAGTAAGGCGGGCCGACCGACAGCTTGGCCCCGGTCAGGGCGTCGAGCACCAGCGGGTACAGGGTGCCGAGCAGGATCATCGACGCGGCCACCACCAGCACCAGGTTGTTGGCCAGCAGCAGGGTTTCACGGGACCACAGGGCAAAGCCCACCTGGCTCTTGACCACCGGCGCGCGCAGGGCGAACAGGGTCAGCGAGCCACCGACCACGAACAGCAGGAAGATCAGGATGAAGATGCCGCGCGACGGATCGGCGGCGAACGCGTGCACCGAGGTCAGCACGCCCGAGCGCACCAGGAAGGTCCCCAGCAGGCTCAGGGAGAATGCGGCGATGGCCAGCAGCACGGTCCAGCTCTTGAACACCCCGCGCTTTTCGGTGACCGCCAGCGAGTGGATCAGCGCCGTGCCCACCAGCCAGGGCATGAACGAGGCGTTCTCGACCGGGTCCCAGAACCACCAGCCGCCCCAGCCCAGTTCGTAATAGGCCCACCACGAGCCAAGGGTAATGCCCACGCCGAGGAAGGCCCAGGCGACGATGGTCCAGGGCCGCGACCAGCGCGCCCAGGCGGCGTCGAGGCGCCCGCCGAGCAAGGCGGCGATGGCGAAGGCGAAGGCCACCGAGAAGCCCACATAGCCCATGTACAGCATCGGCGGGTGGACGATCAGGCCGAAGTCCTGCAACAGCGGGTTGAGGTCGCGACCATCGCCCGGCACCTGCGGCAGCAGGCGCGAGAACGGGTTGGAGGTGATGATCAGGAAGCTCAGGAAGCCCACGCTGATCATGCCCATCACCGCCAGCACCCGGGCCAGCATCACTTGCGGCAACTGGCGCGAGAAGATCGACACGGCGAAGGTCCAGCCGCCGAGGATCAGTGCCCACAGCAGCAGCGAGCCTTCGTGGGCGCCCCACACGGCGCTGAACTTGTAGTACCAGGGCAAGGCGCTGTTGGAGTTGCTGGCGACATAGGCGACCGAGAAGTTGTCGGTCATGAACGCGTGGGTGAGGCAGGCGAAGGCAAACGCCAGGAAGGCGAACTGCCCCCAGGCCGCTGGCCGCGCCAGGCCCATCCACAGGCTGTCGCCGCGCCAGGCGCCGAGCAGCGGTACAGTGGCCTGCACGGCGGCGAAGCAGATCGCCAGGATCATCGCCAGTTGGCCGAGTTCTGGGATCACCAGGGCCGCATTCATGGCTTGGCTCCCGCGTCGCTGGCGGCCTGGCCGCTTTCCTTCAGGGCCTTGGTGACTTCCGGCGGCATGTATTTCTCGTCGTGCTTGGCCAGCACCTCGTCGGCCACCACCACGCCCTCGGCGTTGAGCTTGCCGAGGGCGACGATGCCCTGCCCTTCGCGGAACAGGTCGGGAAGGATGCCGCGGTAGGTGATCGGCACCGACTTGGTGTAGTCGGTGACCACGAAGCGCACGTCGAGCGAGTCGGCCGAGCGCTGCACCGAGCCTTTCTCGACCATGCCGCCAGCGCGAATGCGGGTGTCCAGCGGCGCCTCGCCGTTGGCGATCTGCGTCGGGGTGTAGAACAGGTTGATGTTCTGCTGCAGCGCGCTCAGGGCGAAGCCCACGGCGACGCCGACACCGGCCAGCAGGCCGAGGATGATGAACAGGCGTTTCTTGCGCTGCGGATTCACGGTTTGCTCTCCCGGCGCAGACGACGCGCCTCTTCTTGCAGGTAGCGGCGACGGGCCAGCAGGGGCGCGGCGACATTCAGCGCCAGCACCGCCAGGCAGATGCCATAGGCCGACCAGACGTACAGGCCATGGTGGCCCATGGCGAGAAAATCACTGAAGGACGCAAAGCTCATCGTGCCGCCTCCCGTCCGAGCTGCCCCAGCACCTCATCCTTGACCCAACTGGCGCGGGCTTCGCGCTTGAGCACCTCGAGGCGCATGCGCAACAGCAGCACGGCGCCGAAGAAGCAGTAGAAGCCCAGCGCGGTGAGCAGCAGCGGCAGCCACATTTCAACCGGCATGGCCGGCTTTTCGGTGAGGGTGAAGGTGGCGCCCTGGTGCAGGGTGTTCCACCACTCCACCGAGTACTTGATGATCGGAATGTTGACCACGCCGACGATGGCCAGCACCGCACAGGCCTTGGCCGCGCTGTCGCGGTTGCTGATGGCCTGGCCCAGGGCAATGATGCCAAAGTACAGGAACAGCAGGATGAGCATGGACGTCAGGCGCGCGTCCCAGACCCACCAGCTGCCCCAGGTGGGCTTGCCCCAGATCGCCCCGGTCACCAAGGCTACCGCGGTCATCCAGGCACCGATGGGGGCCGCGCACTGTAGCGCGACGTCGGCCAGTTTCATCTTCCACACCAGCCCCACCACGCCCGCCACCGCGAGCATCACGTAGCACGACTGCGCCAGCATGGCCGTCGGCACGTGGATATAGATGATGCGGAAACTGTTGCCCTGCTGGTAGTCCTGGGGGGCGAAGGCCAGGCCCCAGGTGATGCCGACCAGCAGCAGCACGATTGAGGAAACGGTCAGCCACGGCAGCATGCGGCCGCTGATGGCATAGAACCATTTGGGGGAACCCAGCTTGTGGAACCACGTCCAACTCATTTTCATCAGGGTACATCCAGGGTATTGGCCGGGCTGCGGTGCCCGGGACTCGTTATTCGCCGACGCTGATCTTCAGGCCGGCCGCGATCGCAAAGGGTGCCAGTGTCACCGCCAAGGCCGTCAGGCTGGCGAGCCAGAGCAGGTGGCCGGTGGCTGGCATATTCTGCAACGCCGCCTGCAACGCACCACTGCCCAGGATCAATACAGGGATATACAACGGCAGAATCAGCAACGCCAGCAGCAGGCCACCGCGCTTGAGACCGACCGTCAGCGCCGCGCCCACCGCGCCCAGCAGGCTCAGCACCGGCGTGCCCAGCAGCAGGGAGGCGAGCAGCACCGGCAGACAGGCGCTCGGCAGGCCCAGCATCAGCGCCAGCAGTGGCGCCAACAATACCAGCGCCAGCCCGGAAAAGATCCAGTGCGCCAGCACCTTGGCCAGCACCAGCAGGGCCAGCGGGTGCGGCGAAAGCACCCACTGTTCGAGCGAACCGTCCTCGAAATCGCTGCGGAACAACCCGTCCAGCGACAGCAGCACCGCCAGCAGGGCCGCGACCCAGACCAGTCCCGGCGACAAGGTTTGCAACAATTGCGTCTCAGGACCGACCGCCAGCGGGAACAAGGCGACGACGATGGCGAAGAACACCAGCGGATTGGCCAGCTCCGCCGGGCGGCGGAACAACAGGCGCGCCTCGCGGCGCAACAGCAGAAGGAATACGCTCATGCCGCCCATTGTCCCAGGTTCAGCTCACGGTAGCCGGATGGCTTGCGCTCGAGCGTATGGTGGGTGGTCAGCACAACGGTGCCGCCCTGCTCGCAGTGGGCCGCGAGGTGGGCTTCCAGCTGGGCCACGCCCTGCTTGTCGAGGGCGGTGAAGGGTTCGTCGAGGATCCACAGCGGCGGGCTGTCCAGGTACAGCCGGGCCAGGGCGACCCGGCGCTGCTGGCCGGCGGACAGGGTGTGACAGGGCACGTCCTCGAACCCGCGCAGGCCGACGGCCTCCAGCGCCCGCCAGATCGCCTCGCGACCGGCCGGCCGGTGCAGGGCGCAGAGCCAGGCGAGGTTCTCTTCGGCGGTAAGCAGATCCTTGATCCCGGCGGCATGGCCAATCCACAGCAGGATGCTGGCCAGGGCATGGCGTTGTTCGGCCAATGGCTGGCCGCCGAGCAGGATCTGCCCGGCGGTGGGTTGCATGAGCCCGGCCAGCAGGCGCAGCAAGCTGGTCTTGCCGCTGCCGTTGGGGCCGGCGATCTGCAGCATGTCGCCAGGGTGCAGTTCGAAGTGCAGGTGCTCGAACAGCAGCCGCCAGTCGCGCTCGCAGGCCAGGCCTGCGGCTTGGAGGTGAAGGGTCACGGTTTCGCCTTATCTTTGTAGGACTTCGGGGCGGTGTCGCCTGCTTCGCGGGTAACGCCGCTCCAAAACCCCTATGTCTCAAGTCGCCCACCGCGCTGCCGTTATACTGGCAACAATGGGCGGTCGGCATTATTACACGCGTCACCGCGCTGCCAAGAGGCCGAGTTCGACAGGTTGTATACAATCATGACTGAAATCAATAGTCTCGGCGCGCAAACCGTGCCAGGCCCCCAGGCGGCCAAGGCGGCCATGACCGGCGAGCTGCTGCGCCTGCTGCAACCGCAACCCGGCCTGCTGGCCCCGGGCGAGACGGCACGTGCCGAAGTCATGTCGATGCGCCAGGTCGGCGTGGATTTCCAGCTGCTGCTACGCCTGACCCAGGGCAATGGCAACCAGACCCAGTTGCAGGCCAATGCCAGCCAACCCCTGCCCCAGGGCAGCCAGGTCACGGTCACGCAGACTGAAAGCAACCGCCTGGCGGTCATGGTGCAGCAGGCCCACGCCAACAACATCACGACCCTCACCCGCCTGGACACCAGCCAGGTTCCAGTCGGCACACTGCTGCAAGGCAAGGTCCTGACCAGCCAGCCCCTACCGCAGAACGCAGGCGAGATCGCCAGTTTCCGCTCGCTGGTAAGCCTGCTCAACAGCAGCCAGGCCGGCGCCACCCTGGCCATCGACAGCCCGCGGCCACTGCCCGTCGGCAGCCTGCTAAGCGCGCTGGTACAAGGTGACCAATCGCTGCGCTTCGTTCCCTTGAGCGGCCGCCAGGATCAACTGGCCATTGCCCAGGAGCTGGTGACCCAGCAAGGCCGACAGGCCTCGCTGCCTGGCTTGCTCAATGCCCTGCAGCAGGTCGCCACCTCCGGCGACGCTGGCACGCAACTGCGCGCCAGCGCCGAACGCCTGCTGGCCAGCCTGCCCGATGCCCGCCAACTGGGGGACGCGAAAAATCTGGCCCAGGCCCTGAACAACAGTGGCGCCTTCCTTGAAGCCAAACTGCTGGGTGGCCTGGCAAGCGGCGTGGCGCCCGACCTGAAGACGCAACTGGTCAGGCTGATCGCACAGTTGCCCAATCCTCCCACGGGACAGGCGCTCACGCCCGCACAGACCAGTACGTTGGCCCATGCCCTGCCTGGTTTCGCCCGCAGCGCGCTGGGCATGCTCGGCCAGGTCAGCCCGCGCCCGCAACCTGGAGCCTTCCCCCTGCCCTCGCGGCTGTTGCAGAGCCTGGAAAACGAAGGCGACCTGCAGCAGTTGCTGCGCCTGGCCGGCGCCGCCATCTCGCGCCTGCAGAGCCACGCACTGTCCAGCCTGCAGCAATCCGGACCACTGGAGAACGGCAACCAGCAGACCACCTGGCAGACCGAGATCCCCATCCGCCACGGCCAGGAGTTCATTCCCCTGCAGGTCAAGCTGCAGCGCGAGGAAACGCCGGAGCAGCAAGCGGATCGCGAACGTGAAGGCCGTGACCCGCTGGAGGCCATCTGGCGGATCGAACTGGCTTTCGACCTGTCACCGCTGGGCCCGCTGCAGGTCCAGGCGCAACTGCTGCAAGGACGTCTGTCGGGACAGCTGTGGGCAGAGCAGGAACAGACCGCCCACCTGATCGACAGTCAGCTCGGCACGCTGCGCGAACGCCTGATGGCCCGCGGCCTGGATGTCGGTGATCTGGAGTGCCACCCCGGCACGCCACCGCAAGGCCCACGCACACGCCTCGAACAACGCTGGGTGGATGAGACCGCATGAAGCACAAGCAGCCACGCCAGGCCATTGCCCTGAGCTACGACGGCCAGCAGGCCCCGACCCTGAGCGCCAAGGGCGACGACGAACTGGCCGAGGCCATCCTCGCCCTGGCCCGCGAACATGAAGTGCCGATCTACGAGAACGCCGAGCTGGTACGCCTGCTGGCCAGGCTGGAACTGGGCGAGCAGATCCCCGAGGCGCTGTACCTGACCATCGCCGAGATCATCGCCTTCGCCTGGCAACTGCGCGGCAAGGTCCCGGCGGGATTCGACGACCCACCGGCACAACCGCGTGATGTCACGCCAGAGTTACTGCGCCTACCGTCCGGGTAGTAGCTCTATACAGCTATCCGAGCCCTCTACCTCGCTACTGTCGCGCCTCATTTATCCGCACAGAGCGATTCGCATGGCCTCGACTTTCGTAAATCCGGTGGGCGAACAGTTCATCCGCAACCACCTGCAGACCATTCCCCGTCCTGACCGGCTCGCTTGCAGCGCTGTTGGTGATTGGGCGCGGCAACAGGGCCACGATCTCGATCCCGACCAGACCGACGTCGTCACCCTTCACTATCGGGGCAACCAGGCCGTCGTGGTCCAGCGCCTTTCGCTGACCGAGGCCTTGCTCTCGAACTGGCAGGGTGAAACCAACAAGGATCTGCCAGGCCAATTGCTCCCTGGCCACTGGGCAGGCACTTTGCCGGATGGCCCGTTGACCATCGTCGGGCACCTGCCAGCACCAGGCCCGTTTGAAAACGGCGCCCGCTTCTCGGTGTTCAACGGTGTGTTCCGCAGGTCGAATCCAGCCCGCTACGACAGCACCACGCTCCTGTCGCTCGATGTCGAGGCCCTGCAGCGATTCTTCGAGGACCTGGATTTCCATACCCCATTCACGGCCATGTTGACCGCTTACTGGCAGAGGTCGATGCAAAGCCATCGGCAGTCCCTGCAAATCTGCTTCATCGCCGCGTGCAACAAACAGGTCCAGGACAATTCGTTAAGCGACGCTGGCCGACAGCTGGCCTGGCAAGCGGCGGGGCTCATGCCAAAAGCGCCCGGTGTGAAGATCAGGCCCTTGAACGTCTATGGCTATGCCGCCACCGACCTGGTCTACATCGCCGATCCGGCAAGGCCGCAAGTGCTGCTGTACATGCCGGGCAATTCATCGCCCTTCCATGAGTTCGACGACATGGCTGCCATGAAGACCTGGTTCGGTGAGCAATGCCGTGATACCCGCAAACGCCAGAGCCTGCGCCAATACTTCAGGTTGGAGGACACCCCCGACGGTCTGGATTTCAGCGGGCTGGATACCGCTCTGGACGGCCTTGGCGCCTACCCACACGTCCATACTCGATCACCCAACCGGCCAGGTTTTACCGTCGATGGCCCCTGGCCTCCCAGGGACTACGTCAACTACAAGGCGAACAAATACAGTCCGCCACTCAAAGGTGACTTGTTCACTGCCCTCACGTTGCGCCAGCGCAAGCGCAGCCATGCCGATGCCGATTTCACGATCACCACCGACACGCAAGTGAACAAGGCACGCTGGCGAAGCTACCTGGAGACTTCGCTCAACCTGCTGGCACCTTTGGCACTGGTGGTTCCCGAACTCATACCGCTACTGGCCATCGGTGGCATCGCGCAGTTTGGCCTGGGGCTAGACCAGGTAATCCATGGCAAGACGTTGGAGAACAAGGCTGATGGGGTCGGCAACATCGAATTCGGCTTGTTCAATGCCGCCCCCCTGGCCATGCTGCCAGCGCTCGGCCCGAAAATACTTTTCCCAGGCAGAGGATGGCGATTTGTCCCGCCAACGCGCTTGAACGGCCGATTGGGCTACCCGCTGAGCCCGATCAGGCCCTCCGCGCTTCCCGAACGCCAACTGGCCGGGCTGTTCAGCTCGGCCATGCCCCCCTTGCCCGGCGGCGACACCGCCATTGCGCAATGGTTGGTACACGTACCGGTTTCCGTGGACTCGGAACCGCAGCTTCAATCCGTATTGAATGGACGCAATACCCTGGTCCTTTACGATAGCGAACGTGATGCCTTCATCCTCGAATCCGAGGAAAACGAAGCAAACCCGACCTATTACCGGGTAGCCGCTGAAAGTCGCGGCCTGATCCAACTGGATCCTAGCCCCCGCGCGGTCACCAACGCGATGCGCATGGGCAGCCTGCGCGCCATGGGCGTGGATGTGCAATTGCCCCTTGAAGTCCCACCCTTTGACGCCCACCTGCGCCAGCCAATCGCCCGGAAGATCTCGAGCCTCTGGGTAGGCGACAAGGAGATTGCCCCAAAGCTGTTGACCACCCTCGCACACAACCATCAGCGCCTTGCGACCAGCCCGTACGCTTACCGGCTGTTCCTGTCCAACGCCAATGCCCGGGCCTTCAGCAAGAACCTGCGCTTGCTGGCCGGACACGCGCCAGGCCTCGAAGTGCTGACGCTGGAAGAGCAGCCATTCTTCGCCAGGTTCCGCAACAGCAAGTATTTCGAGCAGTATCGCGACGCCATCGACGGCGCGGGCGCGAACTTCTCATCGGCATCCGACGTCCTGCGCTATCCGCTACTCGCCGAAGAAGGCGGACTGTACCTGGACGTCGACGACACCTTGCGCGCTGATCCGGCTCATCCTGGCAACCCCAATCGCGCCGCGATCGACTCGATCATCCTGGCCACCACACCGGACGGCCTGGTACTGGGGGCCCCGATGGGCAACGATTCCCTGGGAATGTTCTGTCAGTACAACACCAACATGATCGGCAGCCATGCCGGCAACCCCACGTTGCAGGTGATTTCGGACACCATGCTTGAGCGCTACCTGGCCAATCGTGATTTCTACGGCAACAGGCCACTGGTGGACGGCCCCGGGTTCGATGCCTATGCCTTGCGCCTGAGCCACATGACCGGGCCCGGCATGCTGAACGATGTCATCGACCTGCATCTGCCCCGCCTGAGGGCACTACGGCAGATCATCAACCTGTACGCCTTGCCGCAGCACAATGCGATGTACCTGGTGAGCCCGGTGGAGCAGGCCTTACATGAAGCCGCGACAGGCGATATACCGCTCAACCATGTAGCCGAAGTCGGCAACTACCACTCGTGGGCAAGGCCCTGATACAACAGGAGCGGCCTGAAGGTCGCCCTTTCCGTCCGGGTGGTAACCCTATATGCAGGTTCGCACCATCGACCTGGCTACCGTGGAGCCTCATTCATCCACACGGATCGGTTCCCATGGCTTCCACCTTCGTAAATGACGCAGGCAAACAGTTCATCCGCAACCACCTGCAGAACATCCCCAGCCCTAACCTGTATGCCGCCAAAGCAATGCGTGAATGGGCTGAACGAGAACAGCATAATCTGGACCCCGACCAGACCGACGTCGTGACCCTGCACTACCGTGGCAATCAGGCTGTCATCGCCCAGCGCCTTTCACTCACCCAGGCGGTGCTCTCGAACTGGCAAGGTGAAACGAGCAAGGACCTGGTCGGCCAGTTGCTCCCAGGTGCCTGGGCAGGCAACTTGCCAGACGGCCCGTTGACCATTGTCGAACGGCTGCCAGAGCCCGGAGTATTCGACAATAGCGCACGTTACTCGGTCTTCAACGGGCTGTTCCGGAGATCCAACCCACCCCGCTACGACAGCACAACGCACCTACCGGTGGATGTCGAGGCGATGCAGCGGTTCATCTGGAATCTGGACTTGCATACCCGCTTCGTCGCAATGCTGGACACTTACTGGCAAACGTCCAAGAAGCATCATTCACAGTCGTTACAGATAAGCTTCATCGCCGCCTGCAACAAGCAGGTCCAGGAAGGCTCGTTGAGTGACGCTGGGCGTCAGTTGGCCTGGCAAGCGGCGGGGCTCATGCCGAGAGCTTCCGGCCTGGAGATCCGGCCCTTGAACGTCTATGGCTACGCCGCCACCGACATTATCCATATCGCCGACCCCGCACGGCGACAAGTACTGCTGTATCTGCCGGGCAACTCATCGCCCTTCCATGAGTTCGGCGGCATGACGGAATTGAAAGACTGGTTCGGTGAGCAATGCCGCGACAGCGAAAAACGCCAGCGTCTGCGCCAGTATTTCAAGGTCGCAGACACCCCCGACGGCCTCGACTTCAGTGGGCTGGATACCGCGTTGGACGGCCTCGGAACCTACCCTCGCTTCCACACGCGATCACCCAACCGGCCAGGCTTTACCGTCGATGGACCTTGGCCTGCGAGGGACTACGTCAACTACAAGCCACACAAGTACAGCCCGTTGCTCGAAGGTGACTTGTTCGAGGCCCTCACGCTGCGCCAGCGCAAGTGCAGCTATGCCGATGCCGACTTCATCATCACCAGCAAGACCCAAGTGAACAAGGCCCTCTGGCGTGACTACCTGGTAACGTCGATCAATCTGCTGGCCCCCCTGGCGCTGGTGGTCCCCGAACTCATCCCACTACTGGCCGTCGGTGGCATGGCGCAGTTTGGCCTGGGGCTCGATCAGGCAATCAACGGCAAGAGGCTGGAGGACAAGGCGGACGGTGTGGGCAACATCACCTTCGGCCTGCTCAATGCCGCACCAATGCCCTTGCTACTGGCAACCCACCCGCGGGTCCTGTTCCCTGGCAAAAACTGGCGTTTTGTCATGCCAATGCGAGTAGGCGATCAGTTTGGCTACCCCCTGGGCCCCATGGATCCTCCCCGGCTGTGGGAAGAGGATTCGGCACGATACTTCTCTCCCTCCTCGTTCCCGTTGCCACCAGTGCCCCGGGAAGACAGCCCTGTAGCCCAGTGGGTAAACAGGGTCATCGATGGAGAAACTGGCGCCACGCGCCTGGAAGCAACCCTGGACGAACGCAAGGTCGCAGTCCGCTACGACAGTGAGCACGACGCCTTCATTCTCGATTCGGATGCCGAACACCGACAGCCGATCTTTTATCAAGCCACTGATCAAAGTAATGGTCTGGCTTTGATGGAGGACGCCAACCGCGTGGTTACAAACGAAATGCGCATGAAGACATTGCGTGCTTTGGGGGTCGACTTGCAACTGCCCATCGAAATTCCAACGGTCAACGACGCCGAACTAAAAGCGCTTCCCAAGACGATCTTCAGTATATGGGTTGGTGACAAGGTAATTCCTGAGGACCTGCTGAAAACAGTCGGCTCGAATGTCGAACGCTTGCGAGGAACCCAATATCGCTACCGGATGTATCTATCCACCGAGAACCCGCAGGTATTTGAGAGCAATGAGGCAAACCTGTCGAAATACAACGACAAACTAGAGATATTGAAGCTGGAAGACGAGCAGCCCTTCAAAGACTTCAAGGACACTGAGTATTACACCCAATACCAAAAGGCCATCGAGATGAAACATTTCGCCTCGGCCTGTGACGTACTGCGTTACCCGCTTCTCAACGCGGAAGGCGGGATCTACATGGACGTCGACGATACCTTGAAAATTGCCACGCACCATATTGATAACAAGGCACTGATCGCCTCAACCGTGTTAAGGACGACCCCCGAGGGTCTGGTGCTGAGCGCTCCTATGAGTAATGACCTCATGGGCATGCATCTCGAATACGGCACCAGCATCATCGGCAGCCATGCAGACAACTACACCTTGGAAAGAATATCCGAGGTGATGCGCGAACGCTTCCTCGACAGGCCAGACTTCTATGAGAGCAGACCAGTGAAGGGTGAAGTCGGCTATGAGGATTACGTAAAGGAGTTGAGCAGAATGACCGGACCTCGCGTGCTCAACGACGTGATTGACGATGTCGATAACGAGGAGCTGTCCCGGCTGCGCATTCTGCGACAGATCGCCAAGCTGAGATCAATGCCTCAACGCAACTTCCGATTCCTCATGGCCGCGCCATTCGGCGCGATTGATGCCGCCGAGAAAAGCGACCAGGCGCTGAGTGCCCTCGTGGAGATCGGCAACGCGCATTCCTGGGCCAAGGCCTGACAAGAACCGGGCGACTTGCGTCGCCCGGTTCATTACTCCCCGCGGTGCAGCTTGCTCATCAACTGCGCCTCGGCCTGGGTCAAGCCACAGGTCTGGGTCAGCTCCTCGACGCTAGCGCCCATCCCCACCAGCTTGGCAGCCTGGGCGAAGGTGACGCTGTTGGGGTCGCGCTGCTCGAGTTGCTGCAGCTTCTCGGGCAACGGTGCCACCACAGCGCGCAGTTCATGGATCGCCTCGCCCATGCGCACGGTGCCGTTCTGATAGTCGTCCAGGCGCTTGGCCAGGTCCTTGATGCGCTGGTCACGCAGCGCATCGCCCTGGGCCTGCTGGGCGGCCAGCTCACGCTGGCGCTTGCTGTAGTTGAGGAAGAACCACAGGCTCAGCGCCCAGAGCAGCGCCAGGAAGATGACAGCAACCTCGAAGATCAACTCAGATGTTCTCCAGCTCGGACCACTCTTCCTCGGTCATCATCTTGTCCAGCTCGACCAGGATCAGCAGCTCGCCGTTCTTGTTGCAGACACCCTGGATGAACTTGGCCGATTCTTCGTTGCCGACGTTCGGCGCGGTCTCGATCTCCGACTGACGCAGGTAGACCACTTCGGCGACGCTGTCGACGAGGATCCCGACCACCTGCTTGTCCGCCTCGATGATGACGATGCGGGTGTTGTCGGTGACTTCGGTCGGCATCAGGCCGAAGCGCTGGCGGGTGTCGATCACCGTCACCACGTTGCCGCGCAGGTTGATGATGCCCAGGACGTAGCTGGGGGCGCCCGGAACCGGGGCGATCTCGGTGTAGCGCAGGACTTCCTGCACCTGCATGACGTTGATACCGTAGGACTCGTTGTCCAGACGGAAGGTTACCCACTGCAGGATCGGATCTTCGGAACCTTGTGCAGACGACTTTTTCATTCCCCTAGCCCTCAAAATCCGCCATCGGCGGTGTGCTCTGTGTTGCCGCGGCAGTAGCGGCGTTGATTCAGTTGTGTTTGGTGTTCATCTGCTTGACCGCGCCACTGGCGATCAGCTCGGCCAGTTCGGCGACGTCAAGCAGCGCGCACATGTGTTCGATCACCGTGCCGGCCAGCCATGGACGTTGACCGCGCTGGCTGCGCCACTTGATCTCGTTCGGGTCCAGGCGCAGCGAGCGGCTGACCTGGTGCACGGCCAACCCCCACTCATAGCCCTGGACCGAAATCACGTATTGCAGGCCCTGGCGGAAATCGTCGCGGTAGCGATCCGGCATCACCCAGCGCGCCGTGTCGAGTACCTTGAGATTGCCCGCCTGGCAGGTGAGGATGCCGAGGAACCAGTCCGGCTGGCCGAACAGTGGTGTCAGCTCCTGGCCGGCCAGGGTGTAGATCGAACCCAGGCACACCAGCGGTACCGCCAGGGTCAGCCCGGCGACATCGAACAACAGGCATTCGAACGGCTCGGCAGCCCAATCCGGGCGGCCATCGACGCTGGCCGGCGGCGTTGGCGCGGCGGGTGCCGCCGGCACATGCAGCTCCACCAGCGGCGCCACGGGTTCGATGATCTGGGTTTCACTCAGGACCGGGATGCTGGCTTCGGCCACCACCTCGGTCTCGACCACGGCGACCACCGGCTCCACCACCGGCGCGGCAGGCGGCAGCACGGTCGGCAGGACCTTCGCCTGCGGCTCGGCAAAGGGCCGCGCAGCAGGTGTGGGCGGGATTACCTGGCGCTGGGCGTCACGAGCCTGTTCCTCGCGGACCGCGGCTTCGAAGTCATCGCCGGGGGCCTGCTCGACAGGCTCCTGGACAGGTGCCTCCAGCTCCGCCGGCAGCTCGAACGACTCGGTGGCCTCCTGCAACAGCCCATCGAGGTAGGACTGCAAGGCCATTTGTGGCTTGGTGGTGATCTGCCGTGCCTGGTTCATCACGCCACCTGCAACGCGGATCGGTAGGTGAGCAGGTGCTTGAGCAGTGCCCGGTAGGCCACCACGCCACGGCTCTTGCCGTCGAACTGCGAAGGCGTGACGCCGTTGCGGCTGGCGTCACGCAGGCGCGTGTCCACCGGAATGTAGCCCTGCCAGACCTGGTCGCCATAGGTGTCGCGCAGCACTTTCAGGGTGCCCAGCGACGCCTGGGTACGGCGGTCGAACAGGGTCGGCACGATCTGGTAGGGCAGCGCCTGCTTGCGCGAGCGGTTGATCATGCCCAGGGTGCTGACCATGCGCTCCAGGCCCTTGACCGCGAGGAACTCGGTCTGCACCGGGATCACCAACTGCTGGCTGGCGGCCAGGGCGTTGACCATCAGCACGCCCAGCAAGGGCGGGCTGTCGATCAGGGCGAAGTCGAAATCCTGCCATAGCTGCGCCAGACTCTTGGCGATCACCAGGCCCAGGCCACTCTGCCCCGGCGACTGGCGCTCGAGCACCGCCAGCGCGGTGCTCGACGGCAGCAGCGAAATGCGCTCGTCGCTGGTCGGCAGCAGCAGCTGCCCCGGCAAGCCCTCGGGAACCGTGCCCTTGTGCAGGAACAGGTCGTAGCAGCTGTGCTCGAGCGCATCGGGGTTGTGCCCGAAGTAGCTGGTCATCGAGCCGTGCGGATCGAGGTCGACCACGACCACGCGCTTGCCCGCCTCGGCCAGCAGGCCGGCCAGGGCGATGGTGGTGGTGGTCTTGCCGACGCCACCTTTTTGATTGGCTACTGCCCAGACTCTCATCGTGCGTTGCTTCCTCCCGGTATGGCCGCCTGCCCTGCCGGGAACGGTGTGAAATTCAGTGACGGGGATTTGACGAAATCAGCCCCCGGTCGACGGTGCTGGCGAGGCTGGTGCACTTTGTGTGCCAGCCCGACGCATCGCCGCATCCGGGGTGGCATTGGCGCTGCCGCTGCCGGTCAGGCTGCGGCGCACCTCCAGGTTGCGCGAGATCACCAGCACCACCCGGCGGTTGCGCGCGCGCCCGTCGGCGGTGTCGTTGCTGGCCACCGGCTGGTACTCGCCATACCCCACCGAGGCCATGCGCCCCGGGCTGACTCCTTCCATGGCCAGGAGCCGGACGATGCTCGCCGCCCGCGCCGACGACAGTTCCCAGTTGGTCGGGTACTGGGCGGTGCGGATCGGCAGGTTGTCGGTGAAGCCCTCGACGTGCACGGGGTTGGCGAACGGCCTGAGGATCTTCGCCACCTTCTCGATGATCTCGAAGGCGACATCGCTGGGCATGGCGTCGGCGCTGGCGAACAGCAGCGAGGAGTTGAGCTCGATCTCCACCCACAGTTCGTTGCCGCGCACGGTCATCTGGTTGGACTTGATCAGGTCGCCGAAGGCGTCACGAACATCGTCGCTGATGGTCTTGAGCGGGTCGGCGCTGGTCTGCGCCAGGCCCGCGTCGGTCTGCTCGCTGTCCTTGATCAGCGGCTCTGCGGGCTTGACGCTCAGTGGCCGCTCGTCACCGATGGGGATCGGCTTCATGCTGCGCTCGGGGTCGTTGAACACCCCGATCAGCGCCTGGGAAATCTGCTTGTACTTGCCCTCGTTGATCGACGAGATCGAGTACATGACCACGAAGAAGGCGAACAGCAGGGTGATGAAGTCGGCGTACGAGACCAGCCAGCGCTCGTGGTTCTCGTGCTCTTCGATCTTGCGACGACGGGCCATGGCTTACTCCATGAAGCCTTGCAGCTTCAGCTCGATCGAGCGCGGGTTCTCGCCTTCGGCGATCGACAGCAGGCCCTCGAGCAGCATTTCGCGGTAGCGCGACTGGCGCAAGGTGATGGCCTTGAGCTTGTTGGCGACCGGCAGCAGGATCAGGTTGGCGCTGGCCACGCCGTAGATGGTGGCGACGAAGGCCACGGCAATGCCGTTGCCCAGCTGCGACGGATCGGCCAGGTTGCCCATCACGTGGATCAAGCCCATCACCGCACCGATGATGCCGATGGTCGGCGCGTAGCCGCCCATGCTCTCGAACACCTTGGCGGCCTGGATGTCGCGGGCCTCCTGGGTCAGGAAGTCGACTTCGAGGATGCTGCGGATGGCTTCCGGCTCGGCGCCGTCGACCAGCAGCTGCAGGCCTTTGCGCGCGTATGGGTCAGGCTCGGCGTCGGCTACACCCTCCAGGCCCAGCAGGCCTTCCTTGCGTGCGGTCAGGCTCCAGTTCACCACCCGGTCGATGCCACCGGGCAGGTCCACCCGCGGCGGGAAGAAGATCCAGCGCACGATCTGCAGCGCGCGCTTGAACGACGACAGCGGCGACTGCAGCAACGCCGCCGCCAGGGTACCGCCCAGCACGATCAATGCCGCCGGGCCGTTGATCAGCGCACCGACGTGGCCGCCCTCGAGGAAGTTGCCGCCGACAATGGCGACAAAGGCGAGGATCAGGCCGATAAGGCTCAACACATCCATCAGACGCAGGCCTCGACCAGGTGCTTGCCGATCTCGTCCAGGCTGTACACGGCATCGGCCAGGTTGGCCTTGACGATGGCCATGGGCATGCCATAGATCACGCAGCTGGCTTCATCCTGTGCCCATACGGTGCTGCCGCCCTGCTTGAGCAGGCGCGCGCCTTCGCGACCGTCGGCGCCCATGCCGGTGAGCACCACCGAGAGCACCTTGTCGCCATAGGACTTGGCGGCGGAGCCGAAGGTGATGTCGACGCAGGGCTTGTAGTTCAGGCGCTCGTCGCCCGGCAGGATCTTCACCGTGCCACGACCGTCGACCATCATCTGCTTGCCACCCGGAGCCAGCAGGGCCAGGCCCGGACGCAGCACGTCACCGTCCTCGGCTTCCTTGACGCTGATCTTGCACAGCTTGTCCAGGCGCTCGGCGAAAGCCTTGGTGAAGGCCGCCGGCATGTGCTGGATCAGCACGATCGGCGCCGGGAATCCGGCGGGCAGCTGGGTCAGTACCCGCTGCAGCGCCACCGGACCACCGGTGGAGGTGCCGATGGCGACCAGTTTGTACGGCTTGCGCTTGGGCGCCGGCGAATGCGCGGCAGCCGGTGCCGCGGCACGGACCGGGGCGGCCGTGCGCGCAGGGGCAGTGCTGGCGAAGCTGCTGGACGGCGCATGATTGCTGGCCGTGGCCGGCGCGGCGGCGGGCGCCGGACTGGAATAGGCGCTGAAACGGCGGTTGCTGCGCGAGATGGTGTGGACCTTCTCGCAAAGCATCTGCTTGACCTTTTCCGGGTTGCGCGAGATGTCCTCGAAGTTCTTCGGCAGGTAGTCGACCGCGCCGGCGTCCAGGGCGTCGAGGGTGACGCGGGCGCCTTCGTGGGTCAGCGAGGAGAACATCAGCACCGGCGTCGGGCAGCGCTGCATGATGTGCCGCACCGCGGTGATGCCGTCCATCATGGGCATTTCGTAGTCCATGGTGATGACATCGGGCTTGAGCGCCAGCGCCTGGTCGATCGCTTCCTTGCCGTTGGTCGCGGTACCCACGACCTGGATCGTCGGGTCCGCCGAGAGAATTTCCGAGACACGGCGGCGGAAGAAACCGGAATCATCCACCACCAGGACCTTGACTGCCATAAACACTCCATTAGGCGGCGCACCCGCCAGGGCGCGCCACCGAAATCAAATACGCCGGGCGGCGTAACGCTTGAGCATGCTCGGAACGTCGAGGATCAGCGCGATCCGGCCGTCACCGGTGATGGTCGCGCCGGACATGCCCGGGGTCCCCTGCAGCATCTTGCCCAGCGGCTTGATCACCACCTCTTCCTGGCCAACCAGCTGGTCGACGACGAAGCCGATGCGCTGGGTGCCGACCGACAGGATCACCACATGGCCTTCGTGCTGCTCCTCGTGCTCGTGGTCCTGGACCAGCCAGCGCTTGAGGTAGAACAGCGGCAGCGCCTTGTCGCGCACGATCACCACTTCCTGGCCGTCGACCACGTTGGTGCGCGACAGGTCGAGGTGGAAGATCTCGTTGACGTTGACCAGCGGGAAGGCGAACGCCTGGTTGCCCAGCATCACCATCAGGGTCGGCATGATCGCCAGGGTCAGCGGCACCTTGATGACGATCTTCGACCCCTGGCCCTTGGCCGAGAAGATGTTGATCGAGCCGTTGAGCTGGGAAATCTTGGTCTTCACCACGTCCATGCCGACGCCGCGGCCGGACACGTCGGAGATCTCGGTCTTGGTCGAGAAGCCCGGGGCGAAGATCAGGTTGTAGCAGTCCGACTCGCTCAGGCGATCGGCCGCGTCCTTGTCCATCAGGCCCTTTTCCACGGCCTTGGCGCGCAGGATGCTCGGGTCCATGCCCTTGCCATCGTCGGAGATCGACAGCAGGATGTGGTCACCTTCCTGTTCGGCGGACAGCACCACCCGGCCCATGCGCGACTTGCCCGAGGCTTCGCGCTCGTCCGGCATTTCGACGCCATGGTCGACGGCGTTGCGCACCAAGTGCACCAACGGGTCGGCCAGGGCCTCGACCAGGTTCTTGTCGAGGTCGGTCTCTTCACCGACCAGCTCGAGGTTGATCTCTTTCTTGAGCTGGCGGGCCAGGTCGCGAACCAGGCGCGGGAAGCGGCCGAAGACTTTCTTGATCGGCTGCATGCGGGTCTTCATGACCGCGGTCTGCAGGTCGGCGGTGACCACGTCGAGGTTGGACACGGCCTTGGACATGGCCTCGTCGCCGCTGTTGAGCCCCAGGCGCACCAGGCGGTTACGCACCAGCACCAGTTCGCCGACCATGTTCATGATTTCGTCCAGGCGCGCGGTATCGACCCGCACGGTGGTTTCCGCCTCGCTGGCACCGTGCTTCTCGGCGGCCGGCGCCGGGGCGCGGGCCGCAGCGGCAGGCTTGGCGGCAGCTGGAGCTGCAGCAGGCGCGGGGGCCGGTGCCGGCTTGGCAACTGGCTTGACCTCGGCCTTGGCCGCGGCAGGTGCGGCAACGGCAGCGGCAGGCGCTTCGGCGGTGACTGCGTCACCGGAGAACTTGCCCTTGCCGTGCAACTGGTCGAGCAGCGCCTCGAATTCGTGCTCGCTGATGCTCTCGTCGCCCGCAGCAGGTGCCGCGCTGGCCGCTGGCGCGGCGGCGCCTGGCAGTCCGTCGACGGCGAAGGTGCCTTTGCCGTGCAACTGGTCGAGCAGCGATTCGAACTCGTCGTCGGTGATCTCATCGCTGGCCGGGGTGGCTGGCGCAGGCGCGCTGACGGCGGCATCGGCCGAGAACTGGCCCTTGCCGTGCAGCTGGTCGAGCAGCGACTCAAACTCGGCATCGGTGATTTCGTCACCGCCGCCACTGACTTCTTCGCCTTGCAGCTGCTCATGCACCTGAGCTTCGGCCTTGACCGCGTCGAGCGAGTCGAGCAGTTGCTCGAACTCGGTGTCGGTGATGTCGGGCTCGGCAGCCGCGGCTTCGACCACCGGCGCCGCCTCGACCACCGGGGCCGGGGCTTCGGCGCCACCGGGCTCGGCCAGGCGCGACAGCGCCGCCAGCAGCTCCGGCGTGGCCGGCGTGACATCGGTACGTTCGCGCACCTGGCCGAACATGCTGTTGACCGTGTCGAGGGCCTCGAGCACCACGTCCATCAGTTCCGCGTCAACCCGGCGCTCACCTTTGCGCAGGATGTCGAACACGTTCTCGGCAATGTGGCAGCACTCCACCAACTCATTGAGCTGAAGGAAGCCGGCGCCCCCTTTTACAGTGTGGAAACCGCGGAAAATCGCGTTGAGCAGGTCCGCGTCATCCGGCCGGCTTTCCAGCTCGACCAATTGCTCGGACAGTTGCTCGAGGATTTCGCCGGCTTCTACCAGGAAATCCTGAAGGATTTCTTCATCGGCGCCGAAGCTCATTAAACGTGCTCCTTAAAAACCCAGGCTGGACAACAGATCGTCGACATCGTCCTGGCTGGACACGACGTCTTCACGCTTATCGGCATGAATCTGCGGACCTTCACCCCGAGTCGGATGTTTTTCTTGATCTTTTTCAGCGCGCAGCTGCTGGTGGTCATGTTCGATCCCGGCAAAGCGGTCGACCTGGCTTGCCATCAGCACGAGCTTGAGCAGATTGCTTTCGACTTCGGTGACCAGCGTGGTCACCCGTTTGATCACCTGGCCGGTGAGATCCTGATAATCCTGGGCCAGGACGATATCGTTGAGATGGCCGGCGACCTTCTGGTTACCTTCGGCGCTGTGCGCCAGGAAACTGTCCACGCGCTTGACCAACTCACGGAATTCCGGCGCGGCCACCTCGCGGCGCATGAAGCGCTGCCAGTCGGTGGACAGGCTCTGGGCCTCGGCGGCGAGGTCGTTGAGCACCGGGGTGCACGCCTCCGCCAGGTCCATGGTGCGGTTGGCCGCACCTTCGGTGAGGCGAACCACGTAGGAGAGGCGTTCGGTGGCATCGGTAATCTGCGACACTTCCTCGGCCTGCGGCATGGCCGGGTCGATCTGGAAGTTGACGATTGCACTGTGCAGTTCGCGGGTGAGCTTGCCGACCTCCTGGTACAGCCCGCGGTCGCGGGTCTGGTTCAGTTGGTGGATCAGCTGCACCGCTTCACCGAACCGGCCGCGCTCGAGGCTCTCGACCAGCTCCTGGGCATGCTTCTTCAGGGTTGATTCGAACTCACCCAAAGAGTTGTTGGTTGACTCCATTGCGCCCCCCAGACGTGACTCAGCCGTTGACGCGTTCGAAGATCTTCTCGATCTTTTCTTTCAACGCCACGGCGGTGAAAGGCTTGACCACATAGCCGTTTACGCCGGCCTGGGCAGCTTCGATGATCTGCTCGCGCTTGGCTTCGGCGGTGACCATCAACACCGGCAGGTGCTTGAGGCGCTCGTCGGCACGGACCGCGCGCAGCAGGTCGATACCGGTCATGCCCGGCATGTTCCAGTCGGTTACCAGGAAGTCAAAGTGCTCACTGGTGAGCATCGGCAGTGCCGTGTTGCCGTCATCGGCTTCCTTGACGTTGGTGAACCCCAGATCACGCAACAGGTTCTTGATGATCCGCCGCATCGTCGAGAAGTCGTCAACGATGAGGATTTTCATGTCTTTGTTCAATTAGACCTCCAAGCAGTCTTAAACGCGCTCGGCGCCGAGCGCGCACTCAATCAATTCGGCACCACAAAAAAACGACTGCATCGAACCTTGGCTCAACGCGCCCGCCATTCACCCAGGCGACTGCGCAGACGTGCCGCGCACTGGCTGTGCAACTGGCTGACACGCGATTCACTGACCCCCAGCACCTCACCGATTTCCTTGAGGTTCAGCTCTTCGTCGTAGTACAGCGCCAGGACCAGGCGCTCGCGTTCCGGCAGGTTGGCGATCGCTTCGGCCAATGCGGCCTGGAAGCGCTCGTCCTCCAGGTCCCGCGCCGGCTCCAGCTGGTTGCTGGCGCCATCCTCGTGCAGCCCCTCGTGTTCGCCGTCCTGCAACAGGTCGTCGAAACTGAACAGGCGACTGCCCAGGGTGTCGTTCAGAATCCCGTAGTAATCATCGAGACTCAATTGGAGTTCGGCAGCAACCTCGTGATCTTTAGCGTCGCGCCCCGTCTTTGCTTCAACGCAGCGAATCGCGTCACTGACCATGCGCGTGTTGCGGTGCACCGAGCGTGGCGCCCAGTCACCCTTGCGCACCTCGTCGAGCATGGCGCCGCGGATGCGGATGCCGGCATAGGTCTCGAAACTGGCGCCCTTGCTGGCGTCGTATTTGTTGGCCACTTCCAGCAGGCCGATCATCCCGGCCTGGATCAGGTCCTCGACCTGGACGTTGGCCGGCAGGCGTGCCAGCAGGTGGTAGGCGATGCGTTTGACCAGCGGCGCGTAGCGCTCTATCAGCTCGTACTGAGCGTCCTTGGCGGCCTTGCTGTACATCTTGAAACCGCTCGCGTTCATAGCACCGGCCCTGCGCTGGTGGGCTGCACCAGGCGCTCGACGAAGAATTCCAGGTGTCCGCGTGGGTTGGCAGGCAGCGGCCAGCTGTCGACCTTCTGCGCGATGGCCTTGAACGCCAGCGCGCACTTGGACCGCGGGAAGGCCTCATAGACCGCCCGCTGCTTCTGCACGGCCTTGCGCACACACTCGTCGTACGGCACGGCGCCGACGTATTGTAGGGCGACGTCGAGGAAACGATCCGTGACCTTGGTCAACTTGGCGAACAGGTTGCGCCCTTCCTGCGGGCTCTGGGCCATGTTGGCCAGCACGCGGAACCGATTCATCCCGTAGTCGCGGTTGAGCAGCTTGATCAGGGCGTAGGCGTCGGTGATCGAAGTGGGCTCGTCGCACACCACCAGCAGCACTTCCTGGGCGGCGCGGACGAAGCTGACCACCGAGTCACCGATACCCGCAGCGGTGTCGATCACCAGCACGTCGAGGTTGTCGCCGATCTCGCTGAAGGCCTGGATCAGGCCGGCATGTTGAGCCGGCGCCAGGTGCACCATGCTCTGGGTGCCGGAGGCCGCCGGAACGATGCGCACGCCACCGGGCCCCTGCAGCAATACATCGCGCAGCTCGCAGCGACCCTCGATGACGTCGGCCAGGGTGCGCTTGGGCGTGAGCCCCAGCAGAACGTCGACATTGGCCAGGCCCAGGTCGGCGTCCAGCAACATGACCCGGCGGCCGAGCTCGGCCAGTGCCAGGGACAGGTTCACTGAAACGTTAGTCTTGCCGACGCCACCTTTGCCACCGGTCACGGCGATCACCTGTACGGGATGCATGCTACCCATGTCTGTTCTTTACCTTGTCTCGCTTGGACCCAGGCCACATGAGGGGCTGAACGTTCAAGGCCACGGACCGGCCGGGCAACCCCATGATGTAGGTACTTTGCACAGTATTCACCCTCAACCCGCACGCTTGCCAGGGTTGTGGTAGAGATCAGCGAACATGTCGGCCATGGCCTCGTCGCTGGGCTCGTCCTGCAACTGCACGCTGACCGCGCGACTCACCAGCTGGTGCTTGCGCGGCAGTTGCAGGTCGTCAGGAATGCGCGGCCCATCGGTCAGATAGGCCACCGGCAGTTCATGACTGATGGCAAGGCTCAGCACTTCGCCGAGGCATGCGGTTTCATCGAGCTTGGTCAGGATGCAACCGGCCAGGCCGCAGCGCTTGTAGCTGTGGTAGGCGGCGGTGAGCACCTGCTTCTGGCTGGTGGTTGCCAGCACCAGGTAGTTCTTGGCGGCGATGCCGCGCCCGGCCAGGGTCTCGAGCTGCATGCGCAGCGCCGGGTCGCTGGCCTGCAGGCCGGCGGTGTCGATCAGCACCACACGCTTGCGCAGCAGCGGTTCCAGCGCCTGGGCCAGCGACTCGCCCGGGTCGACATAAGTGACCGGCACGTTGAGGATGCGCCCCAGGGTCTTGAGCTGCTCCTGGGCGCCGATGCGGAAGCTGTCCATGCTGACCAGCGCCAGGTTGTTCGCGCCGTACTTGAGCACATAGCGGGCAGCCAGCTTGGCCAGGGTGGTGGTCTTGCCCATGCCGGCCGGGCCGACCATGGCGATGACCCCGCCCTCCTCGATCGGTTCGATCTCGGGCACGTCGATCATCCGCGCCAGGTGTGCCAGGACCATGCGCCAGGCATGGCGCGGGTCTTCGATTTCGGCGGTGAGGTCGAGCAGCTCGCGGGCCAGGCCACCGGACAGGCCGAGGCGCTGCAGTCGGCGCCAGAGGTTGGCCTGCTGTGGCTTGCTGCCCTGCAACTGGCTCCAGGCGAGCGAACCGAGCTGGACTTCCAGCAGCTCGCGCAGGCCGGTCAGTTCGGAGCGCATGGCATCGAACAGACGCGGATCGACGGGGGCCGCTGCCGGCACGGCCGCGACCACCGGCTCATCGACGTGCGGTTCGATCAACGGCTCGGACGCAGTCAGCGACTGGCCGGCAAACAATTGCCGGTTACCACCTTCGACAGCATCACCGCGCCCGGTCAGCTCGGCCTGGGCAGTGACGATGCGCGACTGCGTCTTGCGCAGCTCGTCCTCGAGCTCCGCATTGGGCACGCGTGGGGCCAGGGCGGACAGCTTGTAGTCCAGCGCGGCCGTCAGTTCGACACCGCCAGCGATGCGGCGGTTGCCGATGATGGCGGCGTCGGAGCCGAGCTCATCCCGGACCAGCTTCATGGCCTGACGCATATCGGCGGCGAAAAAACGCTTAACTTGCATAACCCACTACCTCAGCCGTTGGGGCCCACTGTGGCAACAATGGTGACTTGCTTGTTGTCAGGTATTTCCTGATACGCCAAAACATGCAAATTCGGTACAGCCAGGCGGCCGAAGCGCGACAGCATGGCGCGGATCGGGCCGGCGACCAGGAGGATAGCCGGTTGGCCCTGCATTTCCTGACGCTGGGCCGCCTCGATCAGCGAACGCTGAAGCTTCTCGGCCATGCTCGGTTCAAGAAGAACACCATCTTCCTGACCCTGCCCGGCCCTTTGCAGACTATTGAGCAAGATCTGTTCCAACCTTGGTTCCAAGGTAATCACAGGCAGCTCGGACTCAACGCCGACAATGCTTTGCACGATAGCGCGGGACAATCCGACGCGCACCAGCGCCACCAGCGCGGCGGTATCTTGACTCTTCGCCGGGTTGTTGGCGATGGCTTCGGCAATGCTGCGGATGTCACGCACCGGCACCTGCTCGGCGAGCAGGGCCTGCAGGACCTTGAGCAGGCCCGACAAGGAAATGACACCCGGCACCACTTCCTCGGCCAGCTTCGGCGAGACCTTGGCCAGCACTTGCAGCAGTTGCACCACCTCCTCGTGCCCGATCAGCTCGTGGCAGTGCTTCTGCAGGATCTGGTTGAGGTGGGTGGCGACCACGGTGCTGGCGTCCACCACCGTGTAGCCCAGCGATTGCGCCTGGGCGCGCTGGCCGACATCGATCCACACCGCCTCCAGGCCGAAGGCCGGATCCCGCGAGGCGATACCATTGACCGAGCCGAACACCTGGCCCGGGTTGATCGCCAGCTCCCGATCCGGGTAGATCTCCGCCTCGGCCAGGATCACCCCCATCAGCGTCAGGCGGTAGGCACTGGGCTGCAGGTCGAGGTTGTCGCGGATGTGCACGGTCGGCATGAGGAAGCCCAGGTCCTGGGAGAGCTTCTTGCGCACGCCCTTGATTCGCGCCAGCAACTGGCCGCCCTGGTTGCGATCCACCAGCGGAATCAGGCGATAGCCGACCTCAAGGCCGATCATGTCGATGGGCGTGACGTCATCCCAGCCCAGCTCCTTGGTGTCCATGGTGCGCTGCGGCGACGGCAGCAGGTCCTGCTGGCGCTGGGCCTCCTGCTCAGCCACGACCTTGGCCTTCTGCTGCTTCTTCCACACCAGGTAGGCGCCACCGCAAGCCAACCCACCCAGACCGAGGAAGGCGATGTGCGGCATGCCGGGCACCAGGCCCATGACGATCATCAACGCACCGGAAACCGCCAGGGCCTTGGGCGAGTCGAACATCTGCCGGTTGATCAGCTTGCCCATGTCCTCGGATCCCGAGGCGCGGGTAACCATGATCGCGGCGGCGGTGGACAGCAGCAGCGATGGCAATTGCGCCACCAATCCGTCACCGATGGTCAACAGGGCGTAGACCTTGCCGGCATCGCCAAAGGTCATACCGTGCTGCAGCATGCCGATCAGCATGCCGCCGATGAGGTTGATGAACAGGATCAGCAGGCCGGCGATGGCGTCACCGCGGACGAACTTGCTGGCACCGTCCATGGAGCCGTAGAACTCGGCCTCCTGGGCGACCTCGGCGCGGCGCGACTTGGCCTGGACCTGGTCGATCAGGCCGGCGTTGAGGTCGGCGTCGATGGCCATCTGCTTGCCGGGCATGGCGTCGAGGGTGAAGCGCGCGCTCACCTCGGAGATACGCCCGGCGCCCTTGGTCACCACGACGAAGTTGATGATCATGAGGATGGCGAACACCACCGCACCGACGACGTAGTTGCCGCCGATCACCACTTCACCGAAGGCCTGGATCACCTTGCCCGCGGCGCCGTGGCCTTCCTGGCCGTGGAGCATGACCACGCGGGTGGAGGCGACGTTCAGCGCCAGGCGCAGTAGCGTGGCCACCAGCAGGATGGTGGGGAACGCGGCGAAATCCAGGGGGCGCAGGGCGTAGACGCAGACCAGCAGGACCACGATCGACAGGGCGATGTTGAAGGTGAAGAACACGTCGAGCAGGAACGGCGGGATCGGCAACATCATCATTGCCAGCATCACCAGCAGGAGCAGCGGCACGCCGAGGTTGCCCCGGCCGAGACCGGCCAGGTTGTTGCGGGCGTTGCTGATTAACTGAGTGCGATCCACCGCGATTCCTCTTCAAGCAAAACTTTGACGCCTGTGTGGCGGCTGGCGCTGCCTTTGCAAGAAGCTTTCCAACTTTTCTGGGGGTGGGGGTTTTCGCGGGCTTCGGGGATTACTGTTTTGATGTTTTTATGCGCATTCATTGGCGATGGTGACGCATAGGCACCTTTTCGCCTTTACGGCGACCTACTTTTGCTCTTGGGCAAAAGTAGGCAAAAACCGCTGGCTCCATTCATCCGGCCCCTGCGCTTCGCTCCGGGGTCCC
>Ga0209370_1000869_pt1 | contig 31859 bp, 25 predicted proteins | sample AgamicAtPrz_FD_187164 | JGI IMG/M metagenome (GOLD analysis project Ga0209370, IMG submission 187164) | Agave microbial communities from Guanajuato, Mexico - At.P.rz (SPAdes) (version 2) | ecosystem: Host-associated > Plants > Phyllosphere > Phylloplane/Leaf | place: Guanajuato, Mexico...
AAGTGCTGATCGCCCACGACGACACGGTGATCGAGTCGGGCGACCATGTGATCCTGTTCGTTGTGGATAAAAAGCATATTCGGGACGTGGAGAAGCTGTTCCACGTGGGCCTGAGTTTCTTCTAGGATGAAGGGCATGCGCGAATCGCTGGAGAAGATGCTGGCCAAGGGTGTGGATAACCCGCTGCTGAGGTTCGGGCTGGGCAAGGCCTGGCTGGACGAGGGCAATGGGGCTGAAGCGGTGGTACACCTGGCTGCCTGTGTGAAGCAGGATCCGAAGTACTCGGCGGCGTGGAAGCTGCTGGGGAAGGCGTATCAGTTGAGCGGGGATCTGGACGGCGCGCGCACGGCCTGGGAAGAGGGGATCGTTGCGGCGCAGGCCCATGGTGACAAGCAGGCCGAAAAAGAGATGACGGTTTTTCTCAAAAAACTGAATAAGGTCTGAAATAGCTGGGGCTGCTTTGCAGCCCTTTCGCGGCACAAGGCCGCTCCTACAGAGGATCGCGGTCGCCTGTGTAGGAGCGGCCTTGCGTCGCGAAAGGGGCGCAAAGCGCCCCCAGCAATCTCAATACCAGCGCGTCTCACCCGCCGGACGCTTCTTGAAGCGCTTCATGCTCCACATGTACTGGCTCGGATACTCGCGCACATAACGCTCGACCACCTTGCTCATGGCCGCCGCCGACACGGTCACATCCTCGCTGTACATCTCTTCCGGCGCCGCTTCCAGGAACACCTTGAAACCCGAGCCATCCGGCAGCCGCAGGGCATGCAGGAACACCCCGACCGCCTTGCCGCCGGCCAGCATGTTCGGCACGAACTTGCTGGTCAGCGCCTGGGTGCCCAGGAACGGCACGAACACACCTGCGGACTCCGCCGGCTCCGGGTCGGCCGGAATCCCCACCTGACCACCCCGACGCACTTCCTTGATCACGCTGAGGATGCCTTCCTTGGTCGAAGGCGCCACGCGGTTGCCCATCTGCACGCGCTGTTCGCGCAGCAGGTCATCCACCGCCTTAAGCTTCGGCGGGCGATAGAAGATGATCGGTTTGCACTGGTTGCAATAGAAGTGGTTGAGCACTTCCCAGTTGCCCAGGTGGCTGGTGATACCCACCACACCCTTGCCCGAGGCCAGGGCCTGTTCCAGCACTTCCAGGCCGTGCACTTCCTTGACCAGCTCCAGCGAGCGCTGCGGCGGCCAGATCCAGGCACAGGCGCTCTCGACGAACGACTTGCCGATGTCCTTCAACGCGCGGCCAACCAGCTGCTCGCGCTCGACCGGGTCCATCTCCGGGAAACACTTGGCCAGGTTGATGCGCACGACATTGCGCGAGCCATTGGGGATTTTCCACATCAGCCAGCCGATACCGGCGCCGACGCGCTGCACAGCGCCCCAGGGCAGCTTGGCAAACAGGCGCAGCACCCCGACCATCAGGGCGCCCTTGAACTTTTCCACAGGCGAATTCCTTATTTCAGCAAGGCGCGCATTGTACCCCGTCAGCGCACCAGCGCGGCGTAGCGATCACAGTCGGTGGTGTGGTCCATGACCATGCCGGTGGCTTGCATGAAGGCGTAGCAGATGGTCGGCCCGACGAAGGTGAAGCCGGCCTTCTGCAGGGCCTTGCTCATGGCCTTGGCCTCGTCGGTGACCGCCGGCACGTCGCCGCGGCCCTGGAAATGATTGATCTTCGGCGCGCCGCCGACGAACGACCACAGCCATTCGGCGGGGTTATCCACAGCCAGCCAGGCCAGGGCATTGCGGCGCACGGCCTTGAGCTTGAGGCGGTTGCGGATGATGCCAGGGTCCAGCATCAGCTCCTCGATGCGCTCGTCGCTCAGGCGCGCCAGTTTCACCGGGTCGAAGCCGTCCAGCACCTGGCGGTAGCGCTCGCGTTTCTTCAATACCGTGATCCACGACAGCCCCGCCTGGAACCCTTCGAGCAAAAGCATCTCGAAGAGCAACGCCGGATCGCGCTGCGGCGTTCCCCACTCATGGTCGTGATAGGCCTGGTACAACGGATCGTCGGAACACCAAAAGCAGCGTGGCATAAGGCTCCAATAACGTAGAGGGCGAGGCGAATCGGGTATACTCCCGCTCTTTACATCCGCATCCCCAGATACAGGTGAATTTCGTGAGCCAGCCTACGCCAGCCGTGCGTACCTTCCAAGACCTGATCCTCGCCCTGCAGAACTACTGGGCCGAGCAAGGTTGTGTGGTGCTTCAGCCCTACGATATGGAAGTAGGCGCCGGCACTTTCCACACCGCTACCTTCCTGCGCGCCGTCGGCCCGGAGACCTGGAACGCCGCCTACGTGCAGCCCAGCCGTCGCCCTGCCGACGGGCGGTATGGCGAAAACCCCAACCGCCTGCAGCACTACTACCAGTTCCAGGTGGTGCTCAAGCCGAACCCGGCCAATTTCCAGGAGCTGTACCTCGGCTCGCTGAAAGCCATCGGCCTGGATCCGCTGGTTCACGACATCCGCTTCGTCGAAGACAACTGGGAATCGCCGACCCTCGGCGCCTGGGGCCTGGGTTGGGAAATCTGGCTGAACGGCATGGAGGTGACCCAGTTCACCTACTTCCAGCAGGTCGGCGGCATCGAGTGCTACCCGGTCACCGGTGAGATCACCTACGGCCTGGAGCGCCTGGCCATGTACCTGCAGGGCGTGGACTCGGTCTACGACCTGGTCTGGGCCGACGGCCCGTTCGGCAAGGTCACCTACGGCGACGTGTTCCACCAGAACGAAGTGGAACAGTCGACCTACAACTTCGAGCACGCCAACGTCGAGAAGCTGTTCGAACTGTTCGACTTCTACGAAAGCGAAGCGAACCGCCTGATCAAGCTGGACCTGCCGCTGCCGACCTACGAAATGGTCCTGAAGGCCTCGCACACCTTCAACCTGCTGGACGCCCGCCGCGCCATCTCGGTGACCGAGCGCCAGCGCTACATCCTGCGCGTACGTACCCTGGCCCGGGACGTGGCGCAAAGCTATCTGCAAGCCCGCGCACGCCTGGGCTTCCCGATGGCCTCTCCTGAACTGCGTGACGAAGTGTTGGCTAAGCTGGAGGCTGCACAATGAGTGCTCAAGATTTCCTGGTTGAACTGGGCACCGAAGAGCTGCCACCGAAGGCCCTCGCCAGCTTGGGCGACGCGTTCCTCGCCGGCATCGAGAAAGGCCTGCAGGCCGCCGGCCTGAACTACACCGGCAAGCAGGTCTACACCGCGCCGCGCCGCCTGGCCGTGCTGATCCGCCAGCTGGACGTGCAGCAGCCGGACCGCAGCATCAACATCGACGGCCCGCCCGTGCAGGCCGCGTTCAATGCCGAAGGCCAGCCGACCCAGGCCGCCCTGGGCTTTGCCAAGAAGTGCGGCGTGGAGCTGTCGGACATCGACCAGAGCGGCCCCAAGCTGCGCTTCTCCCAGCACATTCCTGGCAAGGCCACCGCCAGCCTGCTGCCGACCATCGTCGAGGATTCGCTCAACGACCTGCCGATCCCCAAGCGCATGCACTGGGGCGCCAGCCGTGAAGAGTTCGTGCGCCCGACCCAGTGGCTGGTGATGCTGCTGGGCGATCAGGTGGTCGACTGCACCATCCTGGCCCAGAAGGCCGGCCGTGAATCCCGTGGCCACCGCTTCCACCACCCGGAAAACGTACTCATCACCACCCCGGCCAACTACGTCGAGGACCTGCGCAAGGCCCACGTGCTGGCCGACTTCGCCGAGCGTCGCGAGCTGATCAGCAAGCGTACCGCCGAGCTTGCCATGCAGCAGGAAGGTATGGCCATCGTGCCGCCGGCGCTGCTGGACGAAGTGACCGCCCTGGTCGAGTGGCCGGTGCCGCTGGTGTGCTCGTTCGAGGAGCGTTTCCTCGAGGTGCCGCAGGAAGCCCTGATCACCACCATGCAGGACAACCAGAAGTACTTCTGCCTGCTGGACAGCGAAGGCAAGCTGCTGCCGCGCTTCATCACCGTGGCCAACGTCGAGAGCCGCGATCCGAAGCAGATCGTGCAGGGCAACGAGAAGGTCGTGCGCCCGCGCCTGACCGACGCCGAGTTCTTCTTCAAGCAGGACAAGAAGCAGCCGCTGGAAAGCTTCAACGAGCGCCTGAAGAACGTGGTGTTCCAGGCTCAGCTGGGCACCGTGTTCGACAAGGCCGAGCGCGTTTCCAAGCTGGCCGCCTTCATTGCCCCGTACATCGGTGGCAGCGCCGCCAACGCCGGCCGTGCCGGCTTGCTGTCCAAGTGCGACCTGGCCTCGGAAATGGTCGGCGAATTCCCTGAAATGCAGGGCATCGCCGGCTACTACTACGCCCTCAACGATGGCGAGCCGCAAGACGTCGCCCTGGCGCTGAACGAGCAGTACATGCCGCGCGGCGCCGGCGCCGAGCTGCCGCAGACCCTCACCGGTGCCGCCGTGGCCATCGCCGACAAGCTCGACACCCTGGTCGGCATCTTCGGCATCGGCATGCTGCCCACCGGCAGCAAGGACCCGTACGCCCTGCGTCGTGCCGCCCTGGGCGTGCTGCGCATCCTGATCGAGAAGCAGCTGGACCTGGACCTGGCCGTCGCGGTCGAGTTCGCGGTCAAGCAGTTCGGTGCCAAGGTCAAGGCCGCCGGCCTGTCCGAGCAGGTGCTGGAGTTCGTCTTCGACCGCCTGCGCGCGCGCTACGAGGACGAAGGCATCGACGTCTCCACCTACCTGTCGGTGCGTGCCCTGAAGCCGGGTTCGGCGCTGGACTTCGACCAGCGCGTGCAGGCCGTGCAGGCCTTCCGCAAGCTGCCGGAAGCCGAAGCCCTGGCCGCGGCGAACAAGCGCGTGTCGAACCTGCTGGGCAAGGCCGAAGGCGCCATCGCCGACCAGGTCGAGCCGAAGTACTTCGACAATGCCAACGAGTTCTCCCTGTACTCGGCCATCCAGCAGGCCGACCAGGCCGTGCAACCGATGGCGGCCGCGCGTCAGTACAGCGAGGCCCTGGCCCGCCTGGCCGCCCTGCGTGACCCGGTCGACGCCTTCTTCGAGGCGGTGATGGTAAACGCCGAGGACGCCAAGGTACGCGCCAACCGTTATGCCCTGCTCAGCCGCCTGCGCGGTCTGTTCCTGGGCGTGGCCGATATCTCGCTGCTGGGGTGAGTCGTTGAAACTGCTGATTCTTGATCGAGACGGAGTGATCAACCACGACTCCGACGCCTACATCAAGTCGCTGGAGGAGTGGATCCCCATTCCCGGCTCGATCGAGGCCATCGCGCAGTTGAGCAAGGCGGGCTGGACGGTGGCGGTTGCCACCAACCAGTCCGGCATTGCCCGTGGCTACTACCCGCTGGAAACCCTCGAGGCCATGCATGCGCGCCTGCGCGCGCTGGTGGCCGAGCAGGGCGGCAAGGTCGGCCTGATCGTGCATTGTCCGCACGGCCCGGACGAGGGCTGCGACTGCCGCAAGCCCAAGCCCGGCATGCTGCGGACAATCGCCGAGCACTACCAGGTGTCGCTGGCCGGCGTATGGTTCGTCGGTGACAGCAAAGGTGACCTGGAGGCGGCCCTGGCCGTCGATGCACAACCCGTGTTGGTAAAAACCGGCAAGGGCGAAAGGACCCTGGAAAAAGGCGTCCCGCAAACTACACTGATTTTCGACGATCTGGCAGCCATCGCCAGAGAACTTATTTAAATGAGTGCGCCAGGAACGGCGCACTTTTCATTAGGCGGGCACGCCCCGCAACGGTACATGCCACTATGTCGATCCTGCAGGCGATCAGAATCTTTCTTTTTTACCTGCTGTTGGGCACCAGTTCGCTGCTGTGGTGCTCGCTGAGCTTCTTCGTCGCGCCTTTCCTGCCGTTCCCCAAGCGCTACAAGTTCATCAACGTGTATTGGTGCCGCTGCGCGTTGTTCCTGGTGAGGACGATCCTGCGGATCGACTACAAGATCACCGGCGCCGAGAACGTGCCTGACGTACCTTGCGTGATCCTGTCGAACCACCAGAGCACCTGGGAGACGTTCTTCCTGTCGGCGTACTTCTCGCCGCTGAGCCAGGTGCTCAAGCGCGAACTGCTGTACGTGCCGTTCTTCGGCTGGGCCATGGCCATGCTGCGACCGATCGCCATCGACCGGAAGAACCCGAAGGAAGCCCTGCGCCAGGTTGCCAGCCAGGGCGACGAGCTGCTCAAGCAGGGCACCTGGGTGTTGATCTTCCCCGAAGGCACCCGCGTGCCGCATGGGCAGATGGGCAAGTTTTCCCGCGGCGGCACCGCGCTGGCGGTGAATGCCGGCCTGCCGGTACTGCCGATCGCCCACAACGCCGGCAAGTTCTGGCCGCGTGAAGGCTGGGGCAAACGCCCGGGCACCATCGAGGTGGTGATTGGCGAGCCGATGTACCCGGAGGGGACAGGCCCGCGTGCCATCGCCGAGCTCAACGACCGTGCCCAGGCGTGGAACGAGGCGGCCCAGCGGGCCATGGGTTCGCTGCCGCCCGCAGCGGAAAAACCCGAGCAGCAGCCTGCCTGACGATCTGTGGATAACTTGTTAGCAATTTTTGGATTAAGCGTCTCCAAACATAGCTAAGTGATTGAATTAGCTATTTATTTCCATGTATGACGTTTTTTCGAAAATCGTGCATAAGTTTTTTCCCGCGATAAAAAAACCGGCTTTTACGCCGGTTTTTTTATAGGTTGATCGCTTTGATCGAGTCGTGGGAGCGGGCTTGCCCGCGATGGCGTCCTAAGTGCTGGTGACATCGCGGGGCAAGCCCGCTCCCACGTTGTATCCCTCTCAATCCTCACACCTTGTCGATATCCACATCCCGGGTCTCTTTCAGGCAGAAGATCCCCACCACCAGGCTCACCCCGGTGATCAGCACCGGGTACCACAGCCCATAGAAGATATCCCCGGTATACACCACCAACGCGAACGACACCGTCGGCAGGAAGCCACCGAACCAGCCATTGCCGATGTGGTAGGGCAGGGACATCGAGGTGTAGCGGATGCGCGTCGGGAACAGCTCGACCATCACCGCCGCCAGCGGCCCGTAGGTCATGGTGGCGATCAGGATCATGGCAACGATCAGCACCACCACCATCACCTGGTTCACATGCGCGGGATCCGCCTTGGCCGGGTAGCCGGCGCTATCGATGGCACTGCGCATGGCCGTCTCGTCGAAGCCATTGATGGTCTTGTCGCCGATGCTGACGATCACCTCGCTGCCAGCGACATTCACCGAACTGTAGGGCAGGCCCTGCTTGACCAGGAACGTCTTGACCTTGTCGCACGGGCTGTCGAAGCGTGCCTTGCCCACCGGGTCGAACTGGAAGGTGCAGCCCTTGGGATCGGCGGTGACGACGATCGGCGCCTGGCGACTGGCAGCGTCGATCTGCGGATTGGCGTAATGGCTCAGGGCCTTGAACAGCGGGAAGTACAGTACCGTCGCCAGCAAAAGGCCAAGCATCAGGATCGGCTTGCGCCCGACCCGGTCCGACAGCCAGCCGAAGAACACGAAGAACGGCGCACCGATCACCACGCTGATGATCAGCAGGGTGTTGGCCTGGGCCGGGTCCATCTTGAGCATCTGGGTCATGAAGAACAGCACGTAGAACTGCGCGGTGTAGAAGGTCACCGCCTGCCCGGCATTGATGCTGAACAGCGCCGTGAGCACCACCTTCAGGTTCGGCCACGAGGTGAACGACTCGCGGATCGGCGACTTGCTGACCTTGCCCTGGGCCTTCATTTTCACGAAGGCCGGCGACTCGTGCATGCTCATGCGGATCCAGGTGGAAATCGCCAGCAGCACGATCGACAGCAGGAACGGCAGGCGCCAGCCCCAGGTTTCGAACTGGTCGCCACTGATGTAGCGGCTGGCCAGGACCACGAGCAACGACAGCAGCAGGCCGAGGGTGGCGGTGGACTGGATGAAGCCGGTATGGAAACCGCGCTTGCCGGGTGGCGCGTGTTCGGCGACATAGGTGGCCGCGCCGCCGTATTCACCGCCCAGCGCCAGGCCCTGGAGCATGCGCAGCACCACCAGGATGATCGGCGCGGCGATGCCGATGCTGGCGTAGGTGGGCAGCAGGCCCACGGCGAAGGTCGACAGGCCCATCAGCACGATGGTCACCAGGAAGGTGTACTTGCGCCCGATCATGTCGCCCAGCCGGCCGAACACCAGCGCGCCGAACGGGCGCACCAGGAAGCCGGCGGCGAAGGCCATCAGGGCGAAGATGAAGGCGGTGGTGTCGTTGACCCCCGCGAAGAACTGCTTGCTGATGACCGCGGCCAGCGCGCCATAGAGAAAAAAGTCATACCACTCGAACACCGTCCCGAGGGATGACGCGAAAATGATCTTGCGCTCTTCACGACGGCTTGGGCTGCTCGCCGCCGCCCCCTGTTCCTGGATGTAATCCGACATCGTTGCTGTCCTCGGCCCGCGGGCCACAGTGATTATTCTTGTTGTTCCACTGCCGGCGACTTGCGACTACAAGCCACCGCTGTTGCAAACACCCGGGTCAGGGCGTCGGTATCGCGCTGGCGTCGCTGAGGTTGGTCTGGGTATTGGCCCCCTTGAGGATCAGTTGTGCCGCCTTTTCGGCAATCATCAACGTGGGTGAACAGGTATTGCCGGAGACGATCTGCGGCATGATCGAGGCGTCGGCCACGCGTAGGCCTGGGATGCCATGCACGCGCAGCTGGCTATCCACGACGTCCAGCGCGCCGCTGCCCATGCGGCAGGTGCCCACCGGGTGGAAGATGGTGGTGCCGATCTGGCCGGCGGCCTGGTGCAGGTCGTCCTCGCTCTGCAAGGCGGGGCCTGGCAAATACTCGCGAGGATCGAAGGCCGCCAGGGCAGGGGCCTGGACGATGCGCCGGGTGAGGCGGATGGCCTCGGCGGCGACGCGCAGGTCCTCGGGGTCGCTCAGGTAGTTGGGGTCGATCACCGGCGCGGCATTCATGTCCGCCGAGCAGATGTCGATCCGTCCACGGCTCGCCGGGCGCAGGTTGCACACCGAGGCAGTGAAGGCCGGGAAGCGATGCAGCGGTTCGCCGAAACGGTCCAGCGACAACGGCTGCACGTGGTACTGCAGGTTGGCGCTTGCCTGCTCGGGGCCTGAACGGGCGAAGGCGCCCAGCTGGCTCGGCGCCATGGCCAACGGGCCACTTCGGTCGTAGGCGTAGCGCAGGCCCATGCCCAGCTTGCCCCACAGGCTGTTGGCCATCTGGTTGAGGGTGCGGGTGTTGCGGACTTGGTAGATCAGGCGCAGTTGCAGGTGATCCTGCAGGTTGCCGCCGACCCCGGGCATCTCATGGCGAACCCCGATACCCAAGCCTTCGAGCAGCTTGCGCGGGCCGATGCCGGAGCGTTGCAGAATGCCGGGCGAGCCCACGGAGCCCGCGCACAGGACGATCTCGCGGCGAGCGGCGAACTCATGCCACGCGTCTTGCCACAAGGCCTTCACCGCCCGGGCGCGGGTGTTGTCGAGCAGCACCTGGTCGACCTGCACATCCGTCAACACTGTCAGGTTGGGGCGCTTGAGGATGGGCCTGAGAAACGCCTTGGCCGAGTTCCAGCGCACACCGCTGCGCTGATTGACCTGAAAGTATCCACAGCCAGCGTTGTCGCCCATGTTGAAGTCGTCGACCTTGGCGATGCCACTCTGCTCGGCGGCATCGCGGAAGGCATCGAGGATCGGCCAGCTGTAGCGCTGCTGCTCGACCCGCCACTCTCCCCCGGCGCCGTGGCTGTCGCTGGCGCCGGCAAAGTGGTTCTCGCTGGCCTTGAACAAGGGCAGCACATCCTTCCACGCCCAGCCGTCGTTGCCTTGCTCGGCCCAGCGGTCATAGTCGGCGGCCTGGCCACGCATGTAGATCATGCCGTTGATCGACGAGCAGCCGCCCAGCACCTTGCCCCGTGGATAACCCAGGCTGCGACCGTTCAGGCCGGGCTGGGCCTCGGTCTTGAGGCACCAGTCGGTGCGCGGATTGCCGATGCAGTAGAGGTAACCGACGGGGATGTGAATCCAGGGATAGTTGTCGCGGCCACCCGCCTCGAGCAGCAATACGCGGCACGAAGGGTCGGCGGACAAGCGGTTGGCCAGCAGGCAACCGGCGGGACCGGCACCCACGACCACATAGTCGTAGACAGAATCGGCTGATGGCATGTGCAACCTCGCGCCTGATTATTATTCTTGTCCCGATCCATCTTATTGATTAATTTCGCCGAGGAAACACGAGATTTCGCGCAGCCGTTGTGCGTTTTAGCACAGCGCCAATGCCCAGCACGAATCCCTGTGTAGGAGCGGCCTTGTGCCGCGATGGGCCGCATAGCGGCCCTGATAATGCAAACGCGGTGTACCTGAAATACCGCATGCATCAGTTGGGGCCGCTATGCGGCCCATCGCGGCACAAGGCCGCTCCTACACAGGGATCTGCGGCATCCGAAAGGCAAAAGGATCAGCATGTTCGACTGGAACGATCTGCGGTTTTTCCTCGAGTTGCAGCGCAGCGGCCGCCTGCTTACCGCCGCCAAGCGCCTCAACACCACCCACAGCACCGTGGCCCGGCATATCGAGAGTATTGAAAAGCACCTGGGTACCGCGCTGTTCGTCCAGCACGCTCAGGGCTACGAACTCACGCCTTCCGGCCAGGCCCTGCTCAAGCACGCCGAAGCGATGGAGAACGTCGCCCTGCTGGCGCAGGAAGAAATCACCCAGGCCATCACGCCACTGGGCAAGATCCGCCTGGGGGTGACCGAAGGCATCGGCATCATGTTCTTCACCCCGCGCATGAAGGCCTTGTTCCAGCGCTACCCGGGGCTTGAAGTGGAGTTGGTGGCGGTGCCGCGTTTCGTCAGCATCCTCAACCGCGAAGCCGAGATCAGCATCCACCTGGAACGTCCCAACGCCGACCTGCTGATCACCCGCAAGCTCACCGACTACCGCCTTGCCCTGTATGCCAGCCAGGACTACCTGGACCGCGCACCACCGCTGCACAGCCGCGAAGACCTGGCTCGGCACAGCTGGATCGGCTATGTCGACGACCTGCTGTTCAGCCAGGAGCTGCTGTTCCTCAACAGCTTCTGCCGGGCGCCCAACGTGGTGTTCCGCAGCACCAGCGTGATCGCCCAGCAGCATGCTGCCCAGGCCGGTCTGGGCATCGCCGTGCTGCCCAACTACATGGCCCGCCACGATCCGAAGCTGGTGCGCGTGCTGCCCAGCGAGACCATCCAGCGCAGCTACTGGATCTGCACCCGCCGCGAGCTGCACAAGTCGGTACGCCTGCGGGTGGTGTGGGACTACCTGCTGGCACTGTGCGCCGCCGAGCAGGACGAGTTGCTAGCCGAGTAGCGCCTTGCCGGCCAACAGTACCGCAGCGCCACAGCCCACCACGGCGAACAGCTGCTGCAGGCGCGGGCCGGCCAGCTTGCTCGCCAATGGCCGCGCCAGCAGCAAACCCAGCACCGCCCCCACGGCGAACGGCGCCCCGACCCACCAGTGCATCACACCCGCCACGCTGGCGCTGACCACGCTGCCGGTGGACACCAGGGCGATCACCGCCAGCGAGGTGGCGACGATGCTTTTCATGTCCAGGTTGGTATAGCGATTCAGCGCCGGGATGATCACGAATCCACCACCGACGCCCAACAGGCCGGACAGCACCCCCGACAGCATCCCGGTGAACGCCAGTGCCCGGGCGCAGGGCAGGGTCCAGCGCAATCTTCCCTGCAGCGGGTTGAGCACGCAGGGCATGATCTCCCGCTCCCCACAGGGCGACTCGCCACGCAGTTCACGCGCCGCCTTGCGCCAGATCCGCAGGCAGGCGTATACCAGCACCCCGGCGAACACCAAGGCCAACGGCGTGTTGGGCAAACGATGGGCGAGCATCAGGCCGAACGGCGCGCAGGCAATCCCGATCACCGCGATGAACGCGGCCGCCCGGTAGCGCACCAGTCCCTGGCGCAGGCCGAGCACCGCACCGACCGACGCCGCCAACCCCACGGCCAGCAGGCCGATCGGCGCCGCCTCGACCATGCTCAGACCCAGGCCGAACACCAGCAGCGGCACCGCCAGGATGCCACCGCCGGCGCCGGTCAGGGCCAGCACCGCGCCAATGATCGCGCCGAGCCCGGCGCCCAGCAGTTGGTGTTCGATCACTGCTGCGCCTCGACCACCAGAGGTTGCGGCCGGGCCAGCCATTCGCGGCCCTTGAGCATGGCCTTCCAGTACAGCGGCGGCAGGATCTGCGCCTTGAGCAACCAGGCCAGGCGGGTTGGCTTGCGGCCATCGAGCAGCCAGCGCGGGAAGCTCGGCGCCACCTTGCCGCCATAGGTGAACTCGGCCAGGACGATCTTGCCGCGCTCGACCGTCAACGGACAGGAGCCGTAGCCATCGTACTGGGCCAGGGTCGACAGGCGACCGAGTGCCACCAGCACATTGTTGGCCACCACCGGTGCCTGCTTGCGGGCAGCGGCGGCGGTCTTGGCGTTGCTGGTATTGGCCACGTCACCCAGCGCATGGACATTACCGAACTGGCGATGACGCAAGGTATGCGGGTCGACATTCACCCAACCCGCCGCATCGGCCAGCGGGCTCTGGCGGATAAAGTCAGGCGCCACCTGGGGCGGCACCACATGCAGCATGTCGAAGGCCTCGACCCGGGTCTCGGTGCTGCCGTCGGGGAGGGTGCGGATGAACGTGGCGCGCTTGTTCGGACCATCCACCGCCGTCAGGCGATGCTGGTAGTTCAGGTCCACGCCGTATTTGTCGATGTAGCTCATCAGCGCCGGCACATAGTCCGGCACACCGAACAGCACCGCCCCGGCATTGAAGAAGCTGGCCCTGACATTGCCCAGGTGCCCGCTGCGCAACCAGTGATCGCAGGACAGGTACAGCGCTTTCTGCGGCGCACCGGCGCATTTGATCGGCATCGGCGGCTGGGTGAAGAGGGCGCGCCCCTGCTTGAGGTTCTGTACCAGTTGCCAGGTGTAGGGCGCCAGGTCGTAGCGGTAGTTGGAGGTGACACCGTTGCGTCCGAGCGTCTCGCTCAAACCCTCTATGGCGCTCCAATCGAGTTTCAATCCCGGGCAGACCACCAGTTGCTCATAACTGACCGCGCGCCCGTCCTCGAGCACCACCAGTTGCCCATGAGGGTCGAAGCCCTCCACCCGTGCCTTGATCCAGCGCACGCCACGGGGCAGGGTGGCCGCCATGGTCTGGGCGGTGCTCGGCGCCTTGAAAACACCGGCACCGACCATGGTCCAACCAGGCTGGTAGTAGTGCACATCGGCGGGGTCGATCAGGGCAATGTCCAGCGACGGGTCACGGGCGATCAGGCTGGAGGCGGTGGCGATTCCGGCGGCACCGGCGCCGACGATCACCACCTTGTGGTGGTCGGCACGGGAGGAATCGACAGGGGACAGCAAGGCAGGCATGGCGGTGTTCCTTGGAAATCTCGTTATGGGTACGGCGTGGCTTACAGCTTGTTCAGCGGGATCTTCAGGTAGCTCACACCGTTCGCTTCAGGTTCGGGGAATTGCCCGCTGCGCATGTTGATCTGCACCGACGGCAGGATCAGCACGGGCATGTCGAGGGTCTTGTCACGGGCTTCGCGCATCTGCACGAAGCTGTCTTCGCTGACCCCTTCATGGATATGGATGTTGTCGGCGCGTTGCTCGGCCACGGTGGTGACGAAGCGCAGCTCACGGCCACCAGGCAGGTAGTCGTGGCACATGAACAGCCGGGTCTGGTCGGGGAACGCGAGCAGGCGACGGATCGACTGGTACAGGGTTCGGGCGCTGGCGCCCGGAAAGTCGCAACGGGCGGTGCCGTAGTCGGGAGTGAACAAGGTGTCGCCGACGAACACGGCGGTCTCACCCGCATCTTCGACCATGTAGCTCATGCACGCCGGTGTATGCCCAGGGGTGTGCAGGGCACGGGCATGCAGGTTGCCGATGCGAAATCCCTCTTCATCTTCGAACAGGACGTCGAACTGGCTGCCGTCGCGGGCAAAACCAGGCTCGGCGTTGAACAGGGTGCCGAAGACTTTCTGCACCTGGGTGATCTGCGCACCGATCGCGATGCTGCCGCCAAGCCGCTCCTTGAGGTAGGCCGCCGCAGACAGATGATCGGCGTGCACATGGGTATCCAGGATCCATTGCACCTTGGCGTCCAGCGCCTCGACGCGGGCGATCAGCTTGTCCGCCGAATCGCTGCAGGTGCGCCCGGACTTGGGGTCGTAGTCCAGCACGCTGTCGATCAGCGCGCATTGGCGCGTCTCGCCATCCATGACCAGGTAGCTGATGGTCCAGGTCGCCTTGTCGAAGAATGCTTCGACGTGAAGGTTGTTGCCGATGATCATTGCACTCTCCAGTTATCCACCGGGCCTCCTTGAAGGCATAGGCAGTGAAGGGTGCTTTATCAAGATACATGCCAGCCTTTCAGATAGGACGCCTTCCCCCTGTAGGAGCGGCCTGGTGCCGCGATGGGCCGCGCAGCAGCCCCATTCCCGCCAAGCAAAGGTGACAGTTCCTGGCAGTCGACTGTCAGCCGATGGCAGTGTTTGGCAGTCCTTGCTACCCTCGCCAGGTCCTTCATCTGGTGCTGTCATGCTAGCCGCTTCCCATCCCGCGATCCTCGCGCTGGTGTCCTATCTCGAACACGATGTGCTACCCAGTATCGTGCTGGATACCGACTACAACATCCTGGCTGCCAACGCGGCGTACCGTCGCCAGTTCGGCAACGAGGAGCACGCGCCGATCGGTGAAAAGTGCCATCGGGTCTCGCACCACTATGCCGTGCCCTGCGACCAGGCCGGGGAACATTGCCCGCTGCGCAAGTCGCTGGACAGCAAGGTGCCCGAGCGCGTGCTGCACATCCATCACACCCCGCGAGGGCCGGAGCATGTGGATGTGGAACTGCGCCCGATCCTCGATGACGAGGGCAGGGTGGTGGCCTTCGTCGAACGCCTGACCAGCGTCACCCTGGCATCGGCACAACCTCAACAACAAGGACTGGTTGGCCGGGCGCCAGCCTTCAAGACCGCCGTGGCCAGTTTGCAACGTGCAGCCCCTGCGCAGATTCCGGTGTTGCTCCAGGGCGAGTCGGGCACGGGCAAGGAGCTGTTCGCCCGCGCCTTGCACCTGGGCAGCCCCCGAGCCAATGGCCCCCTGGTGGTGGTGGACTGCACCGGGCTGACCGAGTCGTTGTTCGAGAGTGAACTGTTCGGCTATGAGAAGGGCGCCTTCACCGGCGCGACTCAACGCAAGATCGGCCTGGCCGAAGCCGCTCACGGCGGCACCCTGTTCCTCGATGAGATCGGTGAGGTGCCGCTGGCCATGCAGGTGAAACTGCTGCGCCTGATCGAGTCCGGCAGCTTCCGCCCGGTCGGCAGTACGCGCACGGTCCATTCGGATTTTCGCCTGGTCTCGGCCACGCACAAGCCATTGAAAGAGATGGCCGCCGAAGGGACGTTCCGCGAAGACCTGTATTACCGTATCAGCGGATTCCCGATTCGCCTGCCATCGCTGCGTGAGCGGGTCGAGGATTTGCCGTTGCTCTGTGAGAGCCTGCTGCAACGCATGGCCGGCAAGCACTCGCCCAAGGTCACTGCCGAAGCACTCGCTTGCCTCAACCTGCATACATTCCCAGGCAACATTCGCGAGCTCAGAAACATCTTGGAGCGCGCGCGATTGTTTGCTGATGATGGGCTGATTCGTCCCGAACATCTTCCGGAGGATATCCACCCGTCTGTAAGGCAGACAGGTGTTCGGGGACGTAAGAACGAAATGGCGGATCTGGCCCATGCGCTGGAAACCTTCAACGGTTCCCGAAGTGAATTGGCCGATCACCTCGGGATGAGCGAACGCACGTTGTACCGCCGACTTAAAGCATTGGGGATTTCGTAGTTCCACGTGGAACATTCATGAAGGTAAAAAAAAGCCAATCCCTGGGGATTGGCTTTCTTGTACTACCCGCAGATCAGAAGTCCAGGTTGGACACCGACAGCGCGTTGCTTTCGATGAAGTCGCGACGCGGTTCGACCGCATCACCCATCAGGGTGTTGAACAGCTGGTCGGCGGCGATGGCATCCTCGATGGTCACCTTGAGCATGCGGCGCACAGTCGGGTCCATGGTGGTTTCCCACAGCTGGTCCGGGTTCATCTCACCCAGCCCTTTGTATCGCTGGATGGTGTGACGCTTGGTGCTCTCGTTCATCAGCCAGTCGAGGGCTTCCTTGAACTCGGTGACCGCCTTGCGACGTTCGCCACGCTGAACATAGGCGCCGTCGCCCAGCAAGGTACCCAGCTTTTCACCCAGGGCAACGACAGTCTTGTAGTCATTGCTACCGAAGAAATCACGGTTGAAGGTGACATAGCTGGCCAAACCATGGGAAGTCGTTTCAACGACCGGCAGCCAGAGGTTGCGTTCCTTGTCCTCGTGCAAGTCGGCTTTGTAAGCCAGGCCAGAACGCTGGCTGTTATCCAGGCGCTGCTGGAACGCCTTCAGCCAGATATCCATCTGCGCCTTGTCGGCCAATTGCTCGTGGGAAACCTTCGGCAAGTAGATGAAGTGCTCGGTCAGCTCTTCCGGATACAGGCGCGACAGACGCTTGAGGGTCTTCATCACGGCGCGGAATTCGTTGACCAGGGCCTCGAGCTGTACGCCGGATACGGCTGGCGCGGACTCGTCCAGGTGCAGGCTGGCATCTTCCAGGGCCGACTGGGTCATGTACTCTTCCATGGCCTCGTCGTCCTTGATGTACTGCTCTTGCTTGCCTTTCTTCACCTTGTACAGCGGCGGCTGGGCGATATAGATGTAGCCACGCTCGACCAGCTCCGGCAGCTGACGGAAGAAGAAGGTCAGCAGCAGGGTACGGATGTGCGAACCGTCGACGTCAGCATCGGTCATGATGATGATGTTGTGATAACGCAGCTTGTCGATGTTGTACTCTTCGCGGCCGATACCACAACCCAGCGCGGTGATCAGCGTGCCGACCTCCTGGGAAGAGATCATCTTGTCGAAGCGCGCTTTCTCGACGTTGAGGATCTTGCCCTTGAGCGGCAGGATCGCCTGGGTGCGACGGTTACGGCCTTGCTTGGCCGAACCACCCGCGGAGTCACCCTCCACCAGGTACAGTTCGGAAAGGGCAGGGTCCTTCTCCTGGCAGTCGGCCAGTTTGCCCGGCAGGCCGGCGATATCCAGCGCGCCTTTGCGGCGAGTCATCTCACGGGCTTTACGCGCCGCTTCACGGGCACGGGCAGCGTCGATCATCTTGCCGACCACGGCCTTGGCTTCGTTGGGGTTCTCCAAAAGGAAGTCGGCGAAGTATTTGTTCATCTCCTGTTCCACGGCGGTCTTCACCTCCGAGGAAACCAGCTTGTCCTTGGTCTGCGAGCTGAACTTCGGATCCGGCACCTTGACCGAGATGATCGCGGTCAGACCCTCACGGGCATCGTCACCGGTAGTGGCGACCTTGTTCTTCTTCGCCAGGCCTTCCTGCTCGATGTAGCTGTTCAGGCTACGGGTCAGCGAGGAACGGAAGCCGACCAGGTGGGTACCACCGTCGCGCTGGGGAATGTTGTTGGTGAAGCACAGCAGGTTTTCGTTGAAGCTGTCGTTCCACTGCAGGGCGACTTCGACACCCACGCCATCGTCACGCTGGACGTTGAAGTGGAAGACCTGGGAGTTGACCGGGGTCTTGTTGGTGTTCAGGTATTCAACGAATGCGCGCAGGCCGCCTTCGTACTTGAAGAACTCTTCCTTGCCGCTACGTTCGTCCTTCAGCAGGATGCCAACGCCCGAGTTCAGGAACGACAGCTCGCGGATACGCTTGGCGAGAATGTCCCAGCTGAAGTGGATGTTCTTGAAGGTTTCAGCCGAAGGCTTGAAGTGAATGTGGGTACCGGTGGTTTCGCTTTCACCAACGACCGCCATCGGCGCCTGGGGCACACCATGGACGTAGGTCTGCTCCCAGATCTTGCCGCTTCGACGAACGGTGAGCACCAGTTGCTCGGACAGGGCGTTCACCACCGAAACGCCTACGCCGTGCAGACCGCCGGATACCTTGTAGGAGTTGTCGTCGAACTTACCGCCGGCGTGCAGCACGGTCATGATGACCTCGGCCGCGGAAACGCCTTCTTCTTTATGCACGTCTACCGGAATACCACGGCCGTTATCACGGACGCTGATGGATTCGTCCGGGTGAATGATGACGGTGATGTCATCGCAGTGCCCGGCCAGGGCTTCGTCGATCGAGTTGTCGACCACCTCGAATACCATGTGGTGCAGGCCGCTGCCGTCATCGGTGTCGCCAATGTACATGCCGGGACGCTTGCGTACGGCATCCAGCCCTTTCAGCACCTTGATGCTGGAGGAGTCGTACGTTTGATTTTCGCTCATGCCTTCACTCCCGATGGTCGTGGGTCTGGGTGATACGGCCCTGTTCCACGTGGAACAAGGCGACTGGCGTTTCCGTCTGCCAGCCTTCCCTCAGAAATTCGTGGTCTACACAGGTGATGAACACCTGGCAGTTCAATTCTTCAAGCAAGCGGCACAGTGCGAGGCGGTGCTGCTCGTCCAACTCGGACGGCAAGTCATCCACCAGATAAATACACTGACCGCGACGAACCTGGCTGACCAGATGTCCCTGGGCGATGCGCAGGGCACAGACCACCAGCTTCTGCTGCCCTCGCGAGAGGATGTCGGCCGCGTTGTTCGCGCCCAATCGCAGGCGCAGATCGGCACGTTGTGGCCCGGCCTGGGTATGGCCCATCTGCTGATCGCGAAGGAGAGAGGTTGCGAGGACTTCGTTGAGTTCCCGGTCCTTGTCCCAGCCTCGGTAGTAGCTCAGGGTCAGCCCGTCCAGTTCGACCAGCTCGCTCAGGGTACGCTCGAAGACAGGCTTCAAGGCCTTGATGTAGTTGCGACGGTATTCATCTATTTCCGCACTGGCGAGACATAACTCCCGATCCCAGGCGGCTTGCGAAACGGCATCAAGTGTACCATGCCGCAGCCATGAGTTCCGCTGCCGCAGGGCCTTCTGCAGGCGCTGCCAGGTCGCCATGAAGCGAGGTTCCACGTGGAACACGCCCCAATCGAGGAACTGCCGGCGCACCTTGGGCGCACCTTCGAGCAGGCGGAAACTGTCCGGGTTGATCAGTTGCAGGGGCAGCATCTCGGCCAGTTGCGCGGCGCTGCGCGCATTCTGTCCGTCGATACGGATGGTGAAATCACCCTGCCGCTCCCGAGAAACACCCAGGTTGCTGGTACCGCCTTCAGCCAGTTCGACCTGACCGAACACGGTGCAAGTCGGCTGCTCGTACTGAATCACCGGGTTCAACCGGGTGCTGCGGAACGAGCGGGCGAGCCCCAGCAGGTGCACGGCTTCGAGCACGCTGGTCTTGCCGCTGCCGTTGGCGCCGTAAAGGATGTTGATGCGGGGGGAGGGTGAGAGGGTCACCGGGTGCAGGTTGCGCACCGCGGTGACCGAGAGACGTCGAAGGGACATGTCGCCTGCTATGGGTTACAGACGCATCGGCATGACAACGTAGGACGAGTCGTCATTGCCGGCTTCCTGCAGCAGGGCGCTGCTGTTGGAGTCGGACAGAATCAGGCGAACCTGTTCGGTGGTCATGACGCCCAGTACGTCCAGCAGGTAGCTGACGTTGAAACCGATCTCCAGCGAGCTGCCGTTGTAGTCGACGCTGATCTCTTCTTCCGCCTCTTCCTGCTCCGGGTTGTTGGCCTGGATCTTCAGCTGGCCGGCGGCCAGTTGCAGACGGATGCCGCGGTACTTCTCGTTGGACAGGATCGCGGTACGGCTGAATGCCTCGCGCAGCGCCTGGCGATCACCGATCACCAGCTTGTCGCCGCCCTTGGGCAGGACGCGCTCGTAGTCCGGGAACTTGCCGTCGACCAGCTTCGAAGTGAAGGTGAACTCACCAGTGGTGGCGCGAATGTGATGCTGGCCCAGGACGATACTGACCATGCCTTCCGGATCGGTGAGCAGGCGCGCCAGCTCGAGGATACCCTTGCGCGGCACGATGACCTGGTGACGCTCAGCCTGGCCGATCGGTGCCTGCATGGCGCACAACGCCAGACGGTGACCATCGGTGGCGACGGCGCGCAGGGTGTCGGTGGAGACTTCCAGCAGCATGCCGTTGAGGTAGTAGCGCACATCCTGCTGGGCCATGGCGAAGCTGGTGCGCTCGATCAGGCGGCGCAGCTTGCTCTGTTCCAGGTTGCAGGTCAGCGAGCCTGGGCCTTCTTCCACGGTCGGGAAGTCATTGGCCGGCAGGGTGGACAGGGTGAAACGGCTGCGACCGGCCTTGACCAGCAGCTTCTGCTCGTCGACCTTGATGTCGATCAGCACATCGCTGGGCAGGCTCTTGCAGATGTCCATCAGCTTGCGCGCCGGAACGGTGATCTCGCCCGGCTCCGCAGGCTCTTCCAGCTGGACGCGGCCAACCAGTTCGACTTCCAGGTCGGTACCGGTCAACGACAGCTGCTGGCCTTGCACGACCAGCAGGACGTTGGACAGGACCGGCAAGGTCTGGCGGCGCTCGACGACGCCTGCGACCAGTTGCAGGGGTTTCAACAGGGCTTCGCGTTGAATGGTGAAATGCATGGTCTAGTCCCTTGCCTTCAATTAGCTGCGCAGACGGCCATCAGGTCGTCAGCGTGCGCAGCAGGTTCTTGTAGTCCTCGCGGATGTCCGCGTCGGATTCCTTCAATTCGTTGATCTTGCGGCAGGCGTGCAGCACGGTGGTGTGGTCGCGGCCGCCGAACATGTCGCCGATCTCCGGCAGACTGTGGTTGGTCAGCTCTTTCGACAACGCCATGGCCACCTGGCGCGGACGCGCCACGGAGCGCGAACGTCGCTTGGACAGCAGATCGGAGATCTTGATCTTGTAGTACTCGGCCACGGTGCGCTGGATGTTATCCACACTGACCAGCTTGTCCTGCAGCGCCAAAAGATCCTTGAGCGATTCACGGATCAGCTCGATGGTGATGTCGCGGCCCATGAAGTGCGAGTGGGCGATCACCCGCTTCAGGGCGCCTTCGAGCTCACGCACGTTGGAGCGGATACGCTGGGCGATGAAGAACGCGGCATCGTGCGGCAGCTCGACCTTGGCCTGGTCGGCCTTCTTCATCAGGATCGCCACGCGGGTTTCCAGCTCCGGCGGCTCGACGGCCACCGTCAGCCCCCAGCCGAAGCGGGACTTCAGGCGCTCTTCCAGGCCTTCGATTTCTTTCGGGTAGCGGTCGCTGGTGAGGATCACCTGCTGGCCACCCTCGAGCAGGGCGTTGAAGGTGTGGAAAAACTCTTCCTGGGAACGCTCCTTGCGGGCGAAGAACTGGATGTCGTCGATGAGCAACGCATCGACCGAACGGTAGAAACGCTTGAATTCGTTGATCGCGTTCAGCTGCAGCGCCTTGACCATGTCGGCGACGAAGCGCTCCGAATGCAGGTAGACCACCTTGGCGTTCGGGTTCTTCTTCAGCAGGTGGTTACCCACAGCGTGCATCAAGTGCGTCTTACCCAGGCCGACGCCACCATAAAGGAACAGTGGGTTGTAGCCGTGCTTGGGGTTGTCGGCAACCTGCCAGGCTGCGGCCCGGGCCAGCTGGTTCGACTTGCCTTCGACGAAGGTTTCGAAGGTGAAGGTGCGGTTCAGGTAGCTGGTGTGCTTCAGGGCACCCTCGACCTGCACCGTGCGCTGTTCGGTGCGACCGCTGGCAACCGGAGCGGTCGCGATCTCGGCCATGCTGTCGAAACTGTCGCGCGAAGAGGGCTCCTCGACTTCGGCAACCTGTGCCGGCTCCACCACAGGTGCGCTGACAGGCTCGAGTACGGGCGCTGGCTGCTGCACCTGCGCCTGTTGCGCGAGGGTTGCCGCGACGGCGGCACTGACAGGGGCGTTGGGTGCGGCACGGGCTGCGGAACTGCGACGGCTGCCTATTAATAAGGAAAGGGCGGGAGCCATACCGCTGCCCTGTTCACCCAGCAGTTCGAGCAGGCGGCCAAGGTACTTTTCATTGACCCAGTCGAGCACGAAGCGGTTGGGCGCATAGACGCGCAACTCGTCGCCTTCGGCTTCGACCTGTAGCGGACGGATCCAGGTGTTGAATTGCTGGGCAGGCAGCTCATCGCGCAGAAGCTCCACGCACTGCTGCCAAAGTTCCACTGACACGGATATCCCCTGAGTTGAAAGCCGGATGAGGCAAAAACAAACCGCCATTGTACCGGGCGGGCGGTCAGTTATCCACACGTGACGCCACCCACTATCAGGGTAAATCCGCCAAAAAACGACTTGAACACCCTCCATGCACGGTTGATAAGCCCTGTGGATAAAGCCCCCTGTGGGCTATGCACAACCCTGGGTTCTGCTCTGTGGATAAATCACCTGTGGATAAAGCGCCTGTTCCCGCACAGGTTTTCCTCATGCGGGACACAGACAGAACACCCCTTACCGACAAGGTTTTGATTTTCTGTACAGTACGTAAATCAAGGCCTTGAATAGGTTATCCACAGAAGGTTATCCACCTAAGTTCTATAAGTTCTTCAGAAAAGCTTTTTATATGCCTCTTCTGTTTTTTTGATTTGCCCGCGTTCAGGTTAGCCAGGTCGACATGACGCCCATCGACCTGGCTCGACCTTCCATAAGGAAAGGCTGGTTGGAAATTGACCTATCGGCTTGCTTTCTCTAGAATCGCCGATCTCTTAAAAAGGGGGCCCTTCCGGCCCGTTGTCGACCAACCCAGGTAACACGCCATGAAACGTACTTTCCAACCAAGCACCATCAAGCGCGCCCGCACCCACGGTTTCCGTGCCCGTATGGCTACCAAGAACGGCCGCGCCGTTCTGTCGCGTCGCCGTGCCAAAGGCCGTAAGCGTCTGGCCATTTGATTTTTCGGCACAGGTGGTGAGTCAGGACTTCAGTCGGGACAAGCGACTGCTTACACCCCGGCATTTCAAAGCGGTCTTCGACTCCCCAACCGGCAAGGTTCCAGGGAAAAACCTGCTTATCCTTGCCCGCGAGAACGGCCTCGATCATCCACGCCTCGGCCTGGTGATCGGCAAGAAGAGCGTCAAGCTCGCCGTTCAACGCAATCGCCTGAAACGCCTGATGCGCGATTCGTTCCGGTTGAACCAGCAGATGCTGGCTGGGCTGGATATCGTGATCGTTGCACGCAAGGGGTTGGGCGAAGTGGAAAACCCAGAATTGCACCAACACTTTGGCAAGCTCTGGAAGCGACTGGTCCGCAGTCGGCCCTCTCCAGCGGTCGCCGATTCCGCAGGGGTAGACAGTCACAATGCGTAAACTGGCCCTCGTTCCGATCCAGTTCTACCGTTACGCCATCAGTCCACTGATGGCCAGTCACTGTCGTTTCTATCCCAGCTGTTCCTGTTACGCCTATGAAGCCATCGAAAATCATGGCCTCTTGCGTGGTGGGTGGCTGGCCGTTCGTCGCCTGGGGCGTTGTCATCCGTGGAACGATGGCGGTTTCGATCCCGTTCCACCTGCTCCTTCCTCCCGAACTTCTTCGATAGCCGAGTAATCATGGATATTAAACGCACGATCCTGATCGTCGCCCTGGCAATCGTGTCCTATGTCATGGTCCTCAAGTGGAACCAGGACTATGGCCAGGCTGCCCTGCCGACTCAGAATGCTGCTGCCAGCAATGCTGCCCCGGCCCTGCCGGACACCGTGCCGGCCGGCAACTCCGGTGCAAGCGCCGATGTGCCGAGCGCCAATGCTGAATCCAGCCCTGCTGAACTGGCGCCGGTCGCGGTCAGCAAGGACCTGATCCGGATCAAGACCGATGTCCTGGACCTGGCTATCGACCCGGTCGGTGGTGACATCGTCCAGCTGAACCTGCCGAAGTACCCACGTCGCCAGGACCATCCGGACATTCCGTTCCAGCTGTTCGACAACGGCAGCGAGCGTGTGTACCTGGCCCAGAGCGGCCTGACCGGCACCAACGGCCCGGACGCCCGCTCCACTGGTCGCCCGCTGTACGCCGCCGAACAGAAGAGCTTCCAGCTTGCCGACGGCCAGGACCAACTGTCCGTCGACCTGAAGTTCAGCGAGAACGGCGTCAACTACATCAAGCGCTTCAGCTTCAAGCGCGGTGAGTACGACCTGACTGTCAGCTACCTGATCGACAACCAGAGCGGCCAGGCCTGGAGCGGCAACATGTTTGCCCAGCTCAAGCGCGACGCCAGCTCCGATCCGTCGTCGAGCACTGCCACCGGTACGGCCACCTACCTGGGCGCCGCCTTGTGGACAGCTTCCGAGCCGTACAAGAAAGTGTCGATGAAAGACATCGACAAGGGCAATTTGAAAGAAAATGTGACCGGCGGCTGGGTCGCCTGGCTGCAGCACTACTTCGTGACCGCCTGGATCCCGAGCAAGTCGGACAACAACGCCGTCCAGACCCGCAAGGACAGCCAGGGCAACTACATCATCGGCTTCACCGGCCCTGCGCTTGACGTCCCTGCCGGCGGCAAGGTCGAAACCAGCGCCATGCTGTATGCAGGTCCGAAGATCCAGTCCAAGCTCAAGGAGCTGTCCCCAGGCCTGGAACTGACCGTCGACTACGGCTTCCTGTGGTTCATCGCCCAGCCGATCTTCTGGCTGCTGCAACATATCCACAGCCTGCTCGGCAACTGGGGCTGGTCGATCATCGTCCTGACCATGCTGATCAAGGGCCTGTTCTTCCCGCTGTCGGCCGCCAGCTACCGCTCGATGGCGCGCATGCGTGCCGTGGCGCCGAAACTGGCCCAGCTCAAGGAACGCTTCGGTGACGATCGCCAGAAGATGTCCCAGGCGATGATGGAGCTGTACAAGAAAGAGAAGATCAACCCGCTGGGCGGCTGCCTGCCGATCCTGGTACAGATGCCTGTGTTCCTGGCCCTGTACTGGGTACTGCTGGAAAGCGTGGAGATGCGCCAGGCCCCGTGGATGCTGTGGATCACCGACCTGTCGATCAAGGATCCGTTCTTCATCCTGCCGATCATCATGGGCGCCACCATGTTCATCCAGCAGCGCCTGAACCCGACCCCGCCGGATCCGATGCAGGCCAAGGTGATGAAAATGATGCCGATCATCTTCACCTTCTTCTTCCTGTGGTTCCCGGCCGGTCTGGTGCTGTACTGGGTTGTGAACAACTGCCTGTCGATCGCACAGCAGTGGTACATCACCCGCAGCATCGAGGCAGCGACCAAGAAAGCTGCCGCTTGACGGGCAAGCCTGTTTGCCTGTGAATAAAAACGCCCCCTAGTGGGGCGTTTTTGCTATCTGACGAATTCGTTGTAGAGGCTTTCGAGCATGAACACTGTGCGTGAAACCATCGCCGCCATCGCTACCGCCCAGGGCCGCGGCGGGGTCGGCATCGTCCGCTTGTCCGGGCCGCTGGCCAGCCAGGCCGGGCAGGCCATCACCGGCCGCACGCTGACCCCGCGCCACGCCCACTACGGCCCGTTCCGCGATGCCGATGGCCTGGTCCTGGACGAAGGCATCGCGCTGTTCTTCCCCGGGCCGAACTCGTTCACCGGCGAAGACGTGCTGGAGCTGCAGGGCCACGGGGGGCCGGTGGTCATGGACATGCTGCTGCAGCGTTGCCTGCAACTGGGCTGCCGGTTGGCACGCCCAGGCGAGTTCAGCGAGCGTGCGTTCCTCAACGACAAGCTCGACCTGGCCCAGGCCGAAGCCATCGCCGACCTGATCGAAGCCAGCTCCACGCAAGCTGCCCGTAATGCCCTGCGTTCGTTGCAGGGGGCGTTCTCCAAGCGCGTGCATGGGCTGACCGAGGCGCTGATTGCCTTGCGCATCTACGTCGAGGCGGCTATCGACTTCCCCGAGGAAGAAATCGACTTCCTCGCCGACGGCAATGTGTTGCGCATGCTCGATGACGTGCGCAGCGAGTTGTCCACAGTGCAGCGTGAGGCCGGGCAGGGTGCCCTGTTGCGCGACGGCATGACGGTGGTCATCGCCGGGCGGCCTAACGCCGGCAAATCGAGCTTGCTCAACCAGCTCGCCGGACGCGAGGCGGCAATCGTCACCGATATCGCCGGCACCACCCGGGATATCCTGCGCGAACATATCCACATCGATGGCATGCCGTTGCATGTGGTCGACACTGCCGGTCTGCGCGATACCGATGACCATGTGGAAAAGATCGGGGTGGAGAGGGCGCTCAAGGCCATCGGCGAAGCCGATCGGGTGCTGCTGGTCGTCGACTCGACCGCGCCGGAGGCCAGTGATCCCTTTGCGCTGTGGCCGGAGTTCCTGGACCAACGGCCAGATGTGGCAAAGGTCACGCTCATCCGTAACAAGGCCGACTTGAGCGGTGAGCATGTCGGCATGGAGCAGAGTGACGATGGGCACGTAACCATTACCCTGAGTGCCCGCGAAGACGACATGGGGCTGGATCTGCTGCGTGACCATCTCAAGGCCTGCATGGGGTATGAACAGACCGCGGAGAGCAGCTTCAGCGCCCGTCGCCGGCACCTGGAAGCGCTGCGCCAGGCCAGCGAGCACCTGGAGCATGGTCGGGCGCAGCTGACCCTGGCGGGCGCCGGAGAGCTGCTGGCGGAGGATCTGCGCCAGGCACAGCAGGCGTTGGGTGAAATCACCGGGGCGTTCAGTTCGGACGACCTGCTTGGCAGGATTTTCTCGAGCTTCTGCATCGGCAAATAGTCCACAGCCCTTCGATAACAAGGCCGCTCCTCTCTGGAGCGGCTTTTTTTTGCCTGTTATTCAGGGAGCCGAGAGCCGGCTTGGTCTGCCGTATCTGTGAGGCAGCAGCGACGACTTCATCCACAGGCGAGATTTCAGGCGCAGGAGCTCTGTGGAAAACTCGCCATCAGCTCCGTTGATAACTGGCCTTTTTTTCTGAGGACAAACCCGCCTGTGGGTAAGCGATACTTTAATCCACAGGTTACACGCCGTTATCCAGAACCCCCAGGCCTACTACGCCACAGGGTTATGATTCCGGCAAAGCCATGCAGTAAAAGGGCTAAGACTACTTATCCACATGTGGATAGCTGCCTAAACATAAACATAAAAACAAAGCTTTTTTAAATTTTTCCTCTTTGTTTTCTTTTACCTGCCACTCATCCACAGCCTGCTCATTTTTTGCTCAGAAGGTTTCTTTGAAGGGCGGTAAGTCCCTATACTTGTCCGCTTACCTTCTCTATTCGCAAAAACAGGCACGAGGTGCGTGGTGGATTTCCCTTCCCGTTTTGAAGTGATCGTCATCGGCGGCGGCCATGCCGGTACCGAGGCTGCGCTTGCGTCCGCACGCATGGGTGTGAAAACCCTGCTGCTGACCCACAACGTGGAAACCCTCGGTCACATGAGTTGCAACCCGGCCATCGGCGGCATCGGCAAGAGCCACCTGGTCAAGGAAATCGATGCGCTCGGCGGCGCCATGGCGTTGGCCACCGACAAGAGCGGCATCCAGTTCCGCATCCTGAACAACCGCAAGGGGCCGGCCGTACGCGCCACCCGTGCGCAGGCCGACCGTGCCATCTACAAGGCGGTGGTGCGCGAAATCCTGGAAAACCAGCCGAACCTGTGGATATTCCAGCAGTCGTGCGATGACCTGATCGTCGAGCAGGACCAGGTCAAGGGCGTGGTCACGCAAATGGGTCTGCGCTTCTTCGCCGACTCCGTGGTCCTGACCAGCGGCACCTTCCTCGGCGGACTTATCCACATCGGTCTGCAGAACTACTCCGGTGGCCGCGCCGGCGATCCGCCCGCCAACGCCCTGGCCCAGCGCATGCGTGAACTGCCGCTGCGCGTCGGCCGGCTGAAGACCGGCACGCCGCCGCGCATCGATGGCCGTTCGGTGGACTTCTCGGTGATGACCGAGCAGCCGGGCGACACGCCGATCCCGGTGATGTCGTTCATGGGCGATGCGCAGATGCATCCGCGTCAGGTCAGCTGCTGGATCACCCACACCAATGCCCGCACCCACGAGATCATCGCCTCGAACCTCGACCGTTCGCCGATGTACTCGGGCGTGATCGAAGGCATCGGCCCGCGCTACTGCCCGTCGATCGAGGACAAGATCCATCGCTTCGCCGACAAGGAAAGCCACCAGGTGTTCATCGAGCCGGAAGGCCTGACCACCCACGAGCTGTACCCCAACGGTATTTCCACTTCGCTGCCGTTCGACGTGCAGCTGGAGATCGTCCGTTCGATCCGCGGCATGGAAAACGCCCACATCGTCCGCCCGGGCTACGCCATCGAGTACGACTACTTCGATCCGCGCGACCTGAAGTACAGCCTCGAGACCAAGGTCATCGGCGGCCTGTTCTTCGCCGGCCAGATCAACGGCACTACCGGTTACGAAGAGGCCGGCGCCCAGGGCCTGCTGGCCGGGACCAACGCCGCGCTGCGCGCCCAGGGCCGTGAAAGCTGGTGCCCGCGCCGCGACGAGGCCTACATCGGCGTGCTGGTCGACGACCTGATCACCCTGGGGACCCAAGAGCCGTACCGCATGTTCACCTCGCGCGCCGAGTACCGGTTGATCCTGCGTGAAGACAACGCCGACCTGCGCCTGACCGAAAAAGGTCGCGAGCTGGGTCTGATCGACGACGTGCGCTGGGCCGCGTTCTGCGCCAAGCGCGAAGGCATCGAGCGTGAAGAACAGCGCCTGAAGAGCACCTGGGTTCGCCCGGGCACGCCGCAGGGGCAAGCCGTTGTGGATAAGTTCGGCACGCCGCTGGCCCACGAATACAGCCTGCTCAACCTGCTCGCCCGTCCGGAAGTCGACTACGCTGGCTTGATCGAGGCGACCGGCGGTGAAGTGATCGATCCACAGGTCGCCGAACAGGTCGAGATCAAGACCAAGTACGCCGGCTACATTGACCGCCAACAGGAAGAGATCGCCCGTCTGCGCGCCAGCGAAGACACGCGCCTGCCTGTGGATATCGACTACACCACGATTTCCGGCCTGTCCAAGGAGATCCAGGGCAAGCTCGGGCAGACCCGCCCGGAGACGCTGGGCCAGGCTTCGCGTATTCCGGGTGTCACCCCGGCGGCGATTTCCCTGTTGCTGATTCACTTGAAAAAGCGCGGCGCAGGCCGCGAATTGGAGCAAAGCGCTTGAGTTCCCTGGTCACCCCGCAACACGCCGAAGAGTTGTCCACAGGTGCGCGCCAGCTCGGTGTCGAGCTGAGCGCGCAGCAGCACCAGTCGCTGCTGGGCTACCTGGCCCTGTTGATCAAATGGAACAAGGCCTACAACCTGACCGCGGTACGCGACCCGGACGAGATGGTCTCGCGCCACCTGCTCGACAGCCTGAGTGTCATGCCGTTTATCCACAATGACACCCAGCGCTGGCTGGATGTCGGCAGCGGCGGCGGCATGCCGGGCATTCCGCTGGCTATCCTGCATCCGCACAAGCAGGTGACGGTGCTGGACAGCAACGGCAAGAAGACCCGCTTCCTGACCCAGGTGAAGATGGAACTGAAACTGGACAACCTCACGGTTATCCACAGCCGGGTGGAAGAGGTCCAGCCCGAGCAGCCGTTCTGCGGGATCATTTCCCGGGCCTTCAGCAGCATGGAGAATTTCACCAACTGGACCCGCCACCTGGGTGACAGCCGCACGCAATGGCTTGCAATGAAGGGGCTGCATCCTGCCGACGAACTGGTAGCATTGCCCGCAGACTTCACAGTGGAAAGCGAGCAGGCCCTGACCGTTCCAGGTTGCCAGGGCCAGCGCCATCTGCTGATACTGCGCCGCAAGGCATGACTGGGAACACACGCAACAATGGCTAAGGTATTCGCAATCGCGAACCAGAAGGGTGGTGTGGGCAAGACCACCACCTGCATCAATCTCGCCGCATCGCTGGCCGCGACCAAGCGTCGCGTGCTGCTGATCGACCTCGATCCACAGGGCAACGCCACCATGGGCAGCGGTGTGGATAAACACGAGCTCGAGCACTCGGTGTACGACCTGCTGATCGGGGAATGCGACCTGGCCCAGGCCATGCACTATTCCGAGCACGGCAACTTCCAGTTGCTGCCGGCCAACCGCGACCTCACCGCCGCGGAAGTCGTGCTGCTCGAGATGCAGATGAAGGAGAGCCGCCTGCGCAACGCGCTGGCGCCGATCCGCGAGAACTACGACTACATCCTCATCGACTGTCCGCCGTCGCTGTCGATGCTGACGCTCAACGCCCTGGTCGCCTCCGATGGCGTGATCATCCCCATGCAGTGCGAGTACTACGCGCTGGAAGGTCTCAGCGACCTTGTGGATAACATCAAGCGCATCGCCGCCCGGCTGAACCCGGAGCTGAAGATCGAAGGCCTGCTGCGGACCATGTACGACCCGCGCCTGAGCCTGAACAACGATGTTTCGGCCCAGCTCAAGGAACACTTCGGCGATCAGCTGTACGACACGGTGATCCCGCGCAACATCCGCCTGGCCGAGGCACCGAGCTTCGGCATGCCGGCGCTGGCCTACGACAAGCAATCCCGCGGCGCGCTCGCCTATCTGGCGCTGGCCGGGGAACTGGTTCGCCGTCAGCGCCGTCCATCACGCACTGCACAAACAACTTAAGGAATCCGCATGGCCATCAAGAAACGCGGTCTCGGACGTGGGTTGGATGCACTGCTCAGTGGTCCTTCCGTCAGCGCGCTCGAGGCGCAGGCAGTGAAGATCGACCAGAAGGAACTGCAACAGCTGCCGGTCGAGCTGATCCAGCGCGGCAAGTACCAGCCGCGTCGCGACATGGATCCCGAGGCGCTGGAGGAACTGGCGCACTCGATCCGCACCCACGGCGTCATGCAGCCGATCGTGGTGCGCCCGATCGGCGACAACCGCTACGAGATCATCGCCGGTGAGCGCCGTTGGCGCGCCACCCAGCAGGCCGGCCTGGACACCGTTCCGGCCATGGTCCGCGAAGTGCCCGACGAAGCCGCCATCGCCATGGCGCTGATCGAGAACATCCAGCGCGAGGACCTCAACCCGCTGGAAGAGGCCCTGGCCTTGCAGCGCCTGCAGCAGGAGTTCGAGCTGACCCAGCAGCAGGTGGCCGACGCCGTCGGCAAGTCGCGGGTGACCGTGGCCAACCTGCTGCGCCTGATCTCGCTGCCCGAGGCGATCAAGACCATGCTCGCCCACGGCGACCTGGAGATGGGCCATGCCCGCGCCTTGCTCGGCCTCGAGGAAGATCGCCAGGAAGAAGGGGCGCGTCATGTTGTCGCACGCGGGCTCACCGTGCGCCAGACCGAGGCACTGGTGCGCCAGTGGCTCAATGGCAAACCTGAGCCGGTCGAGGCGAGCAAACCTGATCCGGACATTGCCCGTCTCGAACAGCGTCTGGCAGAGCGCCTGGGCTCGGCGGTACAAATTCGCCATGGCAACAAGGGCAAAGGCCAGTTGGTTATTCGCTACAACTCCCTTGACGAGTTGCAGGGCGTGCTTGCTCACATCCGCTGAAACAATTCCTGTTGTAGCGCGCAGTCGGAAATCACTACCGAAGAGTTGAATAGGGGTTAATCCACCCCTATACTCTGCGCGCATTTTGTCGGCACAAATTATGCCAAGTCATTGCTGACTAGGCGGTCGACTTTCGAGGAGCAGTTGTGATGGAAATACGCACGCCAAACCGCCTGCCTTTCCATCGCTGGGCGGTTTTTCCGGTACTGCTGGCTCAATTTGTCGTCCTGCTGCTGGCAACCTTGGTGTTGTGGCAGTGGAAAGGGGCGGTCAGTGGATATTCGGGCCTCTGCGGAGGGCTGATTGCCTGGCTGCCCAATGTGTATTTCGCCTGGAAGGCTTTTCGCTTCAGCGGAGCCCGGGCGGCGCAGGCCATCGTCAAGTCGTTCTACGCGGGCGAGGCAGGCAAGATGATTTTGACGGCAGT